>Ga0214921_10009769_pt1 | contig 12041 bp, 18 predicted proteins | sample LL1505_MetaG_FD_177992 | JGI IMG/M metagenome (GOLD analysis project Ga0214921, IMG submission 177992) | Freshwater microbial communities from Lake Lanier, Atlanta, Georgia, United States - LL-1505 | ecosystem: Environmental > Aquatic > Freshwater > Lake | place: USA: Georgia | collected... | reverse complement strand
ATGTAAAACAAAAGGTAAAGGCAAAAAATGGGGTAAAACAAAATAATATGAAACAATTCAATATAACAGATTATAGAATCCAACAACAATTAAAAGAAGAATACGGTGGTCCTGGACCTATGGTGTTACCTGATAATCATAAAGCTGGATTAAAAGTACCTAAAGGTGGTTCTTGTTGTGCTAATTGTAAATGGTGGAATAAAGAAGAACAAGTATGTAATAATACATATTATACTGAATGGGCAGGTACTAATACTATACCTTACGCTGCTGATGAATATTGTACAAATTGGTGGGAACCAATAAAATAATATGATTAAACTTGTAGATATATTAAAAGAAATCACTACTAGAGAAAAATTTGTTCAAAAAGAATTAGAATTATCTCAACTGTTTAAATTGCAAAAAGATGCTTTTACTTCTTTAGGAAAAAAATATGGGTGGAGTAACAATAAATTAGAAGAGTTTTATATTAAATTTCCTCAAATTTCTAAAATAAATGTAGAAAAAATGGGATATAACGAATATAATTCTTTTTCTTATTATGCTGAAAATTACTATAATCAATTTAAAGAAATATTTCCTGAATTATATAACAGTTATTTAAAAATAAAAAATCAATATGATAAAGTTACATCTAACATAGAAAATAAATATAAATCTGAATCTGATTATAAATTTGGTGATAAAGATATTAAATATGTGTATCATTATACTACATTATCTAATGCCAAACAAATATTAAAAAGTAATTCTATAAAAGGAGATGCTAAAAATTACGGAAACTCCTTTATATCTGTAACAACTGATAAGGATTTACTTAAAAATTTTAGTGTAGATTTTGATGGTGGAGATGGTAAAAGATCTAATTATTCTTTATTAGCATGTTTCATAATAGATTTTAATAAAATTAGACAAGACGGATTTGAAATGGATTATGAACCTTCTGGAGCAGAGTATGGAGAACAAGAAATAGAAATACTAAATAAAGATATAAAACCTTTAAATAAATATATTGTAGCTTTATTATTAAACGAACGAGGAATTGATTTAACAGATATAAAAGAATTAGCTAAAAGTAGAAATATAAAAATTTTTTCATCTAAACGATCATTATCTCCTTACGAAAAATGAAACCTTACACTGACATAGAAATCACAGACAAATATATTATTCGTGAATTTAGCGAAAATATAGATCCAATTGAACTTCTCTGGCATCGAGATAATGAACAAAGATTAGTTGAAATCATAGGTGAAACAGATTGGAAAATACAATTAGATAATCAATTACCTACATCTATGAATATTCCTATATCTATACCAAAACATATATGGCATAGAATAATTAAAGGAACAGGAAAATTACAATTAAAAATACATAAGTTTTAAAACAAGTTTGGTTTTCTAAAAAAACGACACTATATTTAGACATAATTTAAAAAACAATAAAAGTTATGGCTAAAAAATCAAAAGATTTAGTGTACGTTAACCCAAACGAACTAAAAACATTCCTTAAACACATTATTGAAAACAATCGCTTCTTACAAGAACAAGGCAAATCACCTGTAAGTATTGAAGTAATTGGTGAATCAGGTATTGGTAAAACATCTCAAATTATTCAATTAGCTAAAGAAGAAAATTTACATTTTGTTAAATTAAACTTAGCTCAAATTGAAGAAATTGGTGATTTAGTTGGTTTTCCAATTCGTCAATTTGAAGTAGAACTTAAAGATGAGAAGTTATGGATTGATGAACATGCTTTTGATGAGTATCATAAATTAGGTTATAAATCAACTGGTAATAATCGTATGAGTTATTGTCCACCTGAATGGATTGCTAATAAAGAAAAAGGTGGTATTTTACTATTAGATGACTGGAATAGAGCTGATGTAAGATTCATTCAAGCTGTAATGGAATTAATTGATCGTCAACAATATATTAGTTGGACACTACCTAAAGATTGGCATATCATATTAACTGCAAATCCTGATAACGGTGATTATTTAGTTAATAGTATTGATAACGCCCAAAAAACACGTTTCATTTCAGTACAACTTAAATTTGATATGGATTGTTGGGCTAAATGGGCTGAAGAGAATAGAATAGATGGTAGATGTATAAATTTTCTATTAATGCATCCTGAATTAGTTACAAAAGATGTTAATAGTCGAAGTGTATCAATGTTTTTTAATTCAATATCATCTATTAAAAATTTTGAAGGATCATTACCATTAATTCAAATGATTGGTGAAGGTAGTGTAGGACAAGAATTTAGTAGTTTATTTACAATGTTTATTAATAATAAACTAGATAAAATGATTTCACCCAAAAATATATTTGACCAAGATGAAAAATATGTGACTAATACGTTAAAATCATTAGTTGGTAAAGATACTAAATATAGAGCAGATATAGCATCTACACTATCAACTCGTATTGTTAATTATTTAAACTTATATTCTAAAACTAATCCAATAGAAAAAGATATTATTAATAGAATATCTAAAATTGTAAATGAAAAAATATTTACAACTGATATTTGTTATAACATGGTTAAGTCAATATATAATAATAATCCAAACAAATTTAAATCAATGATGTTAGACAAGGAATTAGTTTCATATATTATGAAATAATCTTTTTATTCTTAACTTATAAAATAAAGTGTATGATATATAACAATATTATAAAAATTAATGTTCATCAACAAAATGTAAATATAAGCCCGTCATCATATGATACTGATAAAATATTAATATTAACTGAACAAGAAAAAAATAATTACATAGATCAATGTACATCACTTTTAAACCAATCTAAAACTATAAATTTTGGTAAAATGATACATACTGATAATCTATGTAATGTTCCACGATTTAAACTTAAAGAATTTTTTCATCAAAATAATCTAAAACGTACATCTCGTCGAGAACAATGTGATACTATTATTTTAGATAAAAATAATTTAACAGATATTTTATATTTTTTCAATAAAATTAATAATAAAGCATATATTATTAATAAATTTGATAATCATGATTTATCAGTAACATTAAATTATTTTTTTGATAAACAATGGAAAAACCATTATCGTAAAACAGCAATAAGAGATACAATCAGTAGAATTAATCAAAATAATACATTTATTATTATAGATGAAGAAATGTATAATACTAAATATTATACTAAAGAATTTAGAAAAATAATAGAATCATCTGAAGCAACTTTATTTTATTATGACGATTTATATCGAAATAAAAATATAGAAGAAACAATAAAATTATTAGATTTTCTCCAAACCCACCCAAACACTCAAATCATATATGATGAATATTTACTTGAATTATTAAATTCAGATGGTATTGAATTAGATAATGATTATTTAGACACAATAGAAAATATGTTTAAAAGTAATCAAGAAGATAACATTAAATTAGCAATAGAAATGTTAAGTAATGTTAATCTACAAAAAGATTCACTTACTATAGCTTTATTATTAAATAAATATCAACATGTATTTACACACGGTTCTAAAATTACTCCATCTTCAATGAATAGTTTCAAATCCATAGATAAATATTATAAAAGTCGTGGTATAATATGGAAATCAGATTGGAGGATATTTGCTAATAGTTTATATAAAAGTTATAGTAATAATCCTGAACAAAAACAAATAATTGAATCATTCATATTAAAAAATATTAATGATTATATTAGTATGCCTGGTATGCCTAAAAAAACAATTAATTTTAAACTTAACTCAATTGTTTTGGAATTTTAGCAATATTTTATTATATTTAAGAATAAAAAAAAGTTATGGAAAACATTTACCAAGAAATTACTAAGTGTTCTAAAACACTTATGCTTAAGGAACCATTCTACGGTTTATTTTTAGTATCACTTAATAAAGAATTAAGTAAAGGTATACCAACAGCTTGTGTTACACCTGACAATATCAATACTAAATTAGTGATTAATCCTGAATTTTGGCAAACATTAGATGATAAAACTAAATTAGGTGTACTTAAACATGAATTATTACATATTGTATTTTTTCATTTAAATAACTTTGATAGATTTCCTAATAAAGAATTATATAATGTAGCGGCTGATTTAGAAATCAATCAATATATTAATGATGATATGAAAGGTGAAACTTGGGATGGATTAGAAATTCATCAACCACCATTTAAAGATTTAAACTTAGCAACAAAACAAGGTACTAAATATTATTACGATATATTACAAAAAGAAATACAAAATAACCCAGAAGGTGAATTAGCATCAATGATGGAAGGAAATGGTAGTGATGGTAAAGGTATTGGTGATATTCATGAATTATGGAAAGCTATGGAAGGAATGGGTGAAGCAGAACGTAATTTAATAGCAAAACAAATAGATTACCAATTAAAAGAAATAGCAGAAGAATTAAATAAACGAAATAGGGGTTTAATTCCAGGTGAAATGAAAAACTATATTGATAGTTTATTTGAATTACATGAGCCTGTTATCGATTGGGCGTCTTATTTAAGACGTTTTAACAGTATGTCTAATATGATTTATACTAAAAAAACAAGACGTAAACCAAATCGTAGATTTGGTAGCGGACCTGCATTAAAAATTAAACAAAAGAAAAAAACATTAGTAGCTATAGACACATCAGGTAGTGTTAGTGAAAAAGATTTAATTGAATTTTTTAATGAAATATATTATATATATAAAACAGGTACTTATATTGATATAATAGAATGTGATGCTACTATTCATAGAGTATACCAATATAAAGGAGAAAGAGAAAATATTGAAGTGAAAGGAAGAGGAGGTACAGATTTTGAACCAGTAATGAAATATTTACTTGAAAATAAAAATAAATATGCTAATTTAATTTATTTAACAGATGGATGTTGTAGTGCTCCATCAACTCAACCAATTAAACCTATATTATGGGTACATTGTTCAGGATATAATATTAACCCAGATTTACCTGGTACTAAAATAAAAATTAATAGATAAATTTGAAAAAAATACAAACATAATTATGGAATATACTAACACATTGCCTAAAAAATATGAAGATATCATATTACCTCTACTAACATTAAATAAAAAATTAGTATTAGCTGGTAGTTTATCACTATATCTTATGAAAATAATGGAATATGATTTCACAAATCGCACTCCAGACATAGATATAACTCTAAAAGAACCACTTACTTTAGAAGAATTAGAAACTATAATTAATTTTTTTAATCTTAATATAAAGATTAATTCAAATATTGATTATGATATACAAGTAATTGAAACAGATGACTCAAATGTAGAATCTATACAAACTATAATTAAACCAGTATCTCATTTTTTGAATAAAGAATTAATTCAACTACAAAAACTAAATGAGAATGGAGAAGTAGAATATATTGTTGATATTTTTAATAAAAATTATATTAAGTCTAGAGATACAATTAAGATTAAATATAATGAATTTGATTTATTTGTAACATATCCATCTGAAGTTTTATCACATAAATGTAAATATGCTTATGATGTTAGAGTAGGAAAACAATATAAACACTTTGAAGATATACATAAACGAATAAATTGGGATAATTATTTCAAAATATTATCACAACTTGATTATGCTCATGAATCAGATGAAGATGGACATAGAATAAAATATTATTATTTTAAGAAACCATCATCCTAATATATTTATAACGAAAACATGTCTAAAATAGTATTATTGAGCTGTACAAAATCTAAACTAGATAAACCCTCCCAAGCTCAAAATCTATACTCAGCTTCACCCATGTTTCAAAAAACATTAGAATATGGTAAAGCATTACATCCTGATAAGATGTTTATCTTATCTGCTAAACACCATTTAGTTCCACTCACCAAAGTATTAGAACCATATGATAAAACATTAAAAGAAATGTCTAAAGATGAGAAAGAGAAATGGGGTGAAGAAGTATATAAACAGATGAAACAACATAAAATTAACCCTGAAAAAGATACATTTATTATGTTAACTGGTTCTGAATATATGAAACCCCTTACAAAATATATTCCTGAAGAACATATGGAAACACCTATGGAAGGAAAACGTTTTGGTGAGCGTCTCAAATGGTTAAATTCACAAGTACAAAAACTTAAAGAAACAATAAAACGTGTTAAAAGTATTATATATGAAATTATCAAGACAACAGCTAAACGAATATATTAAACTTTATCTTAATGATCTTGAAGATTACAGTAGTGATCAAGATAATTATATATTAGCTGAACAAACATTAACTAAATTTGGTAACTTACTTACTGAATCTAAACGTGATGTTAAAACAATGCTTAATGAAGCTATGAGTAAATCAAATAAAGATGTTAGAGAAGTGTATGAGGATTTTTTAATATATATTCAAGAAATACAAGACTAACATATTTATAATAAAAATAATAAAATGAAAAAACAAACATTAAACGAAGAATTTAAAAGAATGCAAAAACTCGCAGGATTGATCATTGAGTCACAGTTAAATGAAGATGAACAAACTATTAGTGTTAGTGATGCTCAAGAATATGCTGATTCATTTGATGATGAAGATATACTATTAGATTTTAATGAAATTTTTTCCGGACATAATGAAATCACAAAATCAGAATTTATAAACTTTTTTAGTGATCATATAGATGATATGTCTGAAATGAAATATATTCAATCAGCTTGGAGAAAATTATCTTCAGGCGAAGGATTATATTAATATAAAATAATATACAGACCAATTCATAGCTGGTCGCTCTAACAAGAGATAATATTAATGGAGCTGTGGCCCACCCAAAAGGTGGGCCTCTCTATTTGGCTTATTAAATAAAAATTATTAAATTTATATCATATGAATAAAAAAATTGTAATTGTAGGAGCAGGTGTGTCTACACAATATGGTGTGCTTCATCTATTAAAAAAAGGATATAATCCTAAATTAATTACTATTATAGAGAAGGGAGATTCTATATATAATAGAAAATCTTCTGACGTTATGAGTGGAGCTGGAGGTGCAGGTACTTATAGTGATTTTAAAGTACTAGAATCATGGACTCAAGGAGGCATATTTACACCAGAATACGTTGATTTAGAAAATGCTAATAGATTAGCAAATACTGTAAAAGAATACATACATAAATTCCACCCAGATCCTTCTAAAATCATGTACACACAACCTGAAGAAATACCTTGTTGGTTAAAAGAATCACCATTTGATCTTAAACAAGCCCCATGTTTTCATTTAGGTACAGATTATGGCCGTCAACAGGTCCAAAATATATTTGAATATTTTGATAAAATGGGAGTAGTTCAGTTATACAATACCGAAGTAGTTGATATTGATTTTGATAAAAAAATAGTTATAACTGAGAGTAAAGAATATGGTACTAATAGAATCAGTTATGACAAAGTAATTTTAGCTGGTGGTAAATCAGGAGTAGATTTTCTTGATTATATTATTAAAAAATACAATTTAAAAACAATTCCTCGCGCAGCACAATTAGGAGTTAGATATGAAACCGATGGAAAATATTTTGAAGAATTAACTAAATTTGCATATGATTTTAAATTATATAAAAAATGGAATAATATATCAGGGCGTAGTTTTTGTGTAAACAATTATGCTGCTTTTGTAGCACCTGAACAAACATATAGTTATATCACAGCAAATGGGCATGCTTATAAAGATCCAAATAAATATAATGGATTAACTAATTTTGGAATAATGCTTGAAATTAAAGATGAAATTGAAGACCCATTTAAATTTAAACAAAATTTAGTTAAATTCTTTAATAAAGATGGTAAAATGTCATCTTATTCTCCTATTAATAGACAACCTTCAAAAACAGATGAAGGAGAAGAAATGCCTTGTTTCCCTATCACTTTAGATAAATTTAAAGAAGGATATGGAAAATACGCAGATTATATTTTAGAGTTTATAGATGATTTAAATAAAACCTTTAATATAAACAATAATTATATATTATATTTACCTGAAGTAAAATATATTTCAAATACTCTATTATTTAATAATAAAGATTTTTCATTGATAGATTATCCAGATGTACATATACAAGGAGATAATGGAATGAGTAGGGGAATATGGATAGCTTCTATATCTGGATTACATGTAGCTGAAAGTATTTTAAAATAAGCTTGGCTTTTTAAATTATCAACGTTATCTTTAATCATAATAAAAAAATATGGAAACAAAACGCTTAAGATCAGCAGACGGAACAATTGCTTATTATTGGAATAACAAATTACATAATTGGGATGGCGCCGCTCTTATACCTCAAGGTAATGAAAGAAAAGCTGAATATTATTTATTTGGTATTAAACATACTAAAGATGAATGGGAAGCTAAGAAAAAAGATGTAAACGGTATTCCTTTTTGTAAGACTGCTGCCGGGAGAGCATCAGGGAATAGGTCTTAATACTATTTATAATCATGATTAAATTAACAAACTTATTAAAAGAAATAATAGACATATATTCTCCAGAAGAATTAAATTCTAAGGGAATTGATTATGTTATAGAAAAAGACACACCCAATGAATTTATATCTAAATTAAATTATAAAGATTTATATTACTATATATCAATCCGCCCTATATTTAAAAAAACACGCCCAACTTTAAATTTTGCAATTACTGATGAAAGATATTCATATAAAGATTATGATACTTTAACAAATTCCCCTTCAACCCCCAAAATGTTAGCCTCAATATTTGGTTTAATCTCATATTGGATCAATAAACATAACATCAAAGAATTTGATTACTCAGCAATGGGTGATGTTAGAAATAAAATTTATTTTTACTATATTAAAAAACACTTTCCAAATTTTAAACACACACAGGAAGGAGTTGAAGAATGGGAAAAAGTAGAAGTATGGAAGAAAATATAATATATAAAATAGAAATTCTTCAACTTATTGAATCTAAATATAATATTGAAATAAAAGATGAAGAGGTTGAAAATATAATTACATTTGAAGATTTAATTAATTTAATTAAAAACAAGTTATGAAAATAGTTTATTGTTTTATCTATTTTTTATATATTTATTATTGATAAAACAATATAATATGCCTGCTAAGTTAACACAAAAACAATTTATAGATAAAGCTAATATTAAACATAATAATTATTATGATTATTCATTAGTTAATTACGTTAACGCTAATACTAAGGTAAAGATAATTTGTCCTAAACACGGTGAATTTGAACAACAGCCTAATAATCATTTATATGGACAACGTTGTATAAAATGTATGGGTGATAATGTTAGAAAAGCTAGAACTTTATCTCATCATCAATTTATATCAAAATTAAAACATATGCATCCTGATTTATATGATGAATTAATATTTAAAGAAGAGTATGTTAAAAATTGTAATAAGATTACTTTAGGTACTAAATATGGAGATGTAAAAATTTCTCCTAATCTATTATTAAGGGGTGTATATCCTTGTATATCTAATGCTATAAATCCTAAGGAATATATTTTAAATTATATTAGAATTAATAATCCTAAACTTTATGATAAGATAATTGAAATTCAAGGAGATTATAAGGGAGTAATGAATAAAATTAACATTCAAACTATATACGGGATAGTAAATATAACACCAGACAGTATATTTAAAGGATTAGGATTTGATATAAGAAGTGCTATAAATAGAGATGAATATTTTTTAAATTATATTAGGGTTAATCAACCTAAATATTTTGATAAAAAATTTAAACTATTATCTAAGGTTAAAGGAAATAAAGATTTAATAAAATTTTCATTAAATGGTAATAATTACACAGCAACTATAGATTCATTAATGAATGGATATTTTTCAGATGAATCTTCTAAGGGAATATTTAATAATACTACTATGGAAAGAAATAAAAATGTGTTTTTAAAAACACCTTGTTTTGTATATAAAATTAGATTATTTAATGATAATGAAAATTTTTATAAAGTAGGTATAACAACTAAAGATATAAAAACAAGGTTTAGAAATTTTCCTTACAATTATGAGGTATTAGAAATAATTTCAATTAATTTGTATGATGCCTATACCATAGAACAGGAAATTCATAACTATTTAAAAGAATATAAATATAAACCTCAAATTAGATTTGGAGGGGATACTGAATGTTTCACTAAAATAAATTTAAAATAAAATATATTATGAATAATAAAAAAGGATATAAGATTGGTATTTGTGGTTCTATGTCTGTAGGAAAAACTACACTTGCTAAAGCATTAGGAGAAATTGAAATGTTTAAAGATTATAAATTTGCTACAGAACGTAGTAAATATTTACGAGACCAAGGAATATCATTAAATACAGATTCTACATTAAAAGGACAAATTGTATTTGCCGCTGAACGTTCATTAGAATTAATGAATGAAAGTATAATTACTGATCGAACCATATATGATGTGTGTGCATTTACATTAAGTGCTAATTCAATTGATTGGAATATTAAAAAGAAATTTGTAGATTTAATGATGAATTTACGTACTGAATATGATGTTATTATTTATGTATCTCCTGAAGGTGTTGATATTGAAGATAATGGAGTTCGTACTATAGATAGTGAATATCGTAATAAAATCGATTACACAATTAAAGAAATGCTTAAGGAATATCCACCTAAACGTTTGATTGAAATTAGTGGTAGTAATGAGGAAAGAATTGAAATAATTAAAGAAACACTATTTCCATAATATTTATATCAAATCATATTTAATGAAAAAATCTGAATTAAGGCAATTAATACGTGAAGAAATTTCTAAAATATTAAATGAAAATTCTTTTAAAAAAGAAGAATATAAATATTTAAAAATCTCTCCTGAAAAATTTAAAGTAGGAGATTTATTCCTAATGGCTCCAGAAAGTGGAGGTGAATTTTTTAATCATAAAGAAGCTACTAAAATTTTATCTATAACTCATCCAAAAGATGGGAAAGGTAACACAACAATTATTAAAACAGAAGAAGGAGACAAAAAACTATCAGTTACTTCATTATGTAATATAGCAAGAAAAAAATAGTATTTAAATTCACAACATCCATCCTATATCAAAACATGCTTAATGAAAAAATCTGAATTAAAAGAATACATCCGAGAAATGGTTTTAAATGAGTTAACTATGGTTGGTCCTCAAACAGACCCATCAGAAATACCTGATATAGCTAAAACAGAGAAAACATCACCTAATACAGTTAAAGACGCTATATCTCAAGCTAAAAAATCACAAACATCTGTTAGTGTAGCTGAAGCAGGTCGTGGGCGTCCTAAAAAATCTCAATCTGATGATGAAGATGTAGAAATTGAGGATGATTGGAATAAACCAAGTAAAGATGATGATGGTGAAGATGAGGAAAAAATAGATAAAAAAGCTCAAGCAGCAGCTAAAAAAGGAGGAAGTAATATTACTAAACTTACTCGCTTAACTTCACAACTTAAAGAATTAGAAAAAGAGATGAAGGAATTAGTTAATAAATGGAAAAAATCTGAAGGTTCTGAAAAAGAAAAACTTACAAACACACTCAAAGAAAAAACTAAAACCAAAAAAGAATTGGAAAAAATGCAAGACCAATTAGCTAACTCAATAAAATAAAATATCATGAAACTATCTGAACTTAAACAACTAATTAAAGAAGAAATTAATGAAGCTACTTCCAACCCATTGAAGGAATTAGTTAACTTATTAAACAAAGCTAAATCATTAGCCGAAGCTAATATAGAAAAAGCTGATAATTTTGATTTAGAAGATTTATCAAATGAACTTGAAAGATACATTGATGAATTAAATGAAATAGAAAAATTTGAGACATACGATGATGAACATTAAATTCATGTTAAAAATTAAAATTTAATTTTAGACCCGGCTCAAGCCGGGTTTTTATATCTTTATATATATTTATAGACACATATTATTAATATATGAGTCAAGATATAAAACAAATAATAAGAGATGGCTTACCTATACAGACATA
>Ga0214921_10009768_pt1 | contig 12042 bp, 11 predicted proteins | sample LL1505_MetaG_FD_177992 | JGI IMG/M metagenome (GOLD analysis project Ga0214921, IMG submission 177992) | Freshwater microbial communities from Lake Lanier, Atlanta, Georgia, United States - LL-1505 | ecosystem: Environmental > Aquatic > Freshwater > Lake | place: USA: Georgia | collected... | reverse complement strand
ACGGGCACACCGAACCGCAATGTCAACGAGTTCCGGTCCGGCACCACCGCCGATGGGCGAACGCTGACGGGTGTCCTACTACGCACCGATGGCCTCGCCGATACCGATGAGTGTTGGGGCACCGTCGCCATCTCCACACCCATGCCCGATGTGACAACACGCCTTGCCTGGACAAGTGCCGGTTGGGGAGGCGCCCTCCTCGAGTTCTGGGACACCTTCACCGCAACCGGACACGTCACGCCAATCGACGCGAACCCATCCGACCACGCACCGATTGCAACCGTCGTCGTCGCAACCACCGTCCCCGCCGGGACCACGATTACCGTTCCGTTGACCCTGTCGTGGCACTTCCCGAACCGACTGTCATGGACCCCTGAAGGGATCGCCGTTGGTCTTGGCGGGGGCGCGAATGCGTTCGGTCTGCCAGTCATCGGCAACGAGTACACGTCACACTTTTCCGATGCGTGGGACGTGGCCATGCAAGCTGCTCCATGCCTCGATGCTCTTGAGAACCGGTCGCTTGCGTTCGTGCGCACCGTGACAATGAGTGACCTGCCGTCCGAGGTGCAGGAGGCGTCCCTCTTCAACATCTCCACCCTCCGGTCACAGACCTGTTTCCGAACTCCCGACGGAAACTTCTGGGGTTGGGAAGGAACCTTCGACCACACCGGCAGTTGCTACGGAAGTTGCACCCACGTCTGGAACTACGAGCAGACCGTCCCATTCCTGTTCGGCCAACTTGCACGTACTGCCCGGCGACTCGAGTTCATCGAGGGAACCCGTTACGACGGCCATATGGCCTTCCGCATTGCCCTGCCCCTCGATCTCACGGCAGCCCGCGAACGCAACGTGTCATACCCCGCGGCGGCCGATGGCCAGATGGGATGCATCCTCAAGGCCTACCGCGAGTGGCAACTCTCCGGCGACACCACCCTTCTCCACGATCTCTGGCCCCGGATCCGTGCCTCCCTTGCCTACGCCTGGATCCCGGGTGGGTGGGATGCCGACCGCGATGGTGTCATGGAAGGCACCCAGCACAACACGATGGATGTCGAGTACTTCGGCCCGAACATCCAGATGGGCGCGTGGTACCTCGGCGCGTTGCGCGCCGCCTCACACATGGCCCGCGCGATTGGCGAACCTGATTTTGCTGCCGAATGCACCCGCCTTGAAGAATCTGGGCGCGCATGGATGGATGCCAACCTCTGGAACGGCGAATACTACGACCACGAGATTCGGCCTCCCGCAACTTGGGACGCCGTCGCACCGGGCCTCCGTCACCCCTCGATGGGCGCACGGGACCCGAACTCACCCGAATGGCAACTGGGAGCCGGTTGCCTCGTCGACCAACTGATCGGTCAGGTCTTGGCCCATGTGAACGGCCTCGGCCACCTGCTTGATCCCGGGCATATCCGCACGACCCTGCACAGCATCGCGCGCCACAATCGGAGGTCTGGCTTCCACGACCACTTCAACCCGATGCGATCCTACGTCGGTGGCGACGAGACCGCCCTCCTGATGGCGAGTTACCCGAGGGGCGAACGCCCGGCATTGCCCTTCCCGTACTACGCCGAAGTGATGACCGGGTTCGAATACACCGCCGCCGTTGGCATGTTGTACGAAGGCCGCGCCGATGCCTCACTCCGTGACGAGGGTCTTCGGGTCATCCGGGACATCCGCGCACGATATGACGGCAAGCGGCGCAATCCGTTCGACGAGGCTGAATGTGGCCACCATTACGCCAGGGCCATGCTTGCCTGGGGCGCCATTCTCGCGTTGACCGGTTTTCATTGGTCGGGCGTGACCGGTGTCTTCACGATCGGCACGATGGATAGTGACACGGACACCGTGAACTGGCCGTGGTCGAATGGCGATTCGTGGGGGACCGTGTCGCAGAGACGGACTGCATCCGGGGCCATCACCGTCTCCATCGCCGTTGTCCATGGAACCCTGGCCGTAACCACGGTTCGCATCGACGGTTGGGGTTCCAACACTCCCGCACGCCCGGGCCCCGTCCATGCCGGGACGACGATCCACGTCGACATCGCACCTTGACCCAAGAGAATCAGGGAACCGGAAGATCATCCACCCGGCGAAGCGTCCATAAATCGGGGGTGATGCGGAGGGAGGGAATGCCGACGTCCTCGCCGGTCCAAATCGGGTGTATGGGAAATCGGCCCGAAAACCACCGTGGTTCGCATCCGACAAAAAAGCGGACCGGTTGCGCTCCTCACAAGCCCAACCGGTCCGCCATTGATCCCACGATCCGGGGTCTACCCCTTACCAGGGCATCGTGCGCTTGGTGTGCTTGCGTCCGATCTCGGCCGCCGCTTCCGGCCCGGCACCAATCCGCACGCCCTCGTCCAGGCGCTTGACGACATCGTCAACACGCACGGTGTTCAGGAACGCGATGCCAACCTTCTTCGTCGCGGCGAGGATGCGCGACCGCGCGTTCTCCATGACGTCCGGGAATGGCTCGTCATGATTGTTCGCGAAGCCGAAGCTCATGCCCATGTCTCCCGGGCCCCACTCGGCAAAGCCGATGCCGGGGACCGCAACGCTCGCCTCGACGTGCGCAAGGGCGCGATGGTTCTCGATCTTGAGTCCAAGCAGGATCTCGCCATCTGGATTGAGCGGCCACACGTCGGCCTTGTGCAGGTACTCGACCGGCGTCATGCCCCAGATCTGGGCGGCGATGCCCTGCCCGCCGGATCCACGACGTCCCTGGACCAGGCCCGTGCCCTCGTAGTGGGCAAATGGGTAGCGTGCGGATTCAACGAAGACCTTGACCGCCTCGGTCGATTCGGCGTGGCACAGGAGGATGCCGTGCACCCCCGCGGCAAGCACCTGACGGACCTGCCATGAGTTCGCGCGCATCACGTCCGGATCAGATCCATCGGTTGGCAAGGTCACGATGACCGTTGGGGTCCGATGCCCGCTCCTGGTCGGTCCACCGTCGACGAGGCCACGCATGTACTCATGGAGGAGATGGACATCGAACGCCTCGTGCTCCATCTCGTACATGATGTAGTCGGCCCACGTGTGGGCCATCTTCTTGCCACCCTCGTACGACCGCTCGCCCGAACCCGTGTAGTAGACCGGCTGCCCCTGACTGAGCAACTCGATCGCGCGATTGACCCGCCCGCTCATCTGATGTCTCCCCTTCGACCAGTACCGTGATGCCAGCGTGATACGCCAACACCTGCGGATCGGTAGCGTAGCACGCGCGGCGGTACACTCCCCGACGGTTCCGGTCACGTCCGGCCGTCTATCCGGTCGGCACGTCCATCCTGCCGGAGACGGAGGATCACGCCCTATGGACATCACCGCCGCCCGCGACGAACTCCGGTCCCTCTTGCGCGAACGTAGTGTCCGCCACGGCACCTTCAAGCTGTCGTCCGGCGCAATGAGCGACTTCTACGTCGACTGCCGGCAGGTCACCATGGACCCGCGGGGCATGCACCTGATCGCCGCCCTCATGCTAGACCTCACTGCGGACCTGAAGGGTGCGCGTGCCGTCGGAGGCTTGACAATGGGTGCCGACCCGATCGCCGGTGCCATCGCGTACGCGAGTGCAACCACCGACCGGCCACTTGCCATGTTCAGCGTCCGCAAGGAACCAAAGGGGCACGGTGCCGGCCGACAGGTTGAAGGACCATTCCCTGCCGAGGATGGTGCCCCGGTCATCGTCGTTGAGGACACCATGACCACCGGTGCATCGACCCGCCGCGCCATCGAGGCGATCGAACGCGACACCAAGGCCACGGTCACCCGGGTGCTCGTCATCGTCGACCGACTTGAAGGTGGTGCCGACGGTCTGCGCGCCGATGGATACGATGTGCACGCCCTGTTCACTCGCCGGGATTTCGACTGAGCCTCCCCTTCGTTTGGCGGAGAGTCCCGACAGGTGGACGCGATCAAATCTCCCCCCTCCCCATGGCGGACGGGTCGGGCCGAGCGAAGCGTATGTACACCGGGAGCGATGGGGAGGGGTGGGGGCCCAACCGAGGTGGGGGCGAATTCAGGGCCACCGAACAAGACGAACACCAATCCATAGGGAGGACCGAGACAGTGCCCCATCCAGTCAGCCCCTTCCGCGACGAGGCCCGCGATGTCGCTACCGGCCACCCGATTGCCATCCTGCCCGGCATCTGGGAGATCCGGGAAAGCCTCGCACCGGCGTTCGATACGCCCGAGACCTGGGTCTCCCTCTTCCTGATTACCGACCCAACCGGCCATGCATCGCCCGTCATGATCGACACCGGCGTCCCGCGATCAACGCACACGGTGATCCTGCCTGCCCTCGAAGCCCTCGGGTTCGCGCCATCCGACCTCAAGGTGGCAGTGAATACCCACAGTCACCACGACCACGCGGGGTCAAACGTCCAACTGCGGGAAGCAACCGGATGCCAGATCTGGATCGGGCGTCTTGACGGTCCCGCACTCCTCCGTGGCGACCGCTTCGGGCCCGACGAGATCCCTCCCCATTCCGCCGATCGCCTCCTCGACGGCGGCGAGATCGTGAACCTTGCCGGACGGGACTACGAGATCATCGACATGCCTGGGCACAGCCCAGGGAGCATCGGGATCTTCGACCGTGAACGGGGCATTCTCTTCACCGGAGACGCCATTCAGGCACGTGGCACCACCACGCAGGGCGTCCCGGGTGCCAGTAATCGGCCGGCCTACCGCAATACCCTCGCGACCGTGCGCGCGCTTCCGGTCGAACACCTCCTCCCGGCACACGCGTACTTGCCGTTCCCGCCCGCCCATGTCACCCCGGGATCGGAGGTGCATCGCTATGTCGATGTCTCGCGTGAAGCCATCGACACCATTGATGACCGCCTTGCGAGTGCCATACGGAACGCCGGCGGGTCCGCAACCATCGCCAAAATCGCCGATACCATCTGCGCCGACCAACCGCGGACGCCGGTGCTCGCCGCCCCAATCCTGACCGACTACCTCAACCAGATGGCCGCCGTGGGTCGCGTGCGCCACGACGCCGATCACTGGACCCTACTGTGACGCACGCCGTCCGACATGGATGGTGAAAGAGTGAAGCGTATATACATCGAGGGCGATGGGGATGGGCAGGGGCCGCCCACGGTCCGAGAGTAACGCAAAGACCATCCTGGCCAAGACGGTTTTCGACCGCCCCCAATTCCGACGCAACACGGGAAGGGAAAGGCACAGGTCTGGACCGCCCTATGGGAATGGCTGGCGACAAGGAAGCGCGAAGCGAACCCAGCTCCCTAAACCGGCGCTTTGGACAGGGAGGTCATTCACGCGACGTCTGGCACCTCGCCTGACCGTCACTGTCCCCGTATCCTCTGCACGAGGACACGCATGACCACCAATCCGTACCGAGACGAACCCCGAAACGTGGGAACCGGGCGACCCATCGAGGTACTGCCCGGGATCTATGAACTGCGGGAAAGCCTCGCGCCGGGTCTGAACGTCCCGGCCTGTTGGCTATCCCTGTACCTGCTTGTTGACCCAACCCATGAGACTCCGCCGGTCCTGATCGACAGCGGATGGCCCCGCAGCGTTCCCACGGTCATTCTCCCTGCCCTTGCTTCACTCGGGTACTCGGCGGATGCCCTCATGGCAGTCATCAACACACACAACCACGGCGACCACACATTTGGGAATGTCGCCCTCCGGGACGCAACCGGGTGCGAAGTGTGGATCGGCGAGGCCGACGCCGACGGTCTGAAAGGCGGCGAGTTCGATGGTGAAATCGTCCCGCCTCACACCGCCGACCGGAAACTCCTCCCGGGCGAGGAACTGGACCTTGCGGGTCAGGTCTGGGAAGTCGTCTCGCTTGCCGGGCACTCGGCAGGTTCAATCGGGCTATACAACCGCGATCGGAAAATCCTGATCTGTGGAGATGCGCTTCAGGCCCAGGCCACTGCGGTCCAGGGCATCGCCATCCTCCACGACCGTGACGCGTACCGTGAAGCCGTCGCTCGGGTCTCAGCACTGCAGCCTGCCCACCTCCTTCCGGCGCATCCCTACAACCCGTTCACGACCTGCCATATCGCCGGCGCACCGGACATCGCGTACTACCTCGGTGCCTGCCTTGAGCACGTCAATACCTATGAAATGGAAGTTGCCGAGGCCTTGCATGCCCTTGAGGGCGAAGCCACCACCGAGACCCTCGCCGAGCGACTTTGCCAGGACCGCGGCTACGACCATGCATGCCCACTTGCACCACGGATTCTCGAACTGGACCGCCTCTTCCTCGAACGCGCAGGCGTGATCCGCTCCGGTGTCCCCGCTGGCACCTGGCACATGCCCTGATCACCCCCAGCATTTTGCCCAATCCAACCCACGCACGACAGGAGACCATCATGGCCCGACGCCTTGGCATCGATACCTTCAGCCTCCGATATCAGGGACTTGATGCCTTCGGGTTCATTGACTATGCCCGTGGGCTCAATCTGGATGTCGTGCAGTACTCAACCCGTGAGAACCTCGCATCCCACGATCCCGGCTATCTCGACGAGGTCCGGGCACACGCCGACCGTGCCGGCATCGAACTCGAAATCGGCATGGGCAGCATCGACCGCCATGCTGTGGGGTTTGCACCGAAGTGGGGGGACGCCGCAACCCAACTCACCGACATGCTTCATGCCGCGTCCCGCCTGGGGTCACCGTTCGTTCGGTGCTTCCTCGGGGCACAGGTCGACCGCCATGGTGCAGTTCCCTTTGCCAGCCACGTCGATGCCTGCGCCGAGGCAATCACCGCGGTTGCCCCTCTCGCACGTGATCTGGGCCTGAAGATTGCCGTCGAAAACCACGGGTTCGGCGACTTCCTCGCGCATGAACTGCGGGCTTTCGTCGAACGGGTCGGCCCCGACGTCTGCGCGGTGACCCTCGACACTGGCAACCCGACGTTCGCCGCCGAAGAACCGGGATACTCCGCGTCGGTCCTGGCGCCATACATCGTCACGACCCACTTCCGGGATACCTGTGTCTGGCCCCATCCCGATGGGGCTTGGGCGCAGTGGACCGTCCTGGGACGTGGTTCGGTCGACTTGGATGCGATCATCGCGACCCTTGATCGCGAGTGCCCCGACATTGCCATCAACCTCGAGACGATCAACGGCATGGCACCAAAGGTGATCCCGTTCGAAGCCGACAACGAGGCCGGACGCGCCTTCCGGGTGATCTACCCGGAGATCCCAGATGCCTCACTGGCGGCGTACCGCGGCCTTGTGGAACGCGGACACCGACTGGGCACTGGCCCGCTTGACCAGATCATGGGCTTCATCGATCCTGATACCGCGCCTGAGATCGCCGAGGTGGTGCGACGCCAGCAACGAAACCACTTCGAAGCCAGTGTCGCGTACGCCCAGGACGTGCTGGGTCTTGGCAGGGCAAAGATCACCACAATCCAAAGGGATGTGGAGCCGTAAGGCACGAACACTGTCAGCAGTGATGGCAAACCCGGAGCGCCTTGGATGAGATTGGCAAAGGTCACCCTCGTGGTGCGGGACTACGACGAAACCATTGTGTGGTTTCGCGATCGGCTTGGTTTTGTCGTCCGGGAAGACACTCCGGTGCCCGAACAAGGTAAGCGGTGGGTGGTGATCGGTCCACCCGGCGGTGGCCCCGGTTTCGTCCTTGGCCGTGCGTCGGATGACGCACAGGTAGCGTCAATCGGCAACCAGACCGGCGGACGGGTCTTCCTTTTCCTCGAGACCGCGAACTTCGAGCGCGACTACAACCGGCTTGTCGAACTCGGCACGAAAATCGTCCGTGGCCCAATCTCGGAACCGTACGGAATGGTCGCCGTCTTCGAGGACCTCTATGGCAATCGGTGGGACTTGGTCGGGCCTACGGGTTAGCTAGCCTTTTCCAAGGAAAGCGCCCAGTCTCCGATCCTCTCCCGTCACGGACGTGGAGCGTAGCCTTTCGCACGACCGGGATCCCGGTGGACTGGTTTCCATCCAGTCGGCGGGCATTCCTGCCCGCCGACCAAAGTGCCTCACGGGAATTGCATCTCCGCCCTGATGTGGACAGTCACAAGACCGGTTCACAGAGACGCGGTGAGTGCCTTGACCCACTATCCCTGAAGCGCGGGCACCCGCCAGTATGGTGCCGGGGCGTTCTCCCACAGTGGCATCGACATGCCAGTCGGATCCCAGACGACCTTCCCGGCGCGGACGGTCAACGCACACTCCAACTTGCCCTCGCCGTCGAAGCGGGCGCGACCACAGTCGGTGTAGCTGAACTTGCCCGGCAGGACACGCAACACCGCGATGTCCGCCTCCGATCCGACCGACAACGTGCCAAGGTCCGGACGACGGATCGCCTTCGCCGGGCCAACCGTGCACGTCCGGATCACGTCATGCAGTGACATGCCCATCGCAAAGCACTTCGATGCCGTCCACAGGCTATTCAACACTGCCGCATTCACACTTCCCATGTGAAGGTCGGTGCTGATGCTGTCGACCATGAACCCGTCACGCAACGCAGGCACGGCATTGCGGAACCAGAAGCTGCCCCCGCCATGCCCGAGGTCAAACAGGACTCCGCGTTCACGCGCCTTCCACATGTGATCGAGAACCTTGCCATCATCCCCCACAATCGGGAACTGCTGGGCAAAGACATGCGTGTGGATATCTCCCGGGCGCATGTGTTCCAGCAACAGGCTGTCGTATCCACGCAACGGGGGCCGGGGCCAGAAGTCAACCATGACCGGAGTATCCGACTTGTCTCCGGCAGCGACCGCGGCATCAACCGACGCCCACGGTGTGTGCAGATCGTCCCAGGGCAGCTGCGTCCAGTAATGCGCGGTCTTCACCCCAACGACAACATCAGAGTGTTCACGCACCGCATGGGCGCACGCATCGACGTTGAAGTCGAAGGGATCCTGTTCGCGGGGCCCCATTCCGCCATTTGCAATGTTGACGAAGGCCAGGACGCGCGTCTTGGATGTCTCCACGAAGCGTCGACGGAAGTCCTGGAAGTGTTCGGCACCCGCGCACCCGGCATCGACGAACGTGGTGACACCTGCACGGAACGAATGCGCGTCCGCGATGACCGACGCATCCCAACCAGGGACACCCTCGGGCCGGTTGAAGTGCGGGTAGACGTGGACATGGATGTCGATCAATCCCGGCGACACCGTCAGGCCCGTGGCATCGACAACCGTCTCAGCATGTGACGCATCCAGATTCGCCCCGACGGCGGCGATCCGCCCATCCTTCACCGCCACGTCCAGGATTGCATCGATCCCATTCGCCGGATCGATGACTTGCCCACCCTTCAGGACCAGATCGTAGTTCGTCTCCATCAGTCTCTCCCCCTCAGTTGATCGTGAAAACAGGGCCATGGGCACCCGCCCTAGCCATGGATCGTGTGCGTGTCATGCGCCCGCATCATCGTCGGGTCATTCCGTTCGACATCCTGCGGGGCCGCCCGCATGTCATCACCATCCGCCATCATTGAAAGTGGCGCACCGCCCGTCGGCACCTCAACCGGAGAGTTGGCGGCGCAGGGAGTCCCGAACCGGGGTTCCGCAAACGGCAAGTGTGTTGCCCCCCGGGCAAGGATGTGCAACCCGTTCGCAATCTCCTGACGTCCCGGATTGCCCCACGCCGTGAAACTCCGCGCATTCGCGTAGTGGCAGACCAGTGACTGGCGGAAGCGGTCGGTGGTGTGGTTCGTGTGAGACCGGTGCAGGACGTGCCCCGCAAAGAAGACCACGTCGCCCGGGTTTGCAACCGCCGCGACCTCGCGCCCCGGATACTTCGCCGCGATCCGCGAAAGGGTATTGACCTCCTCATCGGTATGGCTTACGTTCGCCACAACCGATAGGTCGCCGAGGTTGGTGTGGTTCTGCCCGATGCGGTCGTCAGTTGGGTAAATCGGTTCATGTTGAGACCCGACCGTGAACCACACGCAGCCGTTCGCCTCATCCGCGCGGTCGATTGCAATCCACGCCCCGCACAGCGAGTCCGGATAGGTCGGGATGTAGTAACTGTCCTGGTGGTAGCCCTGACCCGCGCCTCCAGGTGCCTTGATGAAGTACATCGTCTGCAAGGCAAGCAAGTCCGGGCCGATCAGCGCCTCAAGGACATCAAGCACCCGCGGATGCAACAGGTAGCGCTCCTCGATCTCAAGGTGCCGGTGCAGCATGTGGATGCGCAGGTACCGGCTTTCGATCTCCGCGAGGGTCATGTCCGGCGTTGGCGGTTCAATCCCCGGCACAGCCACCCGGCCATGCATCAGGTCCGCCCCGTGTTCGCGAAGTTCGGCAATCTCGGCCTCGTTCAACAATCCACGAACCACCAGGAAGCCTTGTTCATGGAACCGCACGTACTCCTCGACGGAGACCACGTATCGCGGGCGCGTCGCCGAAAAGTCCGTGGCGATCACGTCCGGCCGGATCGTCTCACGCCCCGTGCCATGCGAAGGTGGACCGTCCGGAACCGCCAGTACGCCGAGGGCGCCGTTCGGACGCACTTCGCCGTAGGGATCAGCCGGGTTGGTTTCCCGTGATGCGGGTTTCGTGGTCGTCGTCATGGATCCCCCAAGCATCGGTCTCGCACCCCGGCACGAGTATCCTGCCACGGACCGGAAGGGCGCGGGATTGCGAACGAAGGGTATCCGGCACGGACACGCCGTGCGACCTAGGCCGGACTGGAATTGTTTGCAAAATCTCCACCCGTGCTTTACCCAGAGTTAGCATCTCGGTCCGATACTGGACACAGGGAAAGGGAGACGACAGGAACCCTTCCCTGCAAGGACACGAACCATGCGATTCATGACCAAACGCACAGCCATCGCCTCAGCCTTCGCGCTTGCAGTCGCCGGCAGTGCCGGGATTGCCTATGAAGCCGGATCGGCCTTCGCCCAAGCCGCACCCACCCCAACCGCCAAACCAGCTGGCCGGGCCGGGTTCATGTCTGCCCTCGCTGCCAAGCTTGGCATCGCCCCAGACAAGCTTGAGGCCGCCATGCAGAGCGTTCGCAAGGACCTGGGCATGCCCGATCACAATCCTGGAGGTCCGCACGGACCAATGGGCCGTGGCCCCGGTGGCCCAGCAGGAGGTCCACCCCCCCTCGATGCCGCCGCCACGGCGATCGGCATAACCGTCAACCAGTTGCGAACCGAACTTCCCGGCAAGTCCCTGGCCGACGTCGCCAAGGCACACAACGCCGATCCGTCCAAAGTGAAGGCCGCCCTCGTTGCGCAGGCCCAGACCCGCATCGACGACGCGGTCAAGGCGGGAAAGGCAACGGCAGATCAAGCGACCAAGATGAAAGAGCGGGCCGCATCCATGATCGACGAGGTCATGACCCGAACCACACCCACACCGCGCAAAGGCGGATGGGGTGGTTGGGGGCCCAAGGGTGATCACGGCGAGGGTGGACGCCGAGGTGGCCCGCCGGGCACCCCGGTGCCGACACCGGTCAAGAGTGGCACAGATACCCCAAACGCCTGACCTTTCATAAATTCCGAAGATTCCGACCACCTGCCTGAACACCACACGTCTCCCGGCGGTCTCAATCGCCTTGGGACCCCGAAGGATGGGGTGAGGCGCTCAGGCAGAGTGAGATGGGCGCACGGTTTCGGATGCAACCGCTCCCCCGGCTTCGTCGAGGCCAAGAGGCTGGGGGTGTCGGCCGGACAGTCGGCGACGTGAGAACCGTCCCCAGACGGCACATCTCCTTCTCGCCCTACCCGCTACTGGCTGAACCTCGTCCCTATCTCGCCACACGTGTCCGGGGACCGCTCGATCAGCGGCACGCGAGAGTGCCGAAAGCCCAACCGGAAGTTCGCTGGTACCGCGGTATAGTGCCGATTGAGGCGCCTTGGGCGTCCTATTGAATGCCGTACCGGAGGGCCGATGTCCAGCGACACTTCCATGGTCTCCTCGCTGCCCCGTTGGGACGTCTCCGAGTACTTCCCCGCTGTCGACTCGCCTGAGTTCCGCGGTGCTGTCGAGGCTCTCAGGAACCGCGTCTCCCACGTCCGCGAACGGGTCGACGTCCTCGACATCCGTCGCCAGTCAGCTATCCCGGTCAC
>Ga0214921_10009767_pt1 | contig 12042 bp, 8 predicted proteins | sample LL1505_MetaG_FD_177992 | JGI IMG/M metagenome (GOLD analysis project Ga0214921, IMG submission 177992) | Freshwater microbial communities from Lake Lanier, Atlanta, Georgia, United States - LL-1505 | ecosystem: Environmental > Aquatic > Freshwater > Lake | place: USA: Georgia | collected 2015-05-28 | reverse complement strand
GATCGAAGCGGTCAATCGGTTCTGGTAAGCACCCATGGCAGCGCGGGAGTCGGTGATCGTGTTGATCGCTGTATCCAGTGTTGTCAGGGCGGCCTGTGAACCAGCGGCAGTCGTCAAGGTTAGCGAAGACACGCCCGCACCAGCCGTAGCCGTTGCAGAAGTTGCCGCTACAGTTAATCCAGTTGCAGCTAAAACAGTAGCAGCCACACCGCCAATTGTGATACCAGCAGAATCTGAAGAAGACAAGGAGACAGCGGAACGAGTAGTAAGAAGCGTGCCAGTGTCAGTGTTACCTAAGCCAGTTATGGCGGCAGCTCTTGACGTACCCGCAGTTGTCTTTGTAATTGTGATGTTCCGTCCATCAGCAGCAGATAAAGCAACTGCACCGTTTGTGGCAAAGGTGGCAGTAACGCCAGTTTGAGCACTAACCGCATTAATTGCGCCAGCCATTTGCGAGCCACGTTGCGCAGCATCACCCGCAATGCCAATAGCGCCGATATTTACACCGTTGATGACCACGTCGCCGGAAACGATTGCAGTTCCAAAACCTGTTGCGGCGGCACCTGCGAGCGTTGTAGCAGCGACGGTAGCCGTAACTTTACTTGAGCCACTAATTGCGTTGATGGCTGCGGCCACCGCGATACCACTGATTGTTGATTCAGTTGTCGAAACGCCATCAGAAACAGTTGCACCGACGTTATAGCCGTTAATCGCCATAGTATTAGCGGCTAGACCAGCTGAAGAACCAGCGGGAATAACTGCGCCAGTCACGGCAGTTGCATAGCTTGAGTTTGATCCTACGCCAAGCGCGCTGGATTTGGCACTGCCGATGGAGATGCTGATACGGTCGTTAGTACCATTACCAGCGCCAACCTGCAGATTTTGAGCCTGGAAAGAACCGTCGAGCAATGCGATGCCGTTGTAGGTGGTGTTGCTGGCAACGCGGTCGATCTCAGCGATCAGTTGCGTGGCTTCGTTGTTCATGGCGGCACGGTCGCTGGAGTTGTTGCCCGTGTTGGCGGACTGAACGGCCAGCTCACGAATACGCTGCAAGTTATCGCTGATCTGGTTCAAGCTGCCCTCAGCTGTTTGCGTCAGCGAGATGCCGTCGTTGGCATTGCGAATCGCTGCCGAGATGCCGCGGATCGAGGCGGTCATGCGGGTGCTGATGGCCAGGCCGGCAGCGTCGTCTTTGGCAGAGTTGATACGGATACCGCTGGACAAACGTTCCATGGCGGAAGAGAGGTTCAGACCCTGAGTGCGCACAGAGTTTTGTGCTTGCATCGAGCTGATGTTGGTGTTGATAACTGACATGGACTATCTCCTTAGAAAGGATTGGGTGAAGTTGACAAGAATCCAATGTGAAGTCTTGTTGCTCAATGAATCAGAAGCTGGTTTATTTACTTGAGCCTCATGAGCAACTAATTTCAAATTGAATTCAAATTGATATCGGGAAAAACAAAAACAAAAATGAACTTAAAAAATCAAACTTTGGCGTTGAGCAAGTTGCCCCTGGTCTCATCAATGCTGCGAGCCATGCGGATCACCACATCATTAGGTATCTGGCGAATCACTTCGCCGGTTTGCTGGTTGGTCACCGTGACCACAGGGCGATTCAGGGACGGGTCGATTTTGAAAGCCAGACCACGTCCGCCGTCTTGCATGCGTTCGTTCATGCGGGTAATGGCTTGGTCCAGGCGTTTCTTGTCACCCTCGATATCCACCTTGATCTGGGGTCGCTCAATTGGAATAATTTTGGGGCGGGTGATTTCGGGCGCAGGCGCAGCCACAGGGGCGCCTGCGCCTTGCGCGGGTACGCCAGCCCCTGGACGCGCCGGTGGTGGGGCGCTGGGAATGGTGACCCTGGGGCCACCCTGCATGTCAATCATGATGAATCCTTTCCTGACTGCGTTTACACACATGAAGATCCCTTGCAACAGGTTGGTGCAAAGGTGCTTCGGTCAGGAAGGATCGACCCCTCCGCGGATAACTTGAGGGTTTTCCGGAGTTTTTTTAGAAAAAGGTGCAGCCCGGGCTTTAGGGCCAGGGCGGTTCAGCGGCTAGTCGCTTGTGACGACATTAGTTCATTTGTTGGTATACATGGACATCATGCCGTCGAAAGTACTCTTTAAGCTGGTTTTTTGGCTGTTAATGCTGCCAACCAGGCTTTCCATGGAAGAAAACTGCTTGGTGTAACGGGCCAGCATGTCGTCCATGCGGGTTTTCAGCGCGGTCAGTGCAGTGGCGTATTTGGCATTTTGTTTATCGGCGGTCACGCTTTGCGTGGTCAGCGGGCTGGTGGTGGCCAGCCAGGTGGTGATTTTGCGCAGGGTGTCACCGGCAATGCCGGCGCCGCTGCTCGAAAAGCTGAGGTCTGCCACTGTGGTGCCAGCGCTATTTGCCGCCGACAAGGTAAAGCTGGCGCCACCAATACTGCCGAGTACGGCAATTTTGTAGGGCGTGGTGCCGCTGGTTTCTTGCACCAGCTGGGCGGTGTAGCCTAAATTGGTGGCGTTGATGGCGTCGACCACGCCTTGCGGCGTGGCATTGGCAGCCGTGACCGGAAAGCCATGGGCCGTGCCGGTGCTGGTAGTGAGTGTGACCGTGAATGCCGCGCCGCTGTTCAAACTGGTGGTGGCTGTGGTGTAGCCCGCACTGCTGCTGTAAGGCGGGCTGGTGGCGCTGCGGTTGTTTTGGTTGGCGGTGAAGGTGGTCACCACGTCGGCAAAGTTGTTGGTTAACGCTGCCGTGAGCTTGGTTTTGTCCAGCGTCATGACGCCGGCTTTGTCCACACTCAGGCCCATTTGCCAGGCGGCGCCCACGTTGGTGCCGGGGGTGGATGAGGCACCCAGCAGCACGTCGCGCAGCTGGTTGCGCACCTGGCGCACGGTGGTGTCTCCCACCAAAGTTGCGCCATAGATGTCCAGCGAAGACTTGGGGTTGGTGACTTCGGTAAAGAGGCTGTTGGCTTCGTTGTAAGCAGTCACCAGGGCGTCAATTTTGCTGACCACTTGGGTGGTGTCGCGCGCCAGGCTAACGCTGGCCGTGGTGTTGGCGGCCAGCAAGTTCATGGTCAGGCCGTCCACCACGTCGGTGACGGTGTTGGAGCCGCGGGTGTAAGTCACGCCGTCAACCGTCAGCACCGCGTCGGTGGCAGCTGTTTGGACGAAATTCAACGCAGTCAACACACCCGCAGGGGTGCTGCTCATGCTGAAAGCTTTGTCTGAGCCGGTAGCGCCGGAAAGCACGACCTTGTAAGACGGCGACGCGCTGTTGCCAGCGTTGACCAGCCTGGCCGTGACCGCCAGACCGGCGGTGTTGACGGCATTAACAAGCCCTTGGGGGGTGTCTGAGCCGCTGGCCACTGTGAGCTTGTAGGTGCTGATGCCGGTGATGGCTTCGGTGCTGGTGGCCGTGGTACCGACTTTAAAGGTGCCGCCGCTCAGTGTTAAAGCACCCGAGGCGTTGACGGCGGAAACACCTGTTGTGCTGGTTTTCGCGTTGATGGCAATCGCCAGGTTATCAAACTTGCGGGCCGTGATGGCGATGTCAGTCACAGCGGTGGTGGCCGTCGTGCTGGTGGCCGTGACAGCAGTGCCGGTCGTCCAGTCGGCTGTGGTGAAACCAGCCGTGAAGCTGCCGCTGTAAGTGCCAAGAGCGGCGCCGGTGGTGTTGCCGTCGGTGTCACCCGAGGTTAACCCGCCAAAGGCGGAAGCGACTTGGTCTGCCGTCATGGCGGCAGTGGCGGTGAATGTCAGCCCGTTGAGGGTTGCTTTTTGGCCGGCACCCAATGCGGCGAAGGTTATGACTGAAGTCTCGGTTTGACCCGCAGCGCCCTGGGTGGTGACGATGGTCGGGTCTGCAGACACGGCGTCAATGGCGGTGCCGTTGATGGTGAGGCCTGAAACCGCTGCCGTGGAGGTAGAAGCGCTGCCTACCGTCAGGTCCATGGTGAAGCTGCTGCCGGCGTTCAAAGAGGTCGTGCTGGCGGCAAAGCCTGTAGAGATATTGCGCTGGGCGGTGGCCAAAGTGGTGATGGCGACCGATCGGGTGCCCAGGGTTGCCGCTGTGCCGGCAGTAACGCTCAGGGCCGAGGTGTTGGAGTTGCTGACGCTGGAGGCATTGAAGCTGTTGGCGTCTTTCAGGGCGGTGACTGCGTCTTTGACGTTGTTCAGCATGAACTTGACGGCGGCATAGCCTGACACGCGGGCTTCGTTTTTCGAAATCTTGCTTTTGATGACGTTTTCTTGTGGGGCGCGTTCGGCGTCCACCAGGCCTTGGGCGAGCGCAGCTACATCTACCCCGGAGCCAGCGCTCAGTGAGGTGATGATTTTCTGGGCACTGGCGCGCTTGGCCGCAGCAGCAGTTTGCGCGTCAACAGTGGCCTTGCTGGTACTGGTGCTTGCACTGGTGCTGGTGCTCGAAGTGGCGGCGGTGGTGGCCATGCTTATTTTGCTTTATGTAAATGTCAGCGCGTAAAACCCCGGGCTGCGTCCTGAGGAGGCAACAAGGGGGGCACTTGGCGACCGGCCGTGCCGGGGTGGGCGGTGACGGCGGACATCAGGTGATGTAGTTAAAGAGGTTGAGCTTGGAGATCTTGCCGAAGCTGCTTTGGGCGGCTTCGAGCGCGAGCATTTGTTTGTTCATCTGACCAATGGCATCGGCGTAGTCCAGGTCTTGGATGCTGGAGAGCGTGCTTTTCAGGCTCAAATTGGTTTCTTCGAGCACGGCCTTCTGGGCCTCAGCCACGTTCATGTCGGTGCCGACCTGGGCCAGGGCCAAAATTGTGCCGTTTTGCAGGGCGTCCATCTCACCAATGCCGCGCTGCATGTCCATGCGGTTAGAGCTTCGCACGGCAGCGGTGAGTTGGTCCAGCGCCTGGAAAAAACCGGTACCGCTGGCCACGCCTTTGGCGTCGGTGCGCACGACGCGGACAAAGGCTTCAGAGCCTGAGCGGTTGAGTTGAACGGTACGTTGGTCGCCCACAGATACGCGCATGCGTGTCTGGTCGCCCTGGTAGGTGACTTCGCCACTGCTGTTTTCGGCAAAGGCGGGCTGGTTCACCCGACTGCCGGCAAACAAGTAATTGCCCATGCTGTCTTGCGTGTTGGACAGGCTGAGCATCTGGTCGCGCAGGCCGCCCATTTCAATCGCCAAGGCTTGCCGGTCCGTGGGGGCCAGGGTGTCGTTGGCCGCTTGCAACGCTATTTCTTTGACGCGAAGCAACAAGTCGCTGACGCCTTGTAAAGCTGTCTCTTCGCCTTGCAAGCGAGTTTGCACGGTAGACAGGGTGTTGGCGTAGCTGTCTTGCCGGTTCATTATGGACTGCAAACGTTGAATGCTGGCAGCTTGGTTAGGCGCATCACTTGGGCTAACGATTTTCTTGCCAGAAGCGAGTTGCGTCTGTGACTTGGACAGACTCGTCTGCACGCCGCTCATTTGCTTGGTGGCGCGGTCAAACAGGGCACTGGTGGATATTTTCATGGGGGTTCCTAAAGATCAGCCCAAGGCTCACCGGATGGACAACACAGCATCGAACAACTGGCCAGCGACTTGCATGACCTTGGCAGAGGCTTGGTAAGCCTGCTGAAAGCGAATCAGGTTGGCCGCTTCTTCGTCAAGGCTGACGCCTGAGACTTTGTCACGCGAGGCCACCGCTTGGTCGTGCACCACGGTCAGGGCTTCTTTGGCAATCGTGGCTTGCCGCGAGATGTTGCCCATGTCGTTGACATGGTCGATGTAGGTCGCACCAATGGTTTTACCGGCGACCAAGGGGACACGTTCTAGCGCAGCCAAGAGCAACATGTTTTCGTTGTTGCCGGTGCCGTCGGTATTGCCGTCCAGCGAAAAACTGTCGCCTGCTTTGGGCGCCGTGGTGAAGTTGAGTTTGAGGCCGCGGTAATCAATGCCAGCACTGAGTTGGTTGGCATTGAAGCTGCGCTCGGCCAACACAGTACCTGTTCGGGTGTCCGTGATGGTGTACCGGTCTGCCGTCTTGAAAGTGAGCTTTAAGGGCTGGGCGCGCAATACCGTGGCTGTATCTGCCGGGCTACCGTTGTAACTGGCCGCCACCGACGCCGTGCCGCTGCCGCTGCCGGTGACAAAGACCAGCACATCCTCGGGCACAGTGCCTTTGATGCTGGCGCTGGTTCTAAAACCTAAGCGAGCCAAGTCTGCCGGCGTGCCGCCAGACCCGAAAGAAAGCTCGACCGGCGTATCTTGGCCGCTGACCAGTGCACGCTGAATACTCACCTGTCCGGTGTAAGTTGCTGCGGCTATGTTGAGCACATTGCCGGTTGAATCGCCCGGACCCACTGTGATGTCTTTGCCGGGTTCAGACGCGATGTTGGTCAGAACAACTTCACCGTCTCTTGTAAAACTGGCGACCACACCCGTGCTTTTAGTGGCGTCCAGGTTGGTGGTTTGAGCGTTGATGGCCACCACCAGATCAGAGGCACTGGCAAATCCGTCCGTTGGTCGGGTGATGGTCTGGCCGTTGATGGTGAGCGAGCGGGTGAGTTTCAAGTCAGCGACGGAAACGCGAATTTCATTTTTGGCGGTCGCCGTCACGCCGGGCGCTGAAGCTGCATTGAGCCAGGCGGCGATATCTGCCGCCTGCAAGGTCTTACCCGCAGCGGGCGCGAGCGCGCCTAAAGTAAGGCCGTTGAGCTTGAGCGCACCCGCGGCAATGGTGCCGGTTTGGCCGGAGGTGATGCGTCCGCCGGACAAAAGAGCGGCCACCGCCAATGGGGTGCTGACTTGGCCTTGGCTGTCAAATCGTTGCTGCGATTGCACGCTGGCTCGAGCGCCGTAGAAAACGTCCAGACCTTGAAAGCCCGTATGTCCGGATTGGTTCAGGTAAGTGCTGCTGTAAGTGGCACCAGCGGCCATGCCTTGCGTACTGGACATGAGCTGTGCCTGCGCAGCTGTGTCTAAGGTGCTGCCCAGCAAATGACGGCCATCGCGGGTGATGAATTGCAGTTGCTGACCGGCGCCAGCGCCATCGAGAAAAATATCGACGTTTTGCAGCCCACCCGGTATGGAGGCCACGGCCGCAAACGGACGAGTGTCGGTGAGGGTTACGGCGCGGCCATTGCTGGGGTGCGCATTGTTGCTGAACAGCTTGTCCAAACCACCAGGGCCCAGCAAGGGGCTGGGGGCGTAACTGATGCTGGCGTCAGCAGTGCTTGTGTTGTTAGCGTCTTTGATGACCCGAAACTGCGCTGCAGCTGCGATACGCATGGGGTCATCGATGGCCAGGCTCAGTCCACCGGCAACCGTTTTGGCTTTTGGATTGATCGCAAATAAGTTACCGGCTTTTTGACCATAGCCATCGACACCTTGCGAGTGAATCGCATTGACTTCCTTGACCACCGTGGTGGCCAGAAAGTCCAAGGAATTGCGTGTGCTGTTGAGCACTTGCTCACGGAAGGCCATCAAACCGGCTAACTGACCACTGGTGACACCGGAGAGCGTTGCCGGCTTGCCATAAGGGTCGAGCACGAGGCCGATTTTTCCGGAGGATGCCGCATTGAAATCAACGCGGATAGGGGTCGCCGTGCTCCCGCTAACGATGATGTCTTGGGTCAGGGTGGCGCCTAGGCTGACCACCACGGAGCCGTTGGCATTAAAACCGGTGTTCAGGCGGCTGTACTCGGACAGCTTGCGCAGTAACAGGTCACGTTGGTCAAGCAGCTCGGCCGGTTGCTTTTCAACGGTTGGCGATTTGTTGAGCTGATTGTTGACCTGGGCCAGTTGTTGGGCCAAGGTGTTGATCTCGCCAACGCTTGATTCGACCGCCTGGCGCGTCTCGGTGTCGACCAAGTCGAGCTGAGACGACAACTCACCGAAACGCGCGGTCAAAGCCTGAGCGTCACGCATAAAAGCGCCGCGAAGAACGGTCGATGCCGGTGTCGACGACAAAGTACGGGCCGAAGCAAAAAACTGGTCGAGTGCGCTGACCAAGCCCATGCTGTCGCCGGCCATCACGTCAATGACGCGGTTGGCATACGTCACCATGGGGGCCTGACTTTGCATGTCAGAGTTGCTATTGCGAAGGTTGGCTTCAGCGAAGGCACTGTATTGGCGCTGCACCCGGTCAAACATGACGCCGGTGCCGACATAGGCATTGCCCACCCGGCTTGGCGTGCTCGCCAAAAGGCTCACGTCTTGGCGCGAATAACCGTCTGTGGCGACGTTGGCAATGTTGTTGCTGACCGTACCGAGCGCGTGCTGGTAGGCCATGACGGCATTACTGCTGATACTGAGCAAGTCACTCATGGCTTGCTCCTTGCGCCCAGGTCATTCATCTTCGGTAAAGGAAACGGGCCACCCGGAAGCTTCAAGGGGTTGAGCATGGGGACCGCTGCATCCAGCGGATAAGCCTTGCCGGGCTGGTTCAATGGAAAACCCTTGGCCGCGGTTTCGCGTGACTTCAGCATCTCTTCGGTACTGGGCGGTGGCGACATTTGACGGCTTTGGGTTTGCACCAGCATGTCGGCCACGCCCATCATGTTGCGTTTGGACAGCTGTACAGACACCTCTTTGTCAAACATGGCTTCAAAGGTTTCAGCACCCGAAGACTCGACCAGGTCGCTCTTGACCGTGGCTTCGCGCATGGACTTGAGCATCATCTGCAGGAACATGCCTTCAAACTGCTGCGCGGTCTCGCGCAGCGCGGCTTTGCCGTCCTTGCGCGCCTGGCCACGCAGCTGCCCCAGACCTTCGAAGTCGAGGTAAGAGCGTGTGGTGTCAGTTGGGTTGACCGGTTCCATGAGCTTTGTTCTGTTGAAGGTGTGACTTAGGCGTCTGGTTTAAATAATGACCAGCTCAGCGCGCAGGCTGCCGGAGCTCTTGAGTGCTTCAATGATGGCAATCAACGCGGAGGGCGACGCGCCCACTTGGTTGACAGCGTCAACAATCTGGCGCAAGTCAATACCGGGCTGAAACAGAAACATCGGTTTGTTGGGCTCACTCACCCGGACATCCGCGTTTTGCACAGGCGTGGTGGTTCCCTGCGCAAAAACATTGGGCTGTGACACTTCATTGGTGGCTGCAATGGCAACCGATATCGTTCCGTGCGAGACTGCCGCCGCCGTCACCCGCACATTACGGCTGATGACCACCGTACCGGTGCGTGAATTGATGACTACACGCGCTGGTGGCTCGCCAGGCAGCACGTCGAGGTTTTCAATCATGCTCATGAAGGCCACGCGCTGGCTCAAGTCCTGCGGTGCACGAATCGAGATGGAAACACCGTCCAGGGCATTGGCCACGTCGGGGCCGAAGCGGCTGTTGATGGCGTTGATGATGGCGGTGGTGGTGGTGAAATCACCTTCACGCACGTTCAAAATGAGCTGTTCGGCGGTGGCAAAGGGGTTTTCAACAATGCGCTCTACGGTGGCGCCGGCGGGTACGCGGGCCGAAGTAGGAACGCCGATGTTGACCTTAGAGCCGGCGGCACTGGCGTCAATGCCGGTAGCGGTCAGCGCGCCTTGGGCCAGCGCGTAGACCTCGCCATCCGCACCGCGCAGGCTGGTCAGCAGCAAATTGCCACCGCGCAGATTGGTAGCTTTGCCGATGGCAGAGACATTTACATCAATTTTTTGGCCGGGCTTAGCAAAGCCAGGCAGCTCAGCCGTGATCATGACGGCTGCTACGTTTTTGATGTCCATGGAAGAGGACGTTTTGGTCTGCGAGGCGGCTTCAAAGTCAGCCAAAGGACCTTCCATGCTCACACCCATGCGGCTGAGCATAGTTTTCAAACTTTGGGCGGTGAATGACACATCAGAGCCGTCACCGGTTCCCTGCAAACCAACCACCAGACCGTAGCCGATCAGCTGATTGCTGCGCATCGAGGCGACGCTGGTCAAATCCTTGACACGGTCAGCATGCGCCAACGTTGGGGCCAGAGCAGTCACCAGGGTCAAGCTGGCCAGCAAGCCACGCAGCAAGTAAGAGATTGTGGGGTAGATCATGAGTTTTCTCAGATTGAAGTTGGGTCAGGCCGGCTGTGGCTTAAAAAGGCCAGAGCTTGAGCAAACCGCTGGTGGCCCACCCTGCTCTGGAGGCTGCAGCCAGGTCGCCGGTGCCCCGGTAGGTAATCTGGGCGTTGGCCAGTCGACGTGACTGGACGGTGTTGTTGGGGGCCACGTCTTCAGGACGGATGGTGCCGGCCACCTGAATCACTTCAGAGCCTTCGCTCAGTGCCAATTGTTTTTCGCCACGCAACATTAAGTTGCCGTTGGCCAGCACTTCAACCACGGTGACGGCCACTGAGCCCTCCAGAGTGGCCAACTGGTTGGCGGTGCCGGTACCGGTGTTGCTGATGCTGCCGCCGTCGGTTTTCAGGCCAGACAAAAAACTCGGAGCCAAGCCAGTGGCTTTGGCGGTCAAGCCCTTGGGAACTACGTTGTTGCTCGAATCCCGGCTGACCTTGCTGTCCTGGCTGCGTTTGGCCTGGGTGGACTCGCTCAGCAGCACGGTGATGACATCGCCCACCTGGTAATTGCGGCCGCGGCCAAACCAGCTTTCGCTGACGCGGCTGTTGTAAATACCGCCCGTGGCCAATCGGGTGCGGTCCGACGACACCGGTTGAACGGGGGCAAAGTCCGGCGAGTGCGTCAGCGGCGTTGGTGGCAGCGCAGTGCAACCACCGGCCAGCAGCATGGGCAGGGCCAGAACAAGCAGCAGCGTACGTGATGAGTTCGACATAGCTTGGGTAACCTTTATCACATGTTGTTGTTAAGGAAGCGCAACATACCGTCGACCGCAGAGATGGCCTTGGAGTTAATCTCGTAGGCGCGCTGGGTCTCAATCATGTTGACCATTTCCTCGACCACGTTGACGTTGGAGGCTTCCAGCGAGCCCTGCATCAGGGAACCTGCGCCGCCTACGCCAGGGGCCAACACCTGGGGTGCGCCGCTGGCAGGGGTGTCTTTCATCAAGTTCTGCCCAAGGGACTGCAAGCCACTCGGGTTCACAAACCGGGCAATCTGGATCTGGCCGAGCACCTGCGCGCCGCCGGCAGCCAGCTCAATCGACACTGTGCCGTCACGGCCAATGGTCACGCTGGAAGCAGTGTTGGGAATGGTGATGGCCGGTTGCAGCAATGCGCCGCTGGAGGTGACCATCTGACCGGTGGCCGAAATTTTGAAGCCGCCGTCACGCGTATAAGCCAGAGAGCCATCGCCTTTGGCGATTTGAAAATAACCATCGCCGGCAATGGCCAGGTCGAGCGAATTTTGCGTGGTGATCATATTGCCTTGGTTATGCAATTTTTCAGTGGCCACAATGCGCACGCCGGTACCCAGCATCATGCCGGTAGGTGCTTGCGAGTTGGCGTCGGTTTGACCACCAGCTTGCTTCACGTTTTGGTAGAGCATGTCTTCGAACACAGCGCGGTCGCGCTTAAAGCCCGTGGTGTTCACGTTGGCCAAGTTGTTCGAGATCACATTCATTCGGGTTTGTTGCGCGTCAAGGCCCGTTTTCGCAACCCACATTGATGCATCCATATCAGCTCCTTAATCCGTTAATTCGTTCGTGCTCGTGCTGGGTTTAGTTCAGCTTGAGCATGGTGGCGCCGGCCTCGTCGGCGGTCTTACTCTCTTTGATGTTGCGCACCTGGTGCTCAAATGAGCGACTCTGGTCCATCAACTTAACCATGGACATCATGGCGCTGACGTTGCTACCCTCCAGAGCGCCTGGAATCAGCGACGGTAATTTGGGACCATTCGTGACGTCGGCACCGAGTTTGCCCACCGGACCGAACAAGCCGTCATCGCGACGCTCAAGCTGGGTGGTACTTGCGTCCCGCAGCAGCAGTCGGCCTATCAAAGTTTGTTGGACGGCGCCGGTTTGTCCGGGGTCAGCGGCGTAAATATTGCCGTCAGGGTTGATGGTGATCATCATCCCGGAGGGAACGGTGATGGGGCCACCCCCTTCTCCACGGACCACATGTTTAAGAGCGTCTTGTAAAACACCGGCGGAGTTGACCTGCAAGTCACCGCGGCGGGTGAATGCCAGCTGCCCATTGGGCGCAGT
>Ga0214921_10009766_pt1 | contig 12042 bp, 10 predicted proteins | sample LL1505_MetaG_FD_177992 | JGI IMG/M metagenome (GOLD analysis project Ga0214921, IMG submission 177992) | Freshwater microbial communities from Lake Lanier, Atlanta, Georgia, United States - LL-1505 | ecosystem: Environmental > Aquatic > Freshwater > Lake | place: USA: Georgia | collected... | reverse complement strand
GCCTGCTTCCAACCGTCCACCGGGATCCCTTTGACCGTTGGATCGCAGCCGAAACCCTGTTCCACGGCATGACTCTGGTGTCCCCCGACTGGCCGTTCCGAGATTTCGGGTGTGAAACGATTTGGTGAGGCTACTGCTAATGGAACAAATCATTCGGAAAAAAGTTTCCTAATTTCGGAATTCGGAATGCGGAATTTTAGATAAGCCAGCGAGAACCTACCCTAGCGGAAAGCGAAGGCAGGGGCGTAAGCGCGGCCGCCTATGATGCGGAATCCCAATTTTCAAATTTCTAATTAAGAAAAGTTGACTGATGGCATCATTGCCTTATACTGCCATCATGATCCGCACGCAAATTCAGTTCGAGCAGAAGACGTATGAAGCCCTAAAAACAAAATCTAATGAAACAGGAAAGAGTATTTCGGAAATAGTTCGAAGATCCCTCGATCGGTCGATCGCCGCTCAGGAGGTCGATCAGAAATGGGCGCGAGCACTGAACTCGATGGGCAAATTTTCTAGCGGTCTGAACAATCTCGCCGAAAAACATGATGACCACCTAGGCGACCGCTGGTGAAGGCTGTTTTTGTCGATACCTCTGCCTTTCTGGCGGCGCTAGACAAGGGTGATAAACTCCATGGTGAGGCAGAAAAGAGGTGGCTTGCCCTATCCAAAAGCCCATCCGAACTTTGGACAACCGACTATGTTCGCCTAGAGAGTTGGTCACTAATTCAAAGACGCTTGGGTGCTGAGGCGGTGATGTCGTTTCAAGATGATTGGTTGCCCTTATGCAAAATTCATGAGGTTGGTCGTGATGGATTCGAACGGGCGGCCGCTCAGTGGCGGATTGCCCAGCGTCGTAACCTTAGCTTAGTGGACCTGACCAGTTTTGATGCGATGCGTCAGCTAGCCATCCGAACAGCCCTAGCCTTTGATCAGCATTTTCAGGAGATGGGGTATTTGGGGGTTGAGGCTTGAAAACAGAGACACGGAGTTTAGGTATTTGGAAATGCGAATTGGGGATTGCGAATTTGGATTAGTCAAATGAACAAGATTGAGCTGGAAAGGCGGACAAAGGAGTTCTCGCTGCAATTAATCCGGTTTTTGGAAAGTCTGCCCAAAAACTACCTTGGCGAAACCCTAGGCAGGCAGTTGCTTAAATCCGGAACTTCCATCGGGGCAAACTACCGAGAGGCGAATCGGGCGGAGTCTAAGGCGGATTTTATCCATAAGTTAGCCATTGTGGAAAAAGAAGCTTCGGAAACCCTCTATTGGCTGGAATTGATGCTGGAAGCCGGAATCGGGGCAAATCAGGAAGCTACAAAGCTTATGCAGGAGGCTAAGCAACTGTTGGCCATATTTACAGCGGCTGGACGAACGTCGAAAGGACGCAGATGATTTAAAATTTAAAATTTCGAAATTCGAATTTCCAAATCCGAAATCAATCAACTCTCCATCGTATGAACCGGAGGCTCATCCCTACCACGATCAGGTTTACCAGCTTCGAGTATCAAATCTAAGCGAGGATCATGATGTTCAAACGTGAACCCCGGTAGGGGCAATTCGAAAGTGGTGGACTATGGAGATTGGGGGGGAGGAGAGGAGCGCAAGTCTTCTTGGTCTTTTTGGGCAGAGTTGCGGGAACTATCGAACACCCAACAAGCAAGAAGAGTTACCGCCATGCCGAGAAAGATGAAGCCCACAAGCAACCCGCCGGCCATGGGTAAGGAGAGAAATGATTCACGAGTATTTATTTCGAACGGCGTAGTAACGGAATAAAGCAAAGTTTGGGGTTGGATAAGTTTCTTCCAAGCAAGATTCCGGATCTGTTCCGCCTCAACTATGATGGAATTAAGTTCCGTAGCTACTTCCTGCATGATCTGGAGTGCCTCTTTTTGGCTCATCCTCGCGGGCTGACTGACCACCCCTGCCGGATCCTTGGAATTCGTCAGCTCCCTTTTCCATTCCTCTTGGTTGATGCTATCCAAATAGAGCTTAATTTCTTCGACGTTGAATTCCATTTCGAGAACCCCTTGTCGTTCGGTCGATATCTGATCCACAAGTGTTTGGCGATACTCCTCATCCGCAAGGGGTTTGGTCATCTCGATCCACTTGCCAAGGAAGTTGTCGCTGATCTGGAATGTGGTCGCTCCATCGCCTAGGCCTCGAGACTTGCCTGAATTTCCGGAATCTACTCCGCGTCGACTGGCCAAATAGTCGCGGTAACCCTTTTCAATTGGCTCAAGCTTGGTTTTTTCGAGAAAAAAAGCCCTCTCCCGTGAGCGCAATCGTCCCCGCAGCATTTCCTGTAATTTAATTCTCTCTTCCTTATCCGCGCTAAAAGAGACCAGTGCCTCTTGAATTCTGTTCAACCCAACTTCCCGGAGAACCCGAAGACGGTCCCGCAGATCAACCAAGGTGGTGCCGTTCGAAAGCTTCAACTGGATGCCGCCAGATAGGCCAGAAAGTTCCACTAGCCCTTTGTTCAGGACCCGAGAACGCACTCCAATATCGATCGCGTTCGAGACTACTTTCTCGACAGAATTTTCACTTTGAATCCGAGTGGGTAAAAAGTCGGCCATGGGCAACACCTTCTTGATATAGACAGCATCCTCCGCCCAGCACCGCGGGATATCATCCAAAGCCTTGGCTTTGAGACTCGCAGGGACCATTTTTACCAACCAGCCTTTTTGGGTCCAGACAAGGGAATACTCAGAATTGATGATGGCTTGGCGCCGTATCTTATACTCCTTCTCAAGCCGTTCTCGTTCCTCTGAAACCATTTTTGGGCCACCCAACTTCATCTTATACTCTAATTGGAGAGCGGCGAGAGAGTCGCCGCTCGACTTGACGGTTAAGGAGTTTTTGAAATCATCGAATTCCAGATATTGCTCCAACTGGTTTGCCTTATACACTTTTTGCAGCAACCCAGTAGCAAGGAGATCGTTCGGGCTAAAGCCTTTGCCCCCCGGCCTTACAAATTTCAGCTCAAGCCCGAGAGAGGCGTTGGTCGTATGGGGTAGTACCAGCGCAAGCGTCGCAATGAACCCTACTCCCGCCAATCCGCACCCAAAAAAACAGACCATAAGCCAATGGCGATAGCGCCAGATGCGCCTCCCTAAAGGGGCAAGCGAAACGATATCCTCATCGACGATCGGATCTGCTATTTGGGGTTGGTTCACTTCATTTTCCTCAGATCTTTAGGCAAAATCTTGTGTCGATAATAGACCCAGCTCCAGCCCAGCAGGACGGCGAATCCGAAAGTACCCCAAACCGCGAACACGAGAACCAGGGTGCTCAACCCGGGGCTAATAGCCACCCCCGTTTTAAACGGGCGATACACGGCGTAAAAAACAACTCTCTCTCCAAAGTAGTTTTTAGAAATCATCTCGACAAGATTCACAGCAAGGCTGGCGTTCTCATTCAGGTGACTCCACATTGTCGCAAACTCATTCATGTCCATGGGCGGAATTGAAGTGAAGGCGGTTGATGGCCACTTGCTGGCTTCGCCGGGGGGGCGGTCTTTACCTGGCATGGGACCTCCCACGCTTGGTCCTGTAAATTTTTTGACTAAGAAGACATTTTGGCGGGCTTCCTCTAATTGGGATTGCCTGACCCCGAGTTCTTTCCGAGCCGAAGTGATCTGATCGATGAACTGCTTACGATAAGTCTGCTCCTGCTGGAGGCTCGTCGACTCCTCCAGATGCTTTAGCAGGGAAAACTCTGATGTGGATGAGTCCTCAAGCGGGCCATCCTTTTTTTCACCATCGCTTGATCCCTGCCCTGCCTCCTGTTTTTCACGCCGTTGTGCCTTGCTGCCTCCACGACCATCAAGGTAGTCCTGAAAACTCTTGGACAGGAGTTCAACCTGCCGTTCCGCATGATGAACTTCCCTCTCCCGCGAGCTGATCTGGTAGGCAAGGGCATTTTGGATCATGGCGGCCTCCTCGGCAGAACCTTGGTTGAAGAGGATGCGGGTCTCGAATGCCGACATGTCTTCCTCCCTAAAGGAACGAAGCCGAATTTGCAGATCGATCAATCCCGTCCCGTTCGGGAGCACTGCCTGATTTGCGCCGGGCAAATTCGCGATTGCGCCGAGACCCTCGCTTAAAGAGTTGAGGCGAACATCGAGCAGGTCATAAGCGCCGAAGGGATTCGCCGCAGCATACTCACTATCAAACGGAGCGCTGGGATTCGGCAGGGGTACCGGAAATTGCAGTACCTTCTTATTTTGGATGACCTCTTGCGACCAGATCTTGGGAATATCCTCAAGGACCTTGGCCTGAAGCTCTGCTGGAATCGTACGATTTGGCTGAAGCCAGATCAGGGTATATTCGGTTGAGGACTTGCTGGCACGTTGAAGCTTAAATTCCTCCTCCAACCGCTGCCGCTCCGTTCCGATAAGTTTTGGTTCTTTCAGCCTTTTCAGAAACGAGTCCCGAAGCTCTTGGAGGGCCGCTCCATTCTGCCGAATCGAAAAACCGCCTCGGAACTCCTCAAATGGAATAAAGTCCCTGACTTGGTATTTGTCGTACACCTGCTTCAAAATATCTGCCGAGAGAATATCTTCAGGACTGAATGGCAGATTGTTTGGATACTGCCCATTCTGCGCGCCCGGAAATGTCAGAGAAATTTTAAGCTGCCCATAACGGACCTTCGGGGCTCCTAGATAGATAGCCGCGACGATAACCAGCCCCAGGAAGACAATGGCAGTTCCCCCCCACCCAATCCAACCCCGCATGACATAAAAGAAATTCCGTAGCGGCGCCAGGGAAACAACATCGTTTACCCTCTTGGAGTCGAGCTGTTCGGCCGGTGGGGATGCAGAATCCATAGCTCAATTACAAGATAAAGAGCAAGAAAACAAGGTCGAGAAAAATGGAGAAGCTGGAATTTATAATTAGTTTTTGGGGGGTTGGAATAGTTTCTTGGGAACAAGGAGTTTGCGATTTAAACGTCGCTACAATCCTGTGGCTACGGCTTGGGTGGAATAGATTTTTTGGAAAGCTTATGCTCCAAAAGACGGGTGTGGCGGACGAGAGTCGAGTAGAAGGTCGAGGCGGCGATATAAAAGCCAGGATACCCATCGAGAAATCCAAGCCGGAAGACATAGGCCCGGAAAAATCTCCAGAACGCACGGAAGGTGGCCTCGGCTGGTAACCAACGGGATCTTTTCTTTAAACGCGATTCCAAATAAAGATCAGAGAAGTAGTTGATCTTCGAGACATAGCTGGAAATGGAGGGATTCGAGTAGTGGAGTATATCCCCGGACAACGTTCCAACACTGCCGTCCACTATTAGCCGGTCGTGCGGATCCGTCCCGCCCCACTTTGCCTTCCCGGCACGCCAAAGACGTGTCTGCCAATCCGGGTACCAGTCCCCATGTCGAACCCAGTGGCCTAGAAAGAGTGAACAGCGAGCCATCCTCAAGGCCACAGGGCCCTCCGCTTTCGGTGAAAGAAAGAATCGGTGAATCGAGTTCTTGAGCTTTGAGGAAATCTCCTCGTCGGAATCGAGGCCAAGAATCCAGGGGTGGAGGGCCTTCTCCGCCGCCGAATTTTTTTGGGCGATATGCTCCTTCCAAGCTTCACGGAAAACACGGGCCCCGTACTGCTCGGCAATCTTATCCGTCCCATCGGCAACATCATCATTCACCACTACCACAACGTCGGAAACCCACCCCCGAACACTCTCGAGAGCCCGACCGATCCGGCCGGCATCAGGCCCAGAGATCATACAGACCGATATGGGGAGAGGAGCGGACATCACCCTACTTTATCGGAATGAAGGCGGAGGACAACCTTGGGCGAATCGACTCGCAGAAGGGGCCAGTTTGGTTTATGTTTTGTAATTGCGGGACAGGTGCCGGAGCGGTCTATCGGGCTCGCCTGGAAAGCGTGTGTTGGGTAAAACCAACCGAGGGTTCGAATCCCTCCCTGTCCGAACGCTAGTGATGACAGGGAATTCTATCCGCCGGAGGCGTTATTTGGATGGGTCTCAGGGTAACGGGGGACCAATCCCTCCCTGTCCGAACGCTAGTGATGACAGGGAATTCTATCCGCTAGTGGCGTAATTTGGATGGGTCTCAGGGTAACGGGGGACCAATCCCTCCCTGTCCGAACGCTAGTGAGGACAGGGTGTCTCATATCCCGGAGGGGAAGAACGGATGGCGCAGGGGCAGGTCCAAGGGGGCGCATTGCAGGTGCGCGAAGCGCACAAATCCATCAACCTGGAGGGGTGCCCGCAAAGATTTCGGGGCGACAGGGAATCAATCCCGACCACAAATGCAAATTCCAGCTACGAGGCCTTGGTAGGGCGGGCTGTCCCCAGCCCGCCTCATTCAACATTTGCACCCGAAACAGTCGGCGAGGCGGCGTGGGGACACGCCGCCCTACCTAATTTTCAACTTCCCCAAACAAACTCAACTGGCTTTGCAATCCGTGGGTCCAAGCTGTGGTGAACGGGACAACCCAGTGCGGCCGCTTCCAGCAATTTTCTTTGGGGATGATTCTCTGGAAGTGGAATGGTGATTTTCGATTTAAGCGCCACAATTCTTCGGGGCGTATCGGTGCTCATTTCTTTGGTTGTCTCGATCTTCATGCCCTCAAGGTTGATCGAGTGTCTCTTTGCGGCAATCCCCATAATCGTAGCCATGCATGCTGCCAGAGCAGTAGCGACGAGATCTGTCGGAGAAAAAGACTCCCCTTTCCCTTCATTATCGACGGGAGCATCGGTTGATAGCTTGGCTTCCGACGGGCCGTGCGTGGCCGAGCAGTGAAGCTGGCCTTCGTATGAAACGGAAATTTTAACCAAGGTTAGTTTAGCCCTGTCCTGCGCCAGGACTGCGTGCCCATCCCCCAGCAATGCCTAGGAGAAACATAATTCCAGAACCTGCTGCGGCACCCAGCAACACTTTTAAAAGTTCGAGGGTCATCGAGCGTCGCTGGTTTTGCAGCGCCCGTTCCGTTCCAATCTTCAACTGCGCTTTTTGCGCATCCGTCTGCTGGGTCAGCTTCGTCATAAATTCCGGGCCTTTCAGTGTGGTCCGATTCTGCTGGTTAAAATTGGAGACGACTGCCTGAAGCTCGTTGGCGTCGAGGGTTTTGACCCGATCCACCGTTGTTTCCAGCTGGCGCATCTGGGCCTGGCTTTGTGTGGTAATCTGCTGTTCGGCCACGACGATTAACCGATTCCCCGTGATCAAAGCCGAGGCGATCACAAGAAGGAAGCCGCCCGCATAAATAAATGGAACGTAGGAGAGAAGTTTCATTACCGTTCTCTCAATCGGCAAAGGCATGACACGCGGGAAAGCGAGCAAGACCCCTAAGGCCAAAAGAGGAACAGGAGTCCGATCCACTAACCCGGAACTAAAACGAAATGCTTGGAGAGCCCCACCAAAAGGGTTGCCTAATAGTTGAAAGAGCAAGTCGATGCCCGCAAAGGCCAAAAGACCATAACCAACAACGCGGATGATTTGCGGAGTAGGAGAATTAGATTTCATATCGCGTCAGCTTGCTGAAACTGGAAATTATGTCCAGAGCCAAGACATCCGCAGGTCTTATCCCTGCTTATAACTTGTTAGCCATAAACAGCCCCCGTCTATTTTTTGTGTTTAAAAAAAATAACCGCATCTTTTCCCAATTTGCGTAGTTTAATCCTATAGATGCTCTCCACCCTCACCGCATCGGGCTGGGACCGTAACAAGGCGGCCATCCTTCTACACCGGGCCGGCTTTGGCGGGACTCCACAGGAAGTTGACGCCCTAGCCAGCCTTTCCCCCACCGAAGCGGCCGATTTCCTGCTGGGCCCGGCCAAGCTCCTCCCTTCTGATCCCCCCGCCTTTCTGCAGGAAAGTAGCATGGAAGAGGCTCTGAAAGCAGAGCGAGTCAAATTCAACTCCCTTTCGGATTCGGCCAAGGCAGATGCAAAGAGAGAAGTCGCTCAGTATCTGCGGGCTAATCAGGGCCGCCAGATGACCGAGCTCCGCGGCTGGTGGCTCAAGCAGATGGCGGAGCCTGCCAGGGCCGCGCGGGAAAAACTCACCCTCTTTCTCCACGGCCACTTTGCCACTAGTTTTGAAAAGGTCCGCAGCCCCTTCCTTCTGTATCAACAAAACTCTTTGTTCCGCGAAAAAGCATACGGGATGTGGTCGGATCTGGTTCTGGGAGTGGCGCAAAACCCCGCCATGCTGATCTATCTGGATGGAACTCTAAGCCGCGCTGAGGCCCCAAATGAAAATTTCGCCAGAGAACTTTTTGAGCTGTTTACTTTGGGAGAAGGAAATTATACGGAGCGGGACATTCAGGAGAGCGCCCGCGCTTTTACTGGTTGGGCCACTGGGTTAGGGAGCAGTAACAAGGGTGGCCTCCAGCTTGGATCGCGCCCTACATTTAAGAATGTACCGAAGTGGCATGATACAGGGTCAAAAACAATTTTTCGTTCCACCGGAATTTTTGATGGAGCCGATGTAGTTCGTCTCACCCTTTCTCAAGCCGCTGCCCCGAGATGGATCACGCAAAAACTTTGGAGATTTTATACAGGTTGGCCTGCTCCTGAGCCCCTCCTTCAAGAATTAGTGAAAGAGTGGCAAACCCTCAAAGGGCAGATCCGCCCATTTCTCATGGCGATGTGGACCAATCCCAATTTTTATGACCCTGTCCATGCGGCCGACCGGGTGAAATCCCCGACGGAGTGGCTTGTCGGACTCTGCCGACAGCTTGGTCGCCCCCTGCCTGCTCCAGTACTCTCCACACATATTTTAGGCCTACTTGGACAAAATCTTTTTGAGCCCCCCAATGTCAAAGGGTGGGATGGCGGGATTGCGTGGATTAACACCTCCAGCATCAGTCGGCGGTATGAGTATGGTTCATGGATGGTGGACGGAACCCAAGGGCTACAAAAACTTTCCACCCTGAACATGGCAAAAATGGCCGGCGAAAGCGGCTTGCTAAAGATGTCCCTGCCGGAAATTACCCCCGAGGGAGTGGTGATCCCCCATGGCATCAAAGATACTGATCCCGTCGAAAAGCAGGCCGCTTCGGCAAAGATGCGGGAAACGCTGTCCCTTCCCCCCGCTCCTGTTGCTGACATCGCGACATCGGAAGAGCGGCAAAGTGCGGAAAAGCTTCTCGCTGCATTGTCGTCCCGTTTTCTCTCTGGCGAAACGATCCCCGTTGATTTGCGTGCCCGTTTCCAGCAAGCAGCGGGCGAAAAAATCCCCTTCACCGATGCAGCCGTGCGGAAAATGATTTTGGCCATCGTGCAAAGCCCGCTTTATCAAGTCACATGAAAGGACCCGCATGAATAACCACGAACTGAAAACCCGTAGAGAATTTCTCCGCACTGGCCTCTTGGGCGGTTCTTTGTCCTGGACGTTGCCAGCATTTCTTAGCCGCACGATGCAGACTCTCCACGCGCAGGCAGATGGGGCTTTGATTCAAGGGGTGACAGGACGGGACGGAAATATTCTCGTGGTTCTCCAGTTGGCAGGAGGAAATGACGGTCTCAACACCGTCATCCCGACCGGAAATGACGAATACCGAAAAGCTCGCCCAACCCTCGGGCTGACCGATTCCAAAATTTTGCGGATCGATCCAGCGACTGGACTTCACCCTTCCCTTTCCGGGTTAGCTTCAGCTTATCAGGACGGCCATCTGGCCATTGTTCAAGGCGTTGGCTATCCCAATCCGAATCGTTCTCATTTTAGGTCGACGGAAATATGGGCTACGGCAGTTGATTCTGACAAGTCGTCTACCACAGGTTGGATTGGTCGATACTTTGATAACGCCTGCTCGGGTTGTGACGCTTCCGTCGGTGTCGCCATGGCCTCCCAGATGCCCCAAGCCATGAACGCGGCAACGCCGACAGGAGTTCTCTATCAAGGCGGGGGCGGAGGTGGAAACAAGAAGAAGGCAAAGAAAAAGGGCGCGACTTCAGATCCTGCGATGATGACGATGGAGGATGATGAAGATGCGGGGGAGGCAGGCGGTTCAATCGGTATGCTGAATGGGCCGGGAAGTTTGGGAAAGCTTTCCGCCTTAGATTTTCTGGAGAGGACCGAAATGGATGCCAAGGTCAGCCAGCAGGAAATTGCACAGGCTTCCTCCAAGGCGAAAAACTCTGTCCCCTACCCCGGCACGCGGCTTGGCCAGAACTTTGCCATGGTTTCGCGATTGATCGCGGGCGGAATGCCGACGCGGATTTACTACCTTTCCCAAGGCGGATTCGACACCCATACCCAGCAAGCACCGGCGCATGAGCGTTTGCTTAAGGAGATGGGGGACGCAGTGGCGGCGTTTCTCGCGGATCTTAAGGCCCACGGTAATTTAGGCCGTGTCTCCCTAATGACCTTTAGTGAGTTCGGTCGTCGGGTAAAAGAGAATGCCAGCGGTGGAACCGACCACGGTGCAGCTGCCCCCCTCTTTTTAGCTGGGGGCGGAGTGAAGGCGGGATTACTTGGTCAAATGCCCTCCCTTGCCCCTAAGGATCTTTTTGACGGAGACGTTAAGTACAACACCGATTTTCGCTCCGTTTACGCAACGATTCTAGAAAAGCACCTGGGAGTAAAATCGGAGCCCATTCTCAAGAAATCTTTCTCTACGATCCCGGTTTATGCCTAAAGAAAAACCCCGATGGGGTTGCCATCGGGGTTTTCGTGCAACGTGAGTTGCGGCAGTTTTTAGACGTCGTAGTACATGAAAAACTCATACGGATGGGGCCGTAGCCGCAGCGCGTCGTAGTCCTTCACTCGCATTTCGACAATCGTATCCACCATATCCTTGGTGAAGACGTCTCCCTTGAGTAGGAACTCATGATCCTTTTCAAGAGCCTGAGCCGCGCCGAGAAGTGAATCCGGAGCGCTAGGCACCTTCGCGAGCTCCTTGGGCGGGAGCTCATAGAGGTTCTTGTCCAGCGGATCCCCTGGATGGATCTTGTTTTGAATACCATCCAGGCCCGCCAGCATTTGGGCTGCACACGCCAGATAAGGATTGGCTGCGGGATCGGGGGTACGGAACTCGATTCGCACAGCTTTCGGATTGGACGAGTAGGTCGGGATGCGGATCGCCGCGCTACGATTTCTCGCGCTGTAGGCGAAGTTGACGGGCGCCTCGTACCCTGGAACCAGCCGCTTGAAGCTGTTGGTTGTCGGGTTGGTGATCGCAGTCAATGCCCGTGCATGCTTGATAATTCCCCCGATGTAGTAGAGAGCGAGTTCGCTCAAGTTGGCGTACCCTTTTCCTGCAAAGAGCGGCTTGCCGTCTTTCCAGATGCTTTGGTGGCAGTGCATCCCCGAGCCGTTATCCCCGAAGAGAGGCTTGGGCATGAAGGTGGCGGTCTTGCCGTGGCGACGTGCGACATTGCGAACCACATACTTGTAGAGGTTCATTTTGTCGCCCGTGCGAACAAGCGTATCGAAACGGATGTCGATTTCTGCTTGGCCAGCGGTTGCCACTTCGTGGTGTTGCCGCTCGATCTGCACCCCAAGATCTTCCAGCATGAGAGTAATCTCATTGCGGATATCCTGTTGCGTGTCGGCCGGAGGAACCGGGAAGTATCCCTCTTTGTGACGGATCTTGTATCCAGTGTTCGGCATTTCTTCGCGACCGCTGTTGAAGATGCCCTCGGCTGAATCTACTTGGTAGAATGCTCCGCGAGATGAAGAGTCATATCGAACATCGTCAAAGATAAAAAATTCCGCTTCCGGTCCGAAGAAGGCGGTGTCTCCAATCTTAGTGCTCTGCAGATATTTTTCCGCACGAATCGCGATGCTGCGAGGATCCCTCTCGTAGGTCTGCATCGTGATCGGATCAATGACGGTACAAACAAGACTGAGCGTTGGTTCCGCGTTGAACGGATCGATCATGGCCGTTGCTGGATCCGGCAGGACCAACATGTCGGAGGAGTTGATCGACTTCCAACCGCGGATGGAGGAGCCGTCGAAGCCCAACCCTTCCTTGAACGTCGACTCCTCAAGTTCCGCCAGAGTCGTCGTGAAATGCTGCCAGGTTCCGGGGATATCGCAGAATTTGTAGTCCACCAGGCGACAGT
>Ga0214921_10009765_pt1 | contig 12044 bp, 16 predicted proteins | sample LL1505_MetaG_FD_177992 | JGI IMG/M metagenome (GOLD analysis project Ga0214921, IMG submission 177992) | Freshwater microbial communities from Lake Lanier, Atlanta, Georgia, United States - LL-1505 | ecosystem: Environmental > Aquatic > Freshwater > Lake | place: USA: Georgia | collected... | reverse complement strand
GTACTTACGATAATCACATACAAATATTCCTTCATTTTGTCGATAAAAATGGCAAATATAACGACTTCAAGTACGATAAACGACCTTTACTAGGGATCAAAAAATAATGAAAACTAAAAACCCCTAATCTCCACTTTTTCCATTTTTGAAAAAGTTGAGCAAAACTCCTAATCTCCACTTTTGAAAAAGTGGAGCAAAACCCATAATATGTTTTTCCACTTTTCTTACGAAGTTGTAAAAGTGTATTTTACACCTTTGAAGAATTAAAATGGCACGCCTGCCATTTTATTCTTTCAAAGTGGCAGTCATTTACAGATTTGTATGAGGCACTTCGTGCCGATTCAAATCTTCAATGGTCTAAAAGTGTATTCTAAGAGTGTATTTTCTCAAATATTTCCGAGTAAGGTCGTGTTCAAACCAGCTTACAAATGCATCCACAATCAAGTGAATATCGGTATGGATTCCATCATTAAAATCGTCAAGATTATAGAGCAATGCGCCAAGGTTCGCATCATCACTCAAATTGATATTTCTCATAAAACAATACCCCTCATTAATATTCTGCGTGTTGAGTCCTCTTGTTAGATAATACTTGCCGCTGAACAATAGCGTGTCAAACACGTCCATGTTAGCCTGAACAAACCTGACGAACCTCTCCCTGTCTGTATCAAAATCGGGAAACGGCATTGTATATACTTTTTACAACTTCGTAAGAAAAGTGGAAAAAAATTCAATTTTTTCATTGTGTTGAACTTAATTTTTCCAAATATACCCAAACGCAAAATCTGAGACTAACACTATTTTTTTATTTTCAAAATATTTAGGAAATAAAAAATAATTATACCGCGTAACACATTAAAAAAAAGATTTAATCCAATATACAAATGATTTGTCAGTGTGAGCCTATGGAATTAACTGAACCGAATACTGAATCTCTTTCAAACATGTCGTATATGTATGGCGATGTTGCAAAAGAGCAAGGCGACCCCTATTGGAGAGAGAAATTCGAGACTATAATCGCTCAAAAAGAATCCGATGTTAATGCACGTCTTATTCAAGAAACCGGCAAATCTATGAGCTGGCCATCTAATCTAGGAATGTCCTTTACAACACATGGGACTTATTATCCAGATACTTATTTAACCAAGTGTGCATCATTATCAGATATCCTTGAGGAACAAAATGCTCGCAATCGTAAACATCCATATGTGCAAGTATTTACTCAGCCGATTTATAAAGACGACCCTAAATTGTTTGTAGCGAAACCTGGTGAGCTTGTCAAGCTGAATTGTCCCGAGACCGATTTAACCCCGATTACTATGGATGTTGTTAATATCACACCCAAAAAGTTAACCCATCGGAATGGATGGAAATTGTCAAAGATTGTTATCTTAGGTGAGCGTCACACAAGACACATTGATCTGTCTGTCCAATTTATGGAAGATGGAACACTCTATTCATGGGAAAAAAAACATACTTTCGGTGAATGGTCCCTTCGTATGGAAAACGGATTCGCTTTATGGCAACAACCCAGCAATTGGTCAATGATCTGTCAGAGAGCAGTAACCCATCGTCTTCATATTAAACTATTTGAAGACAAGAAACTATTTGATTGCGAAGGCGATGTAGAAATAGACATGATAATGTTATTTGACAAGACGAAGAATCTACATTATTTACAACAGGATAGTTCGTTTTACCAATTGAATGTTTGCCTTACGATTGCTGATACTTCCGGTAATCCGGCTTGGTCCGCCCAACCGAATATTTATCGTTAATATCCACCTTATCCACTTTTCCACTTTTAATAAAAGTGGAGCAAAATCCCTTATCTGTTTGTTACACTTTTTTGCAACACTTTTTCTAAAAGTGTTAAAGTGTAGGATTACAAATAATAAATATCTCGTGACTCTCCTTGATATTCGAATTGGTACGATTCTTGCCAATTCGTGTTTCACCTTGCCCGTAAGTGTACTGCCACTCAGGAAACGTCTGCTTGAACCCCGCATACATCGTCCGAATCGTCTCGCAGTTATTGTACGTGAGCAAGAACCCGCCCTTGTGATTCTTCAACAGCTCGCAAAGCACATCATGTTCAAACGCATTGTGATGAATTGCAAAATTACAATTCGGGTACATCCCCTTGAACATCTTCGAATCTTGTCCGAGATAGTACGGCGGATCCAAGAAGAGGAAATCATCCGGGTGATTCAAAATAGCCGTCTTGAAATCACAGCAACTCACCTTCAGTCCCTTCAATTGAAGACTGCCCAACTTCTCAATCCGCCGATCAAACTTCTCCTTCTTGATTTCATTCGAACTCGGCCACCCTAAGAACATGGGACCATATGACAGCGTCATGTTGTAGTAATAGTAAACCGCCTGCATAAGCTTATCCCCATCTAACCGAGTCATCTCCTCAGAACTAAGGTCAATCTTCTGTTTTGTCTTGTAGACAAGAGTCGCCGGCTTTACCTTGTCCCAGTACGCCAGCAGAATGTGTCTATTCCGAGTAAACTCCGTCTCATTGATCTCAAACTTCTTCAATTCTGAAATGAACTCGTCGCGGCGATTAATGAGAACATCCCAGAAATTCGTGAGCATCTCAAAAACGTCGTACCCAATCACCTCGATCCCGAGCGACTGCGAGACACACAACTCGAATGAACCTCCGCCGAAGAATGGAGACACGATACGCTTGTGTTTCAGCTTGGGAAGCTCACCGAGAATCAGACCGACGGCCTTGCTCTTCCCACCCGCGTATCGAAGAGGGGACGCAATGATACGCTTAAACCCCCCTCCAGAACCACTGGTCGAACGAATGCTATCTAGAAACTCAGCCAAATAAGGCTCGTTGCGTTCTAACGGGTCTAAAACCTCATTATCCACTTTTTCCGCTAGGCTTAATAAAGGTGGAGCAAAATCTCCTGTTATATTTTTACAAACTTCGCGGAAGTGTATCAAACCGATCAGCTCGTTCTTAGTCTTCGAAGAGCATTTTTGAATACCAAGTTCTGAACAAATGGTAAGCAGCTCCTTCTTTGATTTGTCTGTGAGTATTGTATTATCAGACATATGTATAGTACAATACGATATTAGAATGTATTTACATTCATTTTTATAGTGTCTTTAAACTTGACTTTCCAGCTTAGATTCAAAAGCCGCAAGATCAGAATCCCAACTTGTCTCCTCACTTGCTGGTTCATTTTTTTTTTGTTGAGCTTGTTTTTCAGTAGCCCATTTTTGAAGTTCTTTCAAATCCTTCATTTTACGATCTTTCGATTCCTTCATAAGATGATATGATGAAAACGCGGTTTCAGGTAGTTTATCAAGTTGTTCAATCAAAAATCTCGGCAATTTACCTTCTTTCAGACCATTCTCAATAAGTATAAGTCTATTTAAAGTGAGCCAAGACACCTCAGTCTCCTCCCATAAAGGTAAAAATTTTTGTACATGTTCCAAATAATCAGCTTTAGCATTGATCATTTCATCAGGATTACCACCCCTTTTATTTCTGTAAGTGCGTTTGGAACTCCTAGTTTGCCTCCGTTTTGTTTGCTTCGTCGCCTTTAGCCTTCGAGTGTAAGATTTTTTACCCTTTTGCATTTTTATTATATATAAAACAGACGAAAATAATTTACATGTTCGTATTATTGTAACAAACGAACGCAAGTGTGTAAATAAAAATACGCTTAATATTAACACAAACCAATTTCAACACCTAGAACGTTTGTTAGTCTTAATACGTTTCTTATTCATTAGTCTCTTTTTAGTTATAAATTGTTTTTTTGTATTGTGTCTCTTTTTGGTTTTATGTCTCCTTTTGTTTTTGTTTCTACTTCCACCTTCTAACTCAGTTAGTAAATTGGCAATATATACATCCAATTTAACTAGTTCGTTAGCGTCAGCGCTAGATATAAGACGTTTAACTTTTATTGATTTTAAACTATTCAATAATTTATTCTGCATTTGATATATTTCGTCTCGATTAACATCATAAGTATATTCCTTTAATTTTTTCCATTCTTCCATAGAGGAAAAAGTTTCGTTTACAAATTTTTGAACTAATCCATACTCCAGAAATTTTTTTGAAATATTTGTCAAGTTATACTTAAAAAAATATTCATTTGTTTTTTCTAGAGCTAACCTATTGGTTTCATCTACACTTAACAGAGAATCTATAAGACTTTCTAAAAGTTGGACGGGCTCTTGAGAATTTAAAATTTCGAGACGTGTTTCCTCCTCTGCTAACTTCTGTATTATTTTATGTTGCATAAAAGATATATAAAATTTATGTTCATTACTTACATAAGTATAACCATTTAATTCTTTCCATCGTTTCATTCTAGACAAAATACAATTTACAAAAAATTTTTTTTTTTTTAAACCCTCTTCATCTTCTGGATCTATATACCCAAATACAAAAAGTCTACTCAATTCTTTATTAAACCACTTTGTATTATCTTCTTCGTTTGCGTGTTGAGGATTACTATCGCTATCGCTATCGCTATCTTCGTCGCTCATTATATTGTAACAAGAAATAAAAATAATAAACATACTCAACCTCTATTATACGCATTATCCACTTTATCCACTTTTAAGAAATCCACTTTTCTTAAAAGTGGAGCAAAATACAAAAATTATATTTAAGCCTTGCACCTATTGCTTTTTTGACGAGTTGTCTTTGTATTGCGTCGTTTGATACTCTTGCGTCGTTTGATACTCTTGCGTCGTTTGTTACTCTTGCGTCTACGTTTACTTCTGTTAGCACCATTCTGTTCCTTCAGCCAATTCGGCGGAGCCACATCAACCGCACGAACCTTTCCATCTTTCCCAATATACGAAGGATATACAGGTCCGATTTTATCGTCAAATAGACGTGGACCAATAGGCGGTGGTTCATCCGAAGATTCAGCCCAATAAGTTTCATCTATTTTTACGTCGGGCTCGATTTTTTGGTCTAACAACCCAACATCGTCATCAGAATCGGAAAAATTTTCAGGATATTTTAGTTTGTCTTCCTCTCTCTTCTTTTCCGCAGCTACACGTTTCCTTTCGGCCATTTCTTCTGCAATTTTTTCATTTACAGCCAATTTCCTCGCCTCCTTATCTGCCTTATCCATTTGTTTTTTCGTAGGTGAAGTGCTATTACTATATTTGTAATACGGGTCATCCATTACATTGTAACAAGAAATAAAAAACTCCACTTTTACACCTTTTCTCATTTCAAACGCCGATAACTAAAAATAAAATTGATTACTAAATTAGTAAATAATAATAACAATAAATAAAATGGAATTAAACGAACTTGTATCGCAAGTCAAACAAAACAATAATTGGAAAAGTGAAAGTAGAATTATTGGAGAAGCGTGTGAAGATTATGTAAAAAATAAAATAAAATGTATTAGATGCAATAATAATAATTTTGAAAAATATAAAACAAATGAAAAATCAAAAGACTTAATATGTATAAGTTGTAATCAAAAATACCAAATAAAAGCAAAAAGTGTTACTCATAAACAAGTAGATAATATTAAACGCAAAAACAAATTTAAGACAATTGGAGGCGATTATTCAACAACATTGAATAATATTAGTGAAAAAATAGATTACTTAGTTATTTTATATGAAAAACAATCTTATACAATATTAAATATTATTTACATAACAAATGAAAATATAAATTCTAAATGTATTATACCAAGAAAACCATTATCTTCAACTGCTAAACGAGCAGGATGGCAAGGATGTAATATATTATTTGATAATATACAAATAATAAAGTAAAATCGGCGTTTGAAATGAGAAAAGGTGTAGAAAAAGTGGAGCAAAAAATATACAATTACAACCCATCCACTTTTTAAAAATATAAGATTACGACTTTTTACCCCACTTTTGCTCCACTTTTCTTAAAAGTGGATTTCTTAAAAGTGGATAAAGTGGATACTTCGCATATGAAATATTACCATGGAAGTTATACCAGGCTCATTATCAACCTTAAGGTGAACATGATAATTAGCGTAGGAAACAAGCTCGGCAACATAAGTCTTATCATTCTTATCCACAAATCTGTATCGCTTACCCTCAATCAAATCCGACATCTTGAAATAAAACTTAACCCAATCACTAGGTATGGAATACATATATGTATCGCTAACATGATGATTAATGCCTTTACAATAGGAAACAAAGCAAATTGTCTCTGAAGATATATACTTCGGACGAGCAATAAAAACCTCGCCATCGTCATTGTCGTCGCGTTTCAACCAAACAAAATATAATTCGCGCGTGTTCATCATAGCCATACAAAATTGTTTTTTACTTTACAATAAAAAATAATTCAACTTTTTCATCCACTTTTAGAAAAAGTGGAGCAAAAATTGTAGAAAAAGTGGAGCAAAAGTAAAGCAAAAATATACAATTACAACTTATCCACATTTTTCTACAAATTTTGCTCCACTTTTCCCAAAAGTGTAATACAACTTTTGCTCCACTTTTTTTAAAAGTGGATAAAGTGGATAACGTGGATACTATTCATCATGAATATGCTAGTACACGTTAGTCCATCTTCACCATCCACTTTAATACAAAACTCATAATCATCAATTGACACAATCTCTCCAAAGTAAGAATGTAAACAATCATCGAGAGACCTCCTGTAACAATCCACAAACCTGTATCGCCTACCCTGAACAAAATCTAACATATCGAAATAAAACACAATCGACTTGGGAGAATAAATATAAGTAGACTTATTGCTGAAACTACTATGATGTACATCCGTACGATGGTGATCAAAGATGAGGCGGTCGTCGTCAATGTCTATTAGTCTAGCAACAAAAGCCTCTCCATCCACATCATCCTCATTTTTCGTGCGGACATAGTAGAAATGGTTTACGTTCATTTTAGTATGTATAAATAACAATTAGTGCCTTGTACTTTGCAACAAAAAAATCATTCAATTTTTTATTATATATTATAATCTATTATCTGTATGTAATTCTAATAACCCACCCATCACACAAACCACCCAATCCACTACTCTTCTTCAGAATCTCCATCCAATCTCTGGATCCACCCATATACTATATTTCCATCCTCTTCCGCTTCCTCATCATATTCCTCCTTGACAGCCTCAAGACTCTTCGCCTTGTCTAGCTTCTCCAGCTCCTCCCGCAACTCCTTCTGCATCTGCAACTCCTTCTGCTGCTTCTTCTTAGCCGCAGCCTTTTCCTTCCTAATCCTAATCTCCTGACGATATTCACGAATCCATCCATCCACAACTCCAGGGCATCGATTATTGAACCACACATTACCCTTGGGAGTAACACTGAAGACACGATCATGATCATCGTAGTAAAAGCTACTGCTAATATTTCCTTCCCCAAAATGAAACTCCATAGACGCCTTAAACAACTCATTTGCAACTCGACGAAATTCATCGTTAACAGGAATCCCAGGAAACAACGACTCTCCGAATACCTGGAAAAGTGTAGGAAAATCAGTATCAATCTCAAAATCCTCCTCAAAGGCCTGGTCCGGGTGAAGCTCAAACGCACTATCAATTGACGTCTTATGCAAAAGGTACATGAACGACAGGTTGATAATAGACGGAGTAATGGTCTTGATGCTCAACACGTTGCCGCACAACACGTTTCCGCCATTCGCTGCAATCTCCTCGAGATCCCTCTTCAATATCGCAGCCTCACGACTCTTGCGACCCCTCTCCTGTTCCTGCAAGTCGATAGTCAGAAGCTTGCACTGCAACAATCTCTCGTCAATTGCACGATCTACAGCGTTGGCCCTTTCTTCAATCTCCTTGTGAGAGACGACCTTGGCCTCGGGATTGTGACTAGGCTTTACCGGCCTAATTCCTCTTCCTCCAACGGATACCTTAGAGATAGAAGACATTGTTCTGTTAGTTGTTGTTGTTGTTGTTTTAGCTAGTTTTACTAGTATAGTACAATCAGGATAAACCAGAAAAAATAATTCAATTTTATTTTCCACTTATCCACTTTTTAAAAAAGTGGAGCAAAATATCTATTTATGCGTCTTCAAATTCATAAACAGCTTTAATCATTTCAACTAATTCTTTTATTGTATTTTTTAAATCCTTGATTTCATTTTTCATTTCACTAATTTCACTTTCTATTGAAAATTGTTTTTTAATTTCTGTTACAGATTTACATTTTATATGTTTTTTTTGTCGTTTTTTATCACATAGTTCTATTATTTGGTCTTCATTTAATTTTGTTTTAAATATTATTTCTTCCATTGAAATATTATTGTTATACAATTTGTTGGCAATTTCGTAACGTCTTGAATTTATACCCCCAGTAGTTCTATTATGACATTGTGCTATAACTTGTATATCAATATTTTTACTTAACTCTTCTAATAATAATGTTTCTTCTTTATCAGACCATTTTTCTCCTATTCTAGAAGGATACTCTTTATCATGATTTTGAGATTTTAACATTTTTAGCATAGGACTTTCCATTTTTTGTATAATAATTTAAATTAATTTTAAATTATTTCAATTTTATTGAAAACATGTGTTTAAAATTATAAAAGGTTTATTAGTGTATTTTTGCTCCACTTTTTCCAAAAGTGGATGAAAAAATGAAAACAAAAAACAAACACCCAATTAAGTCATCCATGTTACTTAGACCATTCTTAATACCGCTAATAGTTAACAGCTCATATATAAAACACAAACAATTCTATCCAACTATAAATCCTAACCAATTAACAGACCAAATAAAATTGAAAGAAATTTTCAATCAAATAGACAATCATAAAACTAAAATGGAGCAACAGAACATAATCCAACCCCCGACCCAAATGGAGTCCCCCAAGCACAAGAAGAAGGCCATGTCCAGCGAGAAGGCTTCCGTTGTCAAGAAGGCCGGCCACTCAAACGAAGATGATTTCGCCGCCCTTATCGGCGGTGTAGTCGTCAAGGGGCACACCAAGCCCGACGTAGTAAAGAACGACATCGGTTTCTCACTCAAGAAAGTCTGCAAGCGAATCCAATTCGCCTTGTACTCCAGAAACAGCACAAACTGGGCACAGGGCTCCGAGTCAGCCCAAATTTGCAAGGACCTTCTCACCATCTACCCACCCACCTTCGAAGAGTACAAGACAAACAAACAAAACACCAAACAGCAGCTGCGAACTAAGATGCTACTACTCAAGGAACACCTCGCCACAAATCCCGAGAACTTGCGAGAGTATCTGAGCCTGGTAATGACAAATCACGGAGAGGTCGAGTACCTTGTCATGCGAGACCGGGACGACAAGCAGTATATCTTTAATGCCAACGAGGCAATTGATACAATTGTGAAAAATGCGATAGTCGCAAATTCGCAGTCGAGAAAGGCGGGAGATACGCCGGAGCAGAAGACGCTGATCACGATCCCGAATCAAAAAGAGTCAAAGTACGTGAATCTCTTGGAGCTAGAGACACGCAACTCCTCGCCGGGACATTATGCAGAGTTTCTGTGTGTTTGCAACAGGGATCCGTTGTTCGACCTTCTCGTCAAGCATATCACGGAAGAGCAAGTGTTCAAGGATAAGATGATCGTGAGGGGTTCAGCAATCAATAACTTTGAAACAAGGTTCGTTCAATAAACAATAAACATAACTAATAATAATTTTATAATTAAGTAGCTCAATATATTTTTTTCAAAAGGAAAAAGAACTACAAAGAGAAATAGTAAGAGGAGTCGTTCATTAAGAGGAAAAAGTAAAACCAAAACAAAGACTAGAAAACAAAAATAAAAAACAATAAAATCTCGATTATATATAATAAATCAAAATGGCGAAAACGCAAAAGAGACGATATAATACAAAGAGATCATTTGATAAGGAAATTACAATCACGTTCTTTGAAATGCTGCTAATGGTAAAACTATATCACTGGAGGACTCACAGCTTCTCGACCCACCAGGCAACCGACCATCTCTACAAGTCCCTCAACGAACACATGGACAAGTTCATCGAGGTACTTCTGGGAAAGACAGGAAGCCGCATGAACTTTTCCGACAAGAAATCAATCCAACTGATAGACATAGAATCCCCAACAAAACTGAAACAGCGCATTGAGGCGTTCAAAAAATATTTATCCAACATCCCAATTAAAGATACCGACCTCTTGAACATCCGCGACGAGATCTTGAGCGATTTGAACCAGTTCACTTATTTACTGACATTTTCTTAACTAACCCGTCCAAACCAAACCAACCCAACCACAATAAACACAACACGCATTATGCATTGTTATTATACAATATATAACAACAATCTCACACCACCATCCAGACCACCCACCACATTAACGCCGACTAAACATTATTCGACTAAACATTATTATAGTATTGAAGCGGAACAAACGATTGAATCATTCCAATAAAGCTATCCGAGTTCTCACGCTTGATCATCAACGGATAGAACATATAATTGATTGGAAATTCAAAAACATATGATAGCTTTCTCATAACTTTTCCAGGAGTTGTGATTTTACATTTATCCGTCTTTGTCATCCGAACACCCTGCAGATGTTTCAGTTTTTCAACGTCATCTTGATGACATATTTTATACTGAATCACATCACGTTCTCTGCAGTTATTTATACATCCAGCATGCAACAAATCGCAATCAAATAGAAACGCAGTTCCTGGTTTACCGCTAACGTTTACAATCCTAGACCAAACAAATGGGAATGTTTTCGCACTCCCTGGGCAAACCGACAAAAGCTCTCCTTCCGATTTATACAATATAAGTGTATAAACAGGATGATTAGTCTTGTAAACATTCTTGCTTGAAGTTACATCACGATGAAATGTTGATAACGCAACATTCTTTATTTTATACACATAATCAAGGAACTGATATCCCTCGGGAAGTTTATCGAGTACATCCTTTTTTAACTCAGGACATGGCATATCCATAGTATCCAAATAATTATCATTTTGTAAAACACAAAAATCATCTACATCTAAACTTCTATTTTGTTTACTAAAAGACTCATCAATCTCAAATAAAAAATACGAAACCCATATAAAACCAACAATCATTAACAAAATAAACAACATTCTCCAGCTAACTGACTGGTTGCATTTCACACACTTTTTCATTATATATAACACATTATTTTAAACCGATGAAGATGGGACGCCTGTGGAGTCTGGTTGGAAACTTATCGGTCATAATACAATCCTTACGAAAAAATCTAACGAAGTTCCATTCTTGAAGGGTTTAACTATCCATCCAAATAATGATATAATTCAAAAAATTATATTGAACCAGTTCACTTACCTTCTTACATTCTCTTAACCCCCTCCCGTTACACAATAAACCCAACACGCATTATGCATTGTTATTATACAATATATAACAACAATCCCACACCACTATCCAGACCACCCACCACATTAACGCAAGCAATTAACCCCGCGTTTCAACGTTCTCTTTCTCTTTCTCTTGCTCTTGGAACGAGATTTCCCGCCACCACCCAACCTAGCTCTTCGCCCTATAATATCCATAGGAAGTTTTGTTATTACATTCGGAGGTAAAGACCTGAGAGCCTTTTCAAAATTTTTGTCATCTTTAATAGATCTCAATGTGTCAATAAGTCCAGGTAAACGTTCATCTAAATTCATATCAGGAGTAAGCGTTGAAGTAAAGGATGAGACGCGTTCATCGTCAGAAAGTTCAGGAGTTGTCGGGGAGGCACCAAAATCTTCTTCCACTTCCACTTTATCCGAAGTAGTAGGTCCATCAAGTGTGAAACCATCATAACCTTCTCTATCAGGACCTTGATTTCTGATTGTACGTAAGCCAACCTTCTCAGCAAGTTTTGATAAGAAACCTCCTTGCCTGTCTCGTCCTTTTCTCTTCAACGTGTTTCTCCTTTCCCTTTCCTTTCTATTTTTCTTAAAGGTCTTCTTCATTATACATTATCCAAATAAAAAATTATATTTCTATATGTTATGGTGAACTACGTTATTGAATCAATCGCAGTAGGATTGTATAGTTTATTC
>Ga0214921_10009764_pt1 | contig 12045 bp, 8 predicted proteins | sample LL1505_MetaG_FD_177992 | JGI IMG/M metagenome (GOLD analysis project Ga0214921, IMG submission 177992) | Freshwater microbial communities from Lake Lanier, Atlanta, Georgia, United States - LL-1505 | ecosystem: Environmental > Aquatic > Freshwater > Lake | place: USA: Georgia | collected 2015-05-28 | reverse complement strand
CGACGAGACGCTGCAGGAGGCGGTCGATCGCATCCTCGCCAAGATCAGCCGCTCCGGCGCCTCGAGCCTCACGCCCGAGGAACGCGACACGCTCACCCGCGCCAGCCGGCGGCTCAAGGACCGGGTGCGCTAGGGTTCATGCCAATTCCTGCGCTGCGGCAGGCTGGCAAGATAGCGACGGGAGGCGAGGGGGTCGGCGAACGCTCGAGGAGCTTTGGGCCGCCGCGGCCCACGCGACGAGACTTTTGCCGCCCCCGCGCCGGCGACACACCAAGGCGGGCTCCGGACTAGCGTGACGGAACGTCTACCGCAGCCCGCTGACGGGCACGACCGCTCCGGGGAGCGTCGCCGTGCGGATGTCGGGCCGGGCCTGCAGCCGCAGCTGATCGACCGCCCGCACGAGTTCCTCGAACCGCAGGTCGTCGAGATGCCCGGAGGTCGTGCCCCGCGGGCTGCCGGCCGTGTCCACGACCGCCACGTTCGGCTCGGCGGGAACCATGCCGAAGTTTTGCCGCAGGTCATCTTCGAAGTCGAGCCACACCGACACGTGGGGCGACTCCTTCCGCAGCCGCGTGCGGGCCACCCCGTGCAGGGCCTTGGGCACCTCGGGCACGCAGGCGATCGGCACCACGTGCACGTCGGGCACCCGGACCCCGGCCGGCCAGCCCGGCAGGCCCACGACGGGCTGCCGCGACCATTCCGTGGAGGCCGCACCTTCGGCGGTGGGGTGGAACCGGAGATGAAGTTTGCGTCCCAGTTCGAGCGCCTTTTCGGCGCCGTGCCGGTCGGCATAGACGAGCACCACCACGTCACCGCGGAGCTGGTCGGTGCCGCGGCGATTGCGGAACTGATCCTCGAGCACGATGTTCACGGGTCGGCCCACGGTCTCGGCGCCGGCGGGCTGCGCGCCGCTCGTCACCATCGCGGCCGGCGCCGCCGCCAGCACGACGAGCAGGCGGATGACCGTCGGGAGAGGCGATCGGGCACGGACGGGAAGTCGCGGCAGGCTCATGCGGCACCAGGCGGGAAGGATGGGGAAAGCCGGGAAGTACCGCGCGGGCCGTGCGGCCGCAAGGCGGCTTTCTTCACGGGAAGGCGGCAGCCCGCGAGCGTGATGCCGCATCAGGCACGCCGTCAGGCGGCGCGGCGAAGCGGCTCGATGTCAGGAGCCTCGTCCTCGACCGCGGGCTCCTCCTCGTCGGTCTCCTGTCCGTCGTCGGTCTCCTCCGCGGCCGCGGCCCGCTCGGGCCGCAGGATCGTGAGGACGGCCGGGAGCAGGACGAGCGACGTGATCGTGCAGGTGGTCACGCCCAGGGTCAGCACGCGGCCGAGGCTCTCCAGGCCCCGGTGGCTGGCGACCATCAGCGCCCCGAAGCCGAGGATCGTCGTGAGGGCGTCGACGAGCACCGAGTTGGCGGTCGAGGCGCTGATCCGGTAGGGGCCGGGCCGCTCGAGCGCGTCGTGCACGATGTGCACCCCGTAGTCGACGGCGATGCCCAGGATCAGCGGGATGCCGATCAGGTTGGCGGGGTTCAGGTCGATGCCGACGAGCCCCATCAGGCCCAGCGTCTGCAGCATGCCGAGGGCCAGCGGCAGCGCCGCCAGGGCCGCGTGGCGGATGCTGCGGAAGTCGAGCCAGAGCACCGCGAGGATCACGATCAGCGAATAGATGGCCGCCTGCTCGTAGCTCCGCTTCATCTCGAGCGAAGCCTCGTAGGCCTGCAGGGGATTGCCGGTCGCCCTGGCGTCGACGCTGCGGACGTCGCGCACGAACTTCTCGAGGGCCTCGAAGTTCCAGATATCGCCCCGGCCGTAGATCTTGAGCAGGTGCCGGCCGCTCGAGCCGACGAACCGCTCCACCAGGCTCGGCGGCAGGTCGTCGAGCGCTGGCGGCTCGGGGTCGGCCACGCCGGAGAGCGCGTGCAGCCGGCTCAAGAGTTCCCCCGCGGATCGCTGCTGGAAGGCCGCCACGGCCCGGTAGCAGGCCTCGGGGGTGAGCCGCCGCAGGGCGTCGCGGATTCGCTCCAGGTGCCAGGCGGTCCGCAGGCCGCCCGGCCGCTTCACCAGTTCGGCGTGCGCCCAGGCGAGCGTCTCGCCCAGCGCGTCGAGCCGGTCGACCGGGATCTGCGGAGGCCGCTCCGGGAGGGCGGCCAGCCGGCTGCCGATGCGGGCGATGACGGGCTGCTTGACCTCCTCGTCCCCCGGCAGAAGCGACGCGATCTCGTCGACCCGCTCCACGCTCGGCAGCGCCATCAGCTGCTCCTTGCGGTCGAGCAGCTGCTGCCGCGAGTCGGCGATCGAGAGCGCGTACCACACGCTCTGGTCGCACTCCTCGAGCAGCTTCTTCTCCACGGCCACGCTCTCGAGGCCTTCCGCCTGGAGGTTGAGCAGGTTGTGGTCGTAGCGGAGCTCGTGCAGCCCGCCGGCGACGGCCATCGTGCAGGCCATGCCGGCCAGGGCCACGAACCGCGGATGCCGCGTCACCGGGGCGAGCCAGGCATGCACCGGCACCGGCTGCGGCATCCGCCGGCCGAGCGGCCCGCGGTCGACGACGGCGATCACCGCCGGCAGCACGAGCAGTTCGGCGGCGCAGCAGAGGAGGATCCCGCCGCCGGCGATCATCCCCAGCTCGGCCACTCCCACGAAGCTGGTGAGCGCCGCGCAGAAGAAGGCGACCGCGGTGGTGATCGCCCCGGTGAGGATCCCCGGACCGACCGCCGCGCTCGTCTCGAGGAGGGCGGTGTCGCACGACAGGCCGCGGCGCCGGCTCTCCAGGTAGCGGCCGACGTAGTAGGTGCCGTAGTCGATGCCGACGCCGATCATCGTCACCGTGAAGGTGACGCTGAGAATGTTGAGGTGGCCGACACTCACGGTGGCCCAGCCGAAAGCCCACGCCATGCCGATCACGAGCACGCCGTTGGCCATCAGCGCGTGCCGCACACCGCCGAAGCCGGCGATGATCACGACGATGACGGCAGCCAGCGACAGCCCGCTCGCCCAGAGCATCGACTGCTGGCTCGTCCGCATCTCGTCGTCTTCCATGATCGGCAGACCCGTCAGACCGATCGTCGTGTCGGGATGCCGGGCGGTGACCGCGTGGATGATCCGCCGCAGCTCGTCGGTCGCCGCCGAGGCCCCGGCGAACCCACCCTCCTGCTTCGCCAGCCGCAGGAGCACGAAACCGAGCCGGCCGTCCTTCGCCAGCAGGTGCTCGCTGGAGAGGTCCCGCAGCGTCGAGAGCGACTCCGGCATCCGCGGCCAGGGGGAGACGTACTCGGGGGCGCCGGCCGCCGTCGGCACGGCGGGGGCCTCGAGGCTCGCCAGGAGCGCCTCGCTGTAGCGCTCGATCAGTTCCAGCGGTGACTCCTGGCTCCCCGCGGCCTGCGGCTGGCCGCCGGCGACCACCTGCGCGGCGAGCCCGCCGACCATGGTCCCGACCTTGAGCTGTGCCCAGCCCCCTTCGACGATCGGCCGCGAGCCCTCGATGAAGCGGTCGATTCCGGCGAGATCGGCAGGCGCGAGATAGTGCAGTCCCTTGGCGCGGATCCGCGACAGGTTCACCTCGTGGAGCACCGACCGGAACAGCGTGTCGTTCCGCGCCACCTCCCGCGAGAGCTCCTCGAGCACGGCGATCACGCCGCTGCGGGAGGTGCCCTCGACGACGATGACCGCGTCGTCGTCCTCGCCGAACTCGCGGATGTAGTCGATCCAGAGCTTGTTGTAGTCGCTCTTGGGATCGAGCAGATCGACCCGGCTCACCTTGTAGCCGAGATGCTGCGCGGTGAAGAGGCCCGCGGCCGCGGCCGAGAGCACGGCCCCCATCACGACCACCATCGGCAGCCGCAGGCAGACCCGCGTCCATGCCACGAGGCCCCGCGACAGCAGGCTGCCGCCGTGACCGCCGGCCGGCTTCTCAGCCCGACAGTCCGGGGCTTCGGGATCGGGATTCGGGTCGTGAATCTGCAGCATGAACGCCGGTGCTCGGGCGACCGTAAGGGCGCGGACAAACGGGGCGGGATCGTAGGGAATATGCAGTGCCGGGCCAAGCCCGGGTGCGCGGGGAAAGGAAAGGCCGGGGATCTGGGAAATCGACTGGAAAACCGGGGTTTCCACCCGCCGATTTCGCCGCGGATTCATTGGGCCGGAAGGACCCCGCAGGCCGAAAAGTCATCGGTGCCGTGGCGCGGGCCGCGGCACGCCTTGGGGGGGACAATCAATGACTGCGCCACTTGTGCGGCGCGGCGTTCGCGCGTTGTCGCGGACGTCGGGCCCGGCCGCCATCGTGCGGGCGGCCGCCGCGTTCTTCATGATCGCCGCGCCGGCCGCCATGGCCGCGGAGGCATCGTTCACCGATACCGTGGAGCCGCCGGCTCTGGAGAGCGGCTCGTCGGGCCGCGAGGCTCGACGTCAGGCGATCGCCGCGATTCCGCTCGACGCGATGTCGGCCGCCGACCGCCGCACGGTGGAGAAGAGCCTGCGGTCGACCACCCTCTACCGCCGCCTGCCGGTCGCGACCATCTCCTGCGATGCCGCATTGCTCGAATTCATCCTCGCCAAGCCCGAGACGCTGGTCGACGTCTGGCGGGTGCTCGGCATCAGCCGGCTCTCGCTCGATCCCGCCGGCCCCGGCCAGTGGCAGCTGGCGGATGGCTACGGCACGTTCGGCACGGTCCGGCTCGTGCACGCCGCGCGGCACGACGGCGGCGGCCTGCTCGTCTTCCACGGCCGCGGCGGCTACTCAGGATCGCTCTCACCTCGCAATCTGACCGGCTCCTGCGTCGTGGTCGTGCGGCACGCGACGGCGCCTGACGATGCCGCGGGCCGGCCGCAGCAGACCCTGCAGATCGACGCCTTTCTCGACGTCGACGGACTCGGGCTCGAGATCGTGACGCGGGCCCTGCAGCCGCTGATCATCCACTCCGCCGCCGCCAACCTCCACGAGATCTCGCTGTTCGTCTCGCAGTTCGCCGCGGCGGCCGCCCGCAACCCGCGGGCCATCGCCCGGCTCACCGAACGGATGCCACGGACCGGTCCCGAGGATCGCCGGCGGCTGGCGGAACTGGCCGGCGGAGTGTCCTCGGCACACGGCGACGCGCTGGCGGCCGACGTCGACGAGGTGCAGGCGACGCTCGCCTCCCGCTGGATGACGACCGAACAGCTCGACCAGATGCAGCGATAGCCGCTGTGTTTCAGGGTTCGCAGCCGCCGCTCACTGCGTCGCGTCGGAGCCGGTGCCGGCGGCGGTCGGCACCGAGGCGATCCGTGTGCGGGCCTCCGTCGCCACGAGGTAGGGCCGCTTGTACTCGGGCATGTAGCCACGGGCACCGCGGACGCTCACCTGCTGGCCAACGAGTGGCGCCAGGTTGACGCCCGTCTGCGGCGTGACGAAGGCGAGCACGTTGTTGCGATCGTCGACGAGCGCCCACCGCGGCGCGTCGGGCCGCCGCGAAACCACCGTCGCCAGCCGGCCCGTCGTCTCGACCTGGTCGGGGGGAGTCCAGGTCGGCTGCCCGCCGGCCGGCGCGCCGCCGGGAAGCACGCCCGGCCGGATCGGCCGCGACCCAAGCGCCGACAGGCTCGACCACATGCCGCCGATCCGCAGCGGGGGCTGATCGGCCGCCACGTTGGCCGCCAGCGCCCGCTGACCTCCCTGGATCGCCTCGAACCGCGACAGCCGCGCATCGATCGCATGAGCCCGCGTCCGCTCCGTGTCGGACGTCGCCCGGGTGGCCGCCACGCGGAGCCGTTCGCGGAGCGGCGCGAGGTTCCAGGAGTCGCTCGGACCGGTCACCGCGAGGGAGAGTGCGAGATCGATGTCGGCCAGTTCGTCGGCGGACGCCGCCGCCGTGGCCGGGCCGCTGACCGCCGTCGGGGGCGACGCGGTGCCCGCCGTGAGATCGAATACCCCGGTGCCCAGTGGCAGCCAGCCGGCGAACAGCTTGCCGGCGAGCGGTGCCGAAGCGAGCAGCCCGGGAGGGTTCGTAGGGCTGGCGGCCGGTGCGGGCGCAGGCTCGTTCATCTCGGCCACGGCCTGCTGCACGGCGACGCCCGCCTCGCGAATCGCGGCGACCGCATCGCCCGCGGCGGCGAGTCCGGCGCGGGACGACGGAGCCGCCTCCTCCGGCGGCGCCGGCACCACGGCCCAGGCGGCCAGCGGCGGCGGCAGATCGAGATCGGCGCCGCGGACCCAGCGAAACTCGCCCGCGGGCGGCTCGATCTTCACCCAGGCGCCGGCATGGCGGCCGGAGTCGATCGTGACCCGTTCGAAGACCCGCACCCGCTCGCCGGCCTCGAGCGCCACCTGCGTGACGTGCCGCAGCGGGTTGAGCTGGGAGCCGACCCGCGCGATGGCACCGTCGGTGACGACCACGCTCATGCCGCCCCCGGCCGCGGCATCGGCGGGCCGGGGTTCCGGCTCCACGTCACATGCGCGGAGCCAGCTGAAGCTTCCGTCGACGGGCCGCACGGCACAGTAGCCCGAGTCGTCGATGGCCCAGACCTCGACCGTGGCGGCCTGGGCGAGCCGCTCGGTGGGATAGAAGTCGTCACCGGGGCCGGCGCGGAGATACGTGTGGGCCGCAGCGACCCGAACCGTCGCGGGGAACGACGCGGCCGGCTCCCCGGCCATGACCGACGTCGCCACGATCCAGCCCCAGGCAACGCTGCAACTCCAGGCAACGACGCAGCAGGCGACGATGCGGCGCCACACAGGCGACGACGCGAGCGTGTTCGTGGGCGGCGCGTCCATCCTTGGCTGCCGATCGAGACGAGAATGGAACGTGACCGACCGTCGAACCTCGTCATCCTTGACGGGGCGGAGGCGGCCTAAAAAAGCGTGTAGACGAGGCTTGGGCGTCCTCGTCTACACGCTCTGGTTCGGACGGCCGAAGCCGCCCTGCCGAACCCCTTGTAGACCACCCGCCGCCGACACTCAAGCCTCGAATTTCGGCGCGGCCGAGACCCGAAAAACACCGGGCCGGAGGCCTCGAAAACCCCCCTCATACGAAGGAAATAGGCCAGGCCGCGGTGGTCCGGGAAGACTGCGCGGGCAGCGGCGTCCTGCCGCGGAGCATGCCTGCACCGCCGGCGCCAGCATCCCCCCGCGAGCCCCTCGCGAGCCCCTCGGGGCCACCCGGGGGCGGCCCGTCACCAGCGGTGCTCGGGCCGCTCGAGCAGTTCGTGGACGAGGATCAGTTGCCGGATCGTCGCCGGGCTGCGGACGAGCGCCACGAGGTCGGCGGCCTGCGGCCGCACATTCTCCGTCGCAGGCTTCCCAGGGACGCTCGCGATGTTCGAAGCGAGATGTCCCAGTTCCTGCGCGAAGGCGTCGTGCACGTGCCTGGCGATGTCGGTGCCGCGGCCTTCGAGCGCACCCAGGGGCCGCGCGACGTCCGCCGCCTGCCGCGACTCGGCGCCGCGCAGCTTCGGCGGCGGTTGCGGCGTGGGTGGTCGCGACGCATCAACGCGTTTGGTCTTCGGCCGCGGCGGTGTGGGCCGCGGTGCCGCGGCGGGTTCCGTCCGACCGCTCCGTCCTTCCGCCGACTGCCTGAGAAACTCCGTGATCTGCCGCTCGAGTTCCGCCCGCGGGTCGCCGGCGTCGTTCGCCGGTGGCACCGGGCGGAGCACCGGTCGCACGGCCGGCTCCCGCGGTGCCGCGACCTTGCGGAACACGCCGATCACCTGCGACACGATCCAGAAGAGTACGAACAGGAAGGGCAGCAGCCCCTCGAGCCAGTCGAGTCCGGCAGCCAGCAGTGGTGCGACGGGAAGGTTCATCGCGTCGTGGCTCCGTCCGGCCCCGCGGCCGGCAGCATCGTCACTGGGCCGCGGCGGTCGGCGCGGCGCCGCCGGCGATCGTTCGCCGCATGTCGGTGTCAGCCTGCAGGTTCCGCAGCTTGTAGTAATCGAAAATCCCCAGGCGTCCCGAGGCGAGCGACTCGGCCACGGCCCTGGGCACCTCCGATTCCGCCTCGACGAGACCGGCCCGGCTCTCCTCGATGCTCGCGATCATCTCCTGCTCCTTCGCGACGGCCATCGCGCGGCGGCCCTCGGCGTTGGCCCGGGCCACGCGGGTGTCGGCCTCGGCCTGGTCGGCCTGGAGGCGGGCGCCGATGTTGGCACCCACGTCGATGTCGGCGATGTCGATCGAGACGATCTCGAACGCCGTATTGGCGTCGAGCCGCCGCGCCAGCACCGTCTTCGAGATCACGTCGGGGTTCTCGAGCACGTCGGAGTGCCGCTCCGCCGAGCCGATCGCCGACACGATCCCTTCGCCCACGCGGGCGATGATCGTCTCCTCGGTGGCCCCGCCGATCAGCTGGTTGAGGTTCGTGCGGACCGTCACCCGGGCCTTGACCTTGAGCTGGATGCCGTTCTTCGCCACCGCGTCGAGCGACTCGCGGCCGCTGTTCTTGCCGGGGCAGTCGATGACCTTCGGGTAGACGCTCGTCTGCACCGCCTCGCGGACGTTCCGCCCGGCCAGATCGATGGCGGCGGCGAGCTTGAAGTCGAGCTCCTTGATCTTCGCCTTGTTGGCGGCGATCAGGGCCTGCACCACGAGCGGCACCCGGCCGCCGGCCAGGTAATGCGCCTCCAGCGCCTGCCGCGTCAGTCCGGTCGACTCGCCGATCCCCGCCTGCACCGCCATGATCTTGCTGCGAACGATGACGGTGGGGCTGACCTTCTTGAAGCTCATCGCCACCAGGTCGAAGAGGCCGATCCCGGCGCCCGACGCGTACGACTGCACCCAGAGCCGGAGGTAGCGGGCCAAGAGTGCGAAGACGACGAGCGCGGCGACAAGCGCGAGCCCGATCAGGATCAGTGGCAGCAGTTTCATCGGGGCCCTGTGCGGTGCGGGATCCGGCGGGGCCGCCGCGCGATGCGGCGACCTTCGACCCGCGAAAACCTCGGCTTTTCGCGTGGTCGAAGCAGTGGACGAAGGCCACGGAGGCTTTTATCCACACCGCGTAAGACTGGTTCGCGGAGGGCCGCCAGTCAAGCAGCGGGAGGGTCGAGCTGCTCGAAGTCGAACTCTTCGAGCGTTTTGGAGAGCGGCGCGGCGGCATCAGGCTCCGAGCGGGGCTGTTCCGTGCCGCCCGACGTGGGCCGGGAAGCAGCGGCCGGCAAGCCGCGCACGACGACCGCCGCGGCCTGCACCGCCACCACCTCGACCGCCGCGCCGACGGGAATCGGGCCCCCCTCGCTGACCGCGGTGCACGACTGGCCGCCGACCTCCACGACACCCCAGGGCAGCAGTTCGCTCGTCGCCGTGCCGGAGCGGCCCACGAGTTCGCGGAGCCGGCGGCGGCTCGCGGCGGCCGGCGAGACGTCGTCGGGTGCGGGCGGCGGCGGCAGCACACGGCGGCCCAGCGGCGTCTCCGGAAACCAGTTGAAGGCCACCGCGAGCACCACGGGCACCGCCACGAAGGCCGCGGCGATCACCGCCATGCCCGCCGCCACGCCCTGCTCGAGGAAGGCGGTCGCGATCGCCGCGCCGATCGCCAGCACGCTCAGGAAGCCGAGCACGCCGCCGGATGGCACGAACACCTCGAGCACCATCACGGCGAGACCGACGAGCAGGAGCGCGACGACCCAGACCAGGGCATTCATGGATGGCAACCGGGAGTGCGACGGCGTCTGCGAACGGATCGCGAACCGGCCCGCTCCGGGCCGGCTGCCGATCAGGTCCGTCTCACGATGATACGTCCGCCACGCACGTCGGCCACGCGGACGGCACAACCCGGCTCGATCAGGTCGCCGTCGGTCGTCACGTCGCGCACCACGCCCCCGAGCCGCGCCTTGCCGGCGGGCGCCAGCCGCGACGTGGTCGTGCCCTCGCTGCCCAGCAGGTCTTCCAGACGTTCCTCGGCGTCGCCGGCATTCGACTCCGGGGGCGGCACGAGGAGCACGTTCCGCAGCCCTGGCGTGGCGGGCAGCCAGTGCCGCAGCAGCAGGCCGAGCACCGTCACGCCCACGATCGCGCCGAGGATTCCGAGCAGCGACCACTGCATCTGGAGGATCTGGTAGTCGTTGGCCGGCAGCACGAACGACTGGCTCGCGAGCACGAGCGACGCGATCACGAGCAGGCCGCCGCCGAGGCCGAGCACCCCGAACCCCGGAAACACGAGGATCTCCGCGGCCACGCAGACGAGCCCCGCGAGAAACAACATCACCTCCAGCCAGCCCGACGTGCCGTGGAGGTGCTGGCTCCAGAAGTAGACGATGAACGCCACCATCGCCACGAACCCGCCGAACCCGAACCCGGGCGTCTTGAGCTCGATGTAGAGGCCGGCGCCGCCGATGAGGAGCAGCAGCCAGGCGAGGCCGGGACTGGCGAGCGCGGCGAGCAGTTCCTCGGCCCAGCCCGCCTGCGGCAGGACGAAGTCGCCGGAAAGTCCGTATGCCTGCTTCAGGCCGTCGAAGTCGTCGACCACGTGGGCGACGAGGCCGAGCGATTCAGCCTTCCGAGCGTCGAGCCGCAGCGGCCCCGTGCCCACCTCCTGACCGAGACGCCAGGTGGCGCGGTCGGCCCGCGAGTCGAGTTCCTCCGGCGAGAAGTAGTCGATCCGTCCGCTGGCCTCCTGTTCCGCGCGGTGCACCGTGAGTCCCGGCACGGCGACCGCCGCCGGCAGCGACCAGGAGCGGTCGCGGGTCCGGGCCACGCCCGCCCGCCAGGCCGCGGCCACCGACTCCGCCTGTCGGCCGCCGATCGCCGCGGCCCCCTCGCCACCGAGCACCGCGGCGGGCTGCATCACCAGTTCGTCACAGGCCAGCGCGATGAGCGCCGCGTCGCCCCGTGCCTCGCGCGGCACCCAGGCGACCGTCCGCACGACCGCCGGATCGAGGCCGGCGAGCCAACTGGCCAGCACGAGGCTCTGCTCGGGGCCGCCGCCTGGGCTGTCGATCCGCAGGCAGAGAAAATTCGCTCCGGCCGCGAGGGCCCGTTCCAGCCGGCCGCGGGCCCGCGAGATGGAATCCGCGGTGATCACCCCGCTGATCGTCACCTGCGCCGCCTTCCAGCCACCGTCGAGCGACGGATCGGCGGCCAGCGCCGACTCCGGAAGCTCGAGGCCCCGCGCGAGTTCGGCCGGCGTGCGGGCGAGCAGCCGCACGAAGCCCAGTTCGCGGCCGCGGCGGCCGGCGAGTGACAGCGGCACGGGCTCGAGCGGCTCGACCTCGAGCACCGCCACGCGGGCTTTCACCGCCTCGAGCTCGGCCGCAGTCACGAACTGATCGCCGTCGTCGGTCGCCGCGCGCACCACCCGCGCCGCGGGATCGAGCAGGCCCAGGGCGACCGCGGGTGGTACCGTCCGCCGCCGTGCGGCGATCTGCGCGTAAGCCGCCCGCATCGCGTCGTCGACCGCCGGCTCGCTCGCGTTGGCGGGCCCCAGCACCGCATCGGCCGGCATCACGATCTCCTCGCACGCCAGCGCGACGAGCACGGCATGGCCGGCGGCGCCTGCGGGCAGGAAGGCGACCGTCTTCACCCCGGAGAGCCGCGGGCCTGTGAGGAATCGCGCCAGTTCCAGCGCCCGACCGAAGTCGCTGCCTGCGGCATCGCCGTCGTCGGCCGGGTCGAAACGGAGCACGAGCACGCCCCGCTCCTGCGGCCGGCTGCGGAGCAGGTCGATCCGACGGAGGATCGCCGCCTCGACCTGCGTGTCGCGGGTGCCGGTGATCGGCAGCCGCACCGTCACGAGCGCCGTCGGCGGGGCGGCCTGCGCCACGCCCTGCGAGGCCGCCATGACCGCGAGGAGGCCGAGGCCGATGGGGCCGAATCCGCGAACCGCCGGGCTGTGCCGCATCGCTCGACTCCGGGTCCGCACCAGCAACGACCAGAATTCTAAAACGGCGGCACCGCGAGTCAAAAAACACTCCGGGGGCCGCCGGCATCGCGCGGCATGTCGGACGACGGCCGGCCCCCTATACTCTCGCCATCATGACACATCCCACCACAACGACCGCTCCATCGTCCGCCCCGTCGGCGGTGATCCGCGAACTCATCGGCCTCATCGAGTCGCGGGCCCTCAAGCGGGGCACGTTCCG
>Ga0214921_10009763_pt1 | contig 12046 bp, 15 predicted proteins | sample LL1505_MetaG_FD_177992 | JGI IMG/M metagenome (GOLD analysis project Ga0214921, IMG submission 177992) | Freshwater microbial communities from Lake Lanier, Atlanta, Georgia, United States - LL-1505 | ecosystem: Environmental > Aquatic > Freshwater > Lake | place: USA: Georgia | collected... | reverse complement strand
TATTTATGTAGAAATATAAATATATTGAAAACCTAATCATTCAGTCGGGTTTAAAGACTTTGACATACCCAAAATTTACTACAAGGTTGAAAAACCTAAACCTTGAAATATCTGTTGATACCTTTTTAGGTATCAGTTATTTTTATAGAATTTTTGTTCCATTTTAATTCTTCAAGGGTGTAAAGATAAACCAATGAAACATAATTTATTTATATTTATCCAATCTCTTAATTTATACATTGTAAAATATTTTAAATACTTATTTTAAATACATATTTAAAATATCTATTTAAAATTTATTTCAATTTTTATTATAAAAATATATATTTAAAATACTTAAAAACAATTATCAAGAATATACTCAAGATCTTTATCTTTTAAATCAGGATGATTCAAATATCGTTTGATTATAGATGGATGTAATGCTTTTTTTATTAATTCTTCTTTATAGATATTACATCTTTTTTCTAATGCATCATAATCCAGTTCAAAAATAGAAGGATTTAATGATAAATTGTACCAATTTATTTTATCTAAATTATTTTTTAAAATATCTATCGCATTTGGATTAGATGATAACCAAGACCAATCTATTTTATCAATATTTTTTTCTAAAAGATCTATAGCATTTGGATTTAATGATAAATTTTTCCAATTTATTTTATTGATATTCTTTTCTAAAATATGTATAGCATTTGGATTTAATGATAACCAAAACCAATCTATTTTATCAATATTCTTAGACAGAATATGTATAGCATTTATATTTTTTGATAATCCATACCAATTTATTTTATTCTGATTCTTTTCTAAAAGATGTATCGCATTTGGATTTTGTGATAACGAAGGCCAATATATTTTATCCATATTTTTTTCTAAAAGATGTATCGCATTTGGATTTAATGATAACCAAGACCAATCTATTTTATCAATATTTTTTTCTAAAAGATCTATAGCATTTGAATTTATTGATAAATTTTTCCAACTTATTTTATCTACATTCTTTTCTAAAAGAAGTATAGCATTTGGATATTGTGATAATATAGACCAATCTATTTTATCATTATTCTTAGTAATAAGCATTATAGCATTTGGATTTTGTGATAAAATAAACCAATTTATTTTATCCTTATTATTTTCTAAAAGATGTATAGCATTTGGATTTTGTGATAACATAAACCAATTTATTTTATCCATATTTTTTTCTAAAAGATGTATAGCATTTGGATTTTGTGATAAGCCATTAAAATTTAATTTATATAAATCTATCCAATCTCTTAATTTATACATTGTAAAATATTTTAAATACTTATTTAAAATACTTATTTAAAATATGTATTTAAAATTTATTTCAATTTTTTATTATAAAAAACAATGAAAAATAATATTTTTATACATTTTTATTTATATTTTTATTTATATTTTCATAATATTTTATAATACTTTATAATCATATTTAAAAATATATTTAAAAATATATTGATTATAAGTCCAATGACTCATAATCTAAATAAAAAATAGATGGATTTAATGATAAACAGTACCAATTTATTTTATCTATATTCTTAGACAAAAGATGTATAGCATTCGGATTTAATGAAAATGAAAACCAATCTATTTTATCAGAGTTCTTTTCTAAAAGAAGTATAGCATTTGGATTTTGTGATAATATAGACCAATCTATTTTATCATTATTCTTATTAATAAGCATTATAGCATTTGAATTTGTAGATAATCCATACCAATTTATTTTATCCTTATTTTTTTCTAAAAGATGTATAGCATTTGGATTTTGTGATAACATAAACCAATTTATTTTATCCATATTTTTTTCTAAAAGATGTATAGCACTTGGATTTTTTGATAACCAATACCAATTTATTTTATCTTTATTCTTTTCTAAAAGATGTATCGCATTTGGATTTTGTGATAAAAAATACCAATTTATTTTATCTTCATTTTTAGACAGAAGATCTATACCATTTGGATTTACTGAAAACAATGACCAATTTATTTTATTAATATTTTTTTCTAAAAGATGTATCGCATTTGGATTTTTTGATAACATATACCAGTTTATTTTATCATAATTCTTTTCTAAAAGATGTATAGCATTTGGATTTTCTGATAATATATTCCAATCTATTTTATTTATATCCACCCAATCTCTTAATTTATACATTGTAAAAATATTTTAAATATGTATTTAAATATCTATTTAAATAATTTTTCAATTTTTTATTAAACCTAGGTTTTCTCACTTAAAAACAATTATCAAGAATATATTCAATATCTTTATCTTTTAAATCAGGATGAGATGTAATGCTTTTATCATTAATTCTTCTTTATATATATTACATCTTTTTTCTAATGCTTCATAATCCAGTTCAAAAATAGATGGATTTTTTGATAATGTCGTCCAATTTATTTTATCCTTATTCTTTTATAATAAATGTATCGCATTTGGATTAAATGATAAATAATCCCAATATATTTTATTCATGTTATTTTCTAAAAGCATTAAAGCATTTGGATTAGTTGATAATACATCCCAAGATATTTTATCATTATATTGTTCTAAAAGCATCATTGCATTTGAATTTCCTGATAACCAATACCAAACGATTTTATCCATATTCTTTTCTAAAAGATGTATAGCATTTGGATTTTCTGATAACATAGACCAATTTATTTTATTATAATTCTTTTCTAAAATATGTATAGCATTTGGATTTTCTGATAATCCATTCCAATCTATTTTATCCATATTCTTAGATATAAGATCTATTGCATTTGGATTTTTTGATAAAAAATACCAATCTATTTTATCCATATTCTTAGATATAAGATCTATTGCATTTAGATTATTTGATAAATATACCCAATATATTTTATAATTATTTTTTTCTAAAAGATGTATCGCATTTGGATTTGCAGATAATGCATGCCAACTATTTTATCAGAATTATTTTCTAAAAAATGTATAGCATTAGGATTCATTGATAACCAAGTCCAATTTATTTTATTTATATCTATCCATTTTTTTAATTTATACATTGTAAAATATTTTTTATATCTCTACTAAAAAATATATATTTAAAATATTTTTCAATTTTTTTATACACTACAAAAGGATTGAAGGTATTTGCTGGAAACCTAGGTTTCCTCAATTAAAACAATTATCAAGAATATAATCAAGATCTTTATCTTTTAAATCAGGATGTAATGCTTTTTTTATTAATTCTTCTTTATATATATTACATCTTTTTTCCAATGCTTCATAATCAATTTTAAAAATAGATGGATTATATGATAATGTGTTCCAATCTATTTTATCCATATTCTAATTACTTGATAAATCTTGTTTAATCTATTCTTATTATATTTCTTTCGAAAAGAAATATAGCATTTGGATTACATCATTATTTTTTATAACATGATAAAGAATTTCAGACCTTAATTTATACAATGGTATAAATAATAATATTTATATTTTTTTATAAAAAAATAATGAAAAATAAGAAAGTATTTAAAGGAAACCTAGGATTCCTTCATTAAAAACAATTATCAAGAATATAATCAAGATCTTTATCTTTTAAATCAGGATGATTTAAATATCGCGTAATGACAGAAGGATGTAATGCTTTTTTTATTAATTCTTCTTTATATATATTACATCTTTGTTCCAATGCTTCATAATCAAGTTCAAAAATGGATGGATTTTCTGATAAGTAATGCCAATGTATTTTATCATTATTCTGATATAAAATATGAATAGCATTTGGATTTTTTGATAACACATTCCAATCTATTTTATCATTATTCTTTTCTAAAATATGTATAGCGGATGGATTAGAAGATAATGCATTCCAAACTATTTTATCATTATTCTTTTCTAAAATATGTATAGCGGATGGATTACAAGATAATCCAAACCAATCTATTTTATTCATATTTTTTTCTAAAAGAGGGATAGCATTTGGATTTAGTGATAACATAAACCAATCTATTTTATCCATATTTTTTTCTAAAAGATGTATTGCATTTGGATTCGTTGATAACCATATCCAATCTATTTTATCATTATTTTTTTCTAAAAGAACTATAGCATTTGGATTTCTTGATAACATACACCAAACTATTTTATTCCTATTTTTTTCTAAAAGATGTATAGCATTTGGATTTTGTGATAACCCAAACCAATCTATTTTATCTATATTCTTAGATAGAATATGTATAGCATTTGGATTTAGTGATAATCCATCCCAATTTATTTTATCATAATTTTTTTCTAAAAACATCATAGCATTTGGATTTTTTGATAAGTTCAACCAATTTATTTTATCTATCCAAGAGCTTAATTTATACATTTTTATATAAAAATATTGAATTTAAAATATTATAAATAAAAATATTTTTCATTTTTTTTATAAAAGAATAATGAAAAATAAGAAGCTATTTAAAGGAAACCTAGGATTCGTCTATTAAAAACAATTATCAAGAATATACTCAAGATCTTTATCTTTTAAATCAGGATGATTTAAATATCGCGTAATGACAGAAGGATGTAATGCTTTTTTTATTAATTCTTCTTTATATATATTACATCTTTTTTCTAATGCTTCATAATCCAATTCAAAAATAGATGGATTTAATGATAAATAATAATAATCAATTTTATTTAAATTATTTTTTAAAATATGTATAGCATTTGGATTTTTTGATAACCAAACCCAACATATTTTATCTATATTCTTCTCTAAAAGATGTATTGCATTTGGATTTTGTGATAACCAAACCCAACATATTTTATCTATATTCTTCTCTAAAAGATGTATAGCATTTGGATTTTGTGATAACCCAAACCAATCTATTTTATCCATATTCTTTTCTAAAAGATGTATAGCATTTGGATTTCTTGATAATTCATTCCAATTTATTTTATTCATATTTTTCTCTAAAAGATGTATCGCATTTGGATTTCTTGATAATTCATTCCAATTTATTTTATTCCTATTTTTTTCTAAAAGAACTATAGCATTTGGATTACTTGATAAATAATTCCAATCTATTTTATTCATATTTTTCTCTAAAAGATGTATCGCATTTGGATTACTTGATAATCGTTTCCAATTTATTTCATCCATATACTTAGACAGAAGTTCTATAGAATTTGGATTTTGTGATAAAGCTTTCCAATTTATTATATCTATCCATTCACTTAATTTATACATTTTTATATAAAATATTGAATTTAAAATATTATAAATAAAAATATTTTAAATAAAAATATTTTTCATTTTTTTTATAAAAAATAAGAAAGTAAATGTAGGAAACCTAGGTTTCCTCACTTAAAAACAATTATCAAGAATATAATCAAGATCTTTATCTTTTAAATCAGGATGATTCAAATATCGCGTAATGACAGAAGGATGTAATGCTTTTTTTATTAATTCTTCTTTATATATATTACATCTTTTTTCCAATGCTTCATAATCAAGTTCAAAAATAGATGGATTTGATGATAAATTATGCCAATGTATTTTATCTAAATTATTTTTTAAAATATCTATAGCATTTGGATTTTTTGATAACATATACCAATTTATATTATATATATATTTAGACAGAATATGTATAGCATTTGGATTTTTTGATAATTCAATCCAATCTATTTTATCCACATTTTTTTCTAAAAGATGTATTGCATTTGGGTTACTTGATAATCCAAACCAATCTATTTTATCCATATTTTTTTCTAAAAGTTGTATAGCATTTGGATTTTTTGACAATATATACCAATTTATTTTATTTATATTCTTAGACAGAATATGTATAGCATTTGGATTTCCTGATAATTCTGTCCAAACTATTTTATCATGATTTTTTTCTAAAAGATGTATTGCATTTGGATTTGATGATAACATATACCAAAATATTTTATCATTATTTTTTTCTAAAAGATGTATAGCATTTGGATTTAAGGATAACCTACACCAGAATATTTTATCAAGATTTTTTTCTAAAAGATGTATCGCATTTGGATTTCCTGATAACCAATACCAATCTATATCATTTATATTCTTAGACAGAATATGTATAGCATTTGGATTAAATGCTAACTTACGCCAATTTATTTTATTAAGATTTTTTTCTAAAAGATGTATCGCATTTGGATTTCCGGATAACCAATACCAATCTATTTTATTTATATTTTTAGAGAGAACATCTATACCATTCGGATTTTTGGATAAAAAATCCCAATCTATATTTTTTATATCTATCCAAGATCTTAATTTATACATAGTATAAATAATAATATTTATTTTAAAAATTTATGTAAAATATCTATTGTAAATATTTTTTCATTTTTTTTTATAAAAAAGTAATTAAAAATAGGAAACTTAGGTTTCCACACTTAAAAACAATTATCAAGAATATACTCAAGATCTTTATCTTTTAAATCAAGATGATTTAAATATCGCGTAACGATGGAAGGGTGTAATGCTTTTTTTATTAATTCTTCTTTATATATATTACATCTTTTTTCCAATGCTTCATAATCCAATTCAAAAATAGATGGATTTTGTGATAACCACGCGAAATTTATTTTATCCATATTCTTTTTTAAAAGATGTATAGCATTTGGATTTAATGATAAATAATCCCACTGTATTTTATCCATATTTTTTTCTAAAAGATGTATTGCATTTGGATTACTAGATAATCCAATCCATACTATTTTATCAAGATTTTTTTCTAAAAGATGTATTGCATTTGGATTACAAGATAATCCAAGCCAACAATCTATATTATCCATTTTATCCATATTATTAGATATAAGCATTATAGCATTTGGATTAGGATTAAAAGATAAAGAAGACCAATTTATTTTATCAAGATTTTTTTCTAAAAGAGGAATTGCATTTGGATTTTTTGATAACAAATGCCAATGTATTTTATCAATATATTTTTCTAAAAGATGTATACCATTTGGATTTTGTAATAATCCCTCCCAAAATATTTTATCCATATTATTTTCTAAAAGAATCATAGCATTCGGATTTTTTGATAACATTAACCAATCTATTTTATCCATATTTTTAGACAGAATATGTATCGCATATGGATTTTCTGATAAGAATTTCCAATTTATTTTATAAATATTCTTTTCTAAAAGAAGTATAGCATTTGGATTTTGTGATAACCAATAAAAATTTATTTTATTAGGATTATTTTCTAAAAATTGTATAGCATTTGGATTTAATGCTAATCTGCTGTAATCTATTTTATTTATATCTATCCAAGAGCTTAATTTATACATTTTTATATAAAATATTTTTATTTAAAATATTTTAAATAAAAATATTTTTCATATTTTTTTTTATATAAAATTAAGCTTTTTCATAATTGAGTATCAATAAATATATGAATAAAATAATAATATTATTTTATAAAAAACAATGAAAATAATAGTTTTATTTTATAAAAAAAGAAATGTTTTATTTTTTTATAATATAAATAATATTTATATTATAAAAATATTGTTTAATATATGTATATTTTTATTTATTTATATATTAATTGATAAAATAAGAACTTATATATTTTCATAATTTTAATCAAAATTTAAATATAATATTTTATTAAATATAAGTTTTATTAATAAATTATTATATTTTTTTATATTTATTATTATAATTATATTTATTACAATTAAAGCTATAAAACCGAAAAAATAATATGTATTTTTAATTGTATTTTATAAAAAAAATATTTTTATTTTATTAATAATTTACTGATATTGAATTATGAAACAGTTTAAATAATTAAAAATAGGAAACCTATGTTTCCACTCTTAAAAACAATTATCAAGAATATACTCAAGATCTTTATCTTTTAAATCATGATGATTCAAATATCGCGTAATAATGGAAGGATGTAATGCTTTTTTATTAATTCTTCTTTATATATATTACATCTTTTTTCCAATGCTTCATAATCCAATTCAAAAATAGATGGATTTTTTGATAACAAATTCCAACATATTTTATCCATATTCTTCTCTAAAAGATGTATTGCATTTGGATTACTTGATAACCATTTCCAATCTATTTTATCCATATTTTTTTCTAAAAGGATTATAGCATTTAGATTTAATGATAACCTACACCATAATATTTTATCCATATTCTTAGACAGAATATGTATAGCATTTGGATTTTCTGATAATCCATCCCAACGTATCTTATTCATATTTTTTTCTAAAAGAGGTATAGCGTTTGGATTTTTTGATAACATATACCAATCTATTTTATGCATGTTCTTTTCTAAAAGATGTATAGCATTTGGATTTTGTGATAATAGAAACCATTGTATTTTATCAATATTCTTATACAGAATATCCATGGCATTCGGATTTACTGATAACATTTGCCAATCTAATTTATTTATATTCTTACACAGAATATCTATAGCATTTGGATTATGTGACAATAGAAACCAATTTATTTTATCTTTATTTTTTTTTTAAAAGATGTATTGCATTTGGATTTTGTGATAACCAATGCCAATTTATTTTATCATAATTATTTTCTAAAAGGTGTATAGCATTCGGATTGTCAGATAAGAAACTCCAATTTATTTTATTTATATCTATCCAAGATCTTAATTTATACATTTTTATATAAAATATTGAATTTAAAATATTATAAATAAAAATATTTTTCATTTTTTTTATAAAAGAATAATTAAAAATAGGAAACTTAGGTTTCCACACTTAAAAACAATTATCAAGAATATACTCAAGATCTTTATCTTTTAAATCAAGATGATTTAAATATCGTGTAATGACAGATGGATGTAATGCTTTTTTTATTAATTCTTCTTTATATATATTACATCTTTTTTCTAATGCTTCATAATCAAGTTCAAAAATAGAAGGATTTATTGATAAAATAACCCAATTTATTTTATCTGTATTTTTTTCTAAAATATGTATCGCATTTGAATTACATCATAATTCTTTTCTAAAAGATATAATGCATTTGGATTAATTGATAATCCATGCCAATCTATTTTATTATAATTCTTTTCTAAAAGATATAATGCATTTGGATTAATTGATAATTCTAAAAGAAATATCGCATTTGGATTTTGTGACAATAGAAACCAATCTAAGATGTATAGCGCTTGGATTAATTGATAACAAATGCCAATTTATTTTATCTATATTCTTAGATAGAATATCTATCGCATTTGGATTTTGTGATAAATAATCAATATTTATATTAGTTATCCAATCTGTTAAAATATATATTTTAAATATTTATTTATTTTTAAATAGAATAAAGTCATTACTTAAAAACAATTATCAAGAATATACTCAAGATCTTTATCTTTTAAATGAGGATGATTTAAGTATCGTGTAATGACAGATGGATGTAATGCTTTTTTTATTAATTCTTCTTTAAATATATTACATCTTTTTTCCAATGCTTCATAATCCAATTCAAAAATAGATGGATTTTCTGATAATCTATTCCAATTTATTTTATTATTATTCTTAGATAGAAGATGTATAGCATTTGGATTACTTGATAATGCATCCCAATCTATTTTATCATTATTTTTTTCTAAAAGATGTATAGCATTCGGATTTTCTGATAATTTAGACCAATAAATTTTATCACTATTTTTTTCTAAAAGATGTATCGCATTTGGATTACATGATAGATAATACCAATCTATTTTATCCTGATTCTTTTCTAATAGATGTATCGCATTTGAATTCTCTGATAATCGACCCCAATTTATTTTATTAAGATTATTTTCTAAAAGATGTATAGCACATGGATTCATAGATAACCAAAACCATTCTATTCGTTGATTATTCTTTTCTAAAAGTTGTATTGCATTTGAATTAGCAGATAATTTCCACCAAATTATTTTATGCCTATTCTGTCTAAGAATACGGATAGCATTTGGATTTCCTGACAACCAATACCAATCTATTTTATTATGATTCTTTTCCAATATATGTATAGCATTTGGATTCATTGATAATCCATGCCAATCTATTTTATCTAGATTTTTTTCTAAAAGATGTATTGCATTTGGATTTTGTGATAATTGTAGCCAATTTATTTTATTTATATCTATCCAACTTTTTAATTTATACATTGTAATATATTTACAATATCTATTTAAAATATTTATTAAAAATATTTTTCAATTTTTATTATAAGGTATTTGCAGGAAACCTAAATATCATCACTTAAAAACAATTATCAAGAATATAATCAAGATCTTTATCTTTTAAATCAGGATGATTTAAATATCGCATCATAACAGATGGATGTAATGCTTTTTTAATTAATTCTTCTTTATAGATATTACATCTTTTTTCCAATGCTTCATAATCCAATTCAAAAATAGATGGATTTTCGGATAATCTATTCCAATTTATTTTATCCATATTCTTAGTCAGAATATGGATAGCATTTTCATTTCTTGATAATCCATTCCAATCTATTTTATGTATATTACCTTCTAAAAGGTGTATAGCATTTGGATTATATGATAAATTACTCCAAACTATTTTATCCATATTCTTAGTCAGAATATGCATAGCATTTGGATTTATTGATAACCAATACCAATTTATTTTATCTGGATTTTTTTCTAAAAAATGTATAGCATTTGGATTTTGTGATAACCAATTCCAATTTATTTTATCCATATTTTTTTCTATAAGCATCATAGCACTAGGATTTGTTGATAAATTCCACCAACTTATTTTATCCATATTCTTTTCTAAAAGATGTATTGCATTTGGATTAATTGATAACACATACCAATCTATTTTATCCATATTCTTTTCCAATATATGTATAGCATTTGGATTTCTTGATAATCCATGCCAATCTATTTTATCAAGATTTTTTTCTAAAAGATGTATTGCATTTGGATTTTTTGATAATGGTATCCAATTTATGTTATTTATATCTATCCAACTTTTTAATTTATACATTGTAATATATTTTAAATATCTGTTTAAATATCTTTTTATAATAAAAATATTTTAAATAAATATTTATTTAGTAAACTAACTCATAGTTATGTGTCAATAAATATATCAATAAAATAATAATATTATTTTATAAAAATAATGAAATGTAATAGTTTTATTTTCATTATATGTATGTTTCTAATTAATGAAAAAAGTAAATCAATGTCCATCTATTGAAAAAGTTAAAATATTTATATAAAATATTTTCTTCCAAAAAAATTTCTAGTAAATGTATTTTTATATAAAACATAACTATTTATAAAAAATATTTAAAAATAGAAAGGTAAATATAGAAACCTAAGTTTCCTCACTATAGACACAAAAGAATTAGTTATGTATGATTTGATTAAAACTGTTTTTTTTTAAATTTACCCTACCTCTTAGTTTACAAACTAATAAAAAAAATTGATTAATTTTTAACCTAAAAATATATGTTATTTAAAACATATATATATATTTGGGATGAATTCTGATCTACAACTTACATTTTTAAATAATTATTCAACGAATAAATCTACTTTTGAATGTTATTCTGTTAATTCTTTAACAGATATACCAAAATCAATTAATGATCTTTATTTTAATGAATATTTTAATGAAGAATTACAGAAAGATATTATACCAAATCAAATTACTAATATTATTTTTGGAAATGATTTTAATCAACCTTTAAAATATGGTGATATACCAAATTTAGTAACTCATCTTACTTTTGGAAATAATTTTAATCAACCTTTAAAAGAAGGTGATATTCCAAATTCAGTGACTCATCTTATTTTTGGAAATAATTTTAATCAACCGTTAAAAGAAGGTGATATACCAAATTTTGTAACTCATCTTACTTTTGGATACACCCGAATTTAGGATTTTTGGACACCTTTTTATTAAATTATAAATTATAAAATATTTTATAATTTAATAATAAATCAATTTAAAGACAAGTAATAAATTTATATTTTTAATAAATAAATTTAA
>Ga0214921_10009762_pt1 | contig 12046 bp, 9 predicted proteins | sample LL1505_MetaG_FD_177992 | JGI IMG/M metagenome (GOLD analysis project Ga0214921, IMG submission 177992) | Freshwater microbial communities from Lake Lanier, Atlanta, Georgia, United States - LL-1505 | ecosystem: Environmental > Aquatic > Freshwater > Lake | place: USA: Georgia | collected 2015-05-28 | reverse complement strand
GCGCTAAAGGGTTTTCCCTCAAGAGTATCATCTTTACAATATTGTTGTAGAACGCCAAGGCCTAGAAGTGATAGACGTATATGATTGGGAGTAATAATACTCAGCCTATCATCTTGAGGAATCACTTCAAAGCCTTTATTACGAAGACGTTGTGCGATTTGAAGGAAAGTAGTTGAATCAATAACACCTCCTGCGCCGAAGGTAGTTTCTAACTCAAGCTTCTTATCCTTAAACCAATCTTGGACAAATTTAGTAGCAAGTTTAAATTGGTCTGAAGTCAGATCCATTCTTAATCTATAATATATTTATAAAAGTACCTTAAGCTTTTAGTCTATATTATAAGATATTATATTACCTATCAATTTTATGAAAAATAATATAATTAACGACTAATATTTATATTCTGTAAATCTGTTACTCTTGTAACCACTTAGTAAATAGTTTAATACAATTGGCCCGCCCAAGACGAACAGCTAATACCTCTTTTACCAATTTCTTATCAGTAATTTGCCAAGTGGGTAAAACAGACAATTGTTCAACAATTTCCGTTTTTGTACCATCTGCCTCTGGCCATTGAATAACCCAGCCAGTTTGCTCAATGGTTGATAGCCAACTGGCAAGAAGTTTATTCAGATCTTCTGCTCCTTCATTAGAGGGAATAGCTACCCAATGGCCTCTGTAATCTGCTACCCATATTGGATTATCTTTCTTCCAAGTATATGGATCTGATGAAAATACTACTTCACCCTTTAGAGAACTATCATATTGTTTTTCACCTACTTCAATATTATCTTGAATAATTGATTTCATAAGTACAAAGTGAATATCACGCATTAGGGCTATGCCTGAGAAGAGTTCCAAATAGTCTTTATCTTCAAATGCTGATCTATTATATGACGCACCGATAAGATCATGAATCTTTCGCCGCTTTCTCCCAAGCGCAGTATTTTTAAGAGTATCTGTTTGTTCTTGGAGTTTAGTTGTATTATCAATAATAAGCTGTTGGCGCGCACCTTTATTTGATAGATAATAAGTACCAGGATCTTGAATACATGCGAATAGACTCATAATTCCAGATGGATTCAGATTAAATGCGTTATAGCCTTTTAATCCAAGTTTATCAAGAGATGTTTCTTGAGAGGATTTATTTGATACAATCTCAATAGAATCTAGAGGACGGTTTCTATTGGGATTATTATTTGAATAGGATAGTAAGTCTTTAATACTAACATTTTGATACTGTTTATTAGGTCTCATTTTATTAGATATTATTAATACTAATATTAGTAATAATAATAGCTTTAAGTCAATCAAATTTTATCAATTAAGATTATCATCAGTATAGTTTGCATTTTGGATACGAATAGTTTCTAATTCATTTAGACGTAGTGCATCTTCTTGGCGTGTCTTTAAACAAAAATTAAGATATTCATTAATTTGTACAAAGGTAGCTTCTGAGATTGTGGATAAATCAAAAAATATACCATTTGAGTTTTCCGTATAATTTTCTTTTGTTTTTCGAATAATTCTAAATACTTCTTCTTGTTCAGATTGAACTAATACTTTTATGTGTTCAAATATATTTTTACGTTCTTCATAACTATATGACATTTCTAATTCCGTATAGATGTTCAGAGAATATTAACAAGCGCAGTTTATTATTTTATTTTATGCTTCTTCCTCTTCATCTTCCTCTTCCTCTTCTGCTTCCTCTTCTACTCCTTCTACTTCCTCTGCTTCCTCTTCTGCTTCCTCTGCTTCCTCTGCTCCCTCTGCTCCTTCTACTTCCTCTTCCTCACCACTAACTTCTTTTGAAACAGGAGCCTTATCACCAGATTTTTTAGTAATAAAGATGGCACTTGCTAGAATATAAGGATCATTAATTTGAAATTTAGAACGTTTAAGTTCAACTTCAATAATATCTCCAACCTCAACTTCCTCGTATTCTTCACTGCCGATATGAAGATCACGAGGTACTTGAATACGAATTGCGTTATTATAGTCAGCATATAAGCCCATTTTGTTTTTACGAATAACTTCACAAATAACTCTTATACCATCGGCAGGATATACTATTTTTCCCTCAAGTTTAAGGTAATAATTTGCGTCACCTGTAAATCGGGCTGCTTCAAAATATCCCATAGATCGGGAGATAAGTTTTATAGTACCGGGTACAACAAAACCTTGTTCAGAGCACTTATTTTCAATAAGTTGCTTGGCCTTTTTCTCTAGAAGGGAGTCAATAGATTCATGTTTCACTTCATTAAATTCGCCTGGACTAAGATTGATTTTCTTTTCAAAGAAAGCAGTAGACTCCATTCTTATCTTTCTTAATATCCTTTTACATGTCTCAATTTTTATCTCTCAGATTATAAATATTATTTATCTACAGATCTAAATGTTCCTTTATGTCCAGTATAATATGTCTGAACTGGTCGAAAAAACCATCTTTTACCATTTAGCATATCCGCATCTAAATATCTAATAAGTAGATTTATTAGTGTACATGCCCGTGTTGAATTTTTAATCTTTCTTGTTCCAAGTATGATTCCACGATTTAAATCAAAATCGGATTTTCCAGCAGCTTTAAGTATGTCACCTATTTCTACAAGATTTGATATATGTCCAGTCATTGTACTAACATTACCGCACTCCTTTCCTCTATTAATTTTGCTACCTTCATAGGGGGGGTCGGCTGTTTTAAAGACAACATCGCCATTTTTAGGTACTACAAATCCATATGGCCCACCAGTTGTTTTATTATTTACAATAAATGTGCGTAATGGTTCAGAAGAATCACGTTTAATTTCATCAACCACCGATTTTAGACATATTTGTCCACCTTCACATATAAACTGTATTTCATTCCTTTTAGGGTCAATAAATCTATTAACTAGAATCTTACCTAATAAATACTGATTTTCTCTTATACATTCTAGAACATTTAGCCCAGTAGAATAAACTAAAAAGGTTTGCTCTTGGAATGTTAGCCATTCGTCCCAAAAATAGAATAATAGGGTTTTTCTAAAAGCTTCTGGATTTTTAGATGATGACTTTTGGAAAGATATATGAAGCCATTCAATCATTTCCAAAATCTGCCGATATTTCTCTATTAATTCCATATCATCATGTGAAACATCTAGTATTCTTTGTTCAACTTCGCTAGGTGGCTTAAGATATTTGGCACTCATTGATAATCGTTGACACCAGTCCATAATGGCAGACCAAATATCTTCAATAGATTTAGTAGTATTAATTACCTCTTGTTCCTCCTCTACTATTTCAGGTTCCTCATATTCAAGTGGTGCGAAGAGATCACGTTTAATTGGAAACTTAGCTACACGAATTGCCAATGGAATTGTTAAATCTAAATAAACATTTGGTTGAAAGATATAGTATCCATTACAATATCTTATATATCCAGTTAGATTATTATGCGTTACTTGAAAGTTTTTATTATCTACTATTTCTGTTAATAGATCTACTGATGCAATACGCGGTATATCCGCAAACATATTCCATAAATCTTCAGATTGATAGTATGGTTGCTCTTTAAATAAAGTGCGAATACGTTCTTTCATTCTATTTACACGCCATCTTGCGGCAAATTCATCGTATGTTGAATCATCAATTGTTAGAGATGTAATATCTATTTTAGGTTTACATTCATAATCACATGATTCAATCCAATCACATACAGCTGTAAAAGGCATATCATTAATATCAATATCTTTGCGAACATTTCCTTGTGCGTCAATCTCTGTAATAGGTGGTTGTCCCCTTATAATAATAGCCTGATTATTAAGATTACAATCAATCGCCGCAACTTTCATTGTTCTAGTAACTTTTCCAACTAAAACCGCTTTATTGAAACCAATTCTATAGCTGTATAAATCTGCGGTTTCACGTCCATTAGCACCGCCACTAATGGACTTTAAAGGCAAACCTTCTAGGTTTGACGTTTCTTTTCCTTCTCCTCCTTCCCCTAAAGGCAGTTGCGCAGCCAATAAATAAACAGTATTATTTCGTTTTTCCTTTGGAAGCGCGCAATGAGATAAGTAACGAATGGCGCGACCAAGAATTTGTTCAGTTTTATTCAAGTGAAACCAAGAATCAATAATATATGTTTCACGAACAAATCGTAGATCAACACCTTCAGAGGCAATTTGTGAACCTATCATTATTTTAATGGTAGTTCCCTCAGAATTATTAAAATCTCTTTGCGCACGAATAGTCTGTTCATTGCGAGGAGATAGACCAATATCACCAGTTAAAAGTCCATAATACGCAGGAGTAAAATCATGTCCTTGGGCTGGCCCTATACCATGCTCTTTTTCTCTTTTTGGACAAAGTGCGCATTGTTTACCACCAGGCGTTTGAGGCCCATTAGCAAGAAGACCCGATTTTCTGCCATATGGTAAGTAACCATTTGCTTCAAGAGCAAGAGCTAGAGGTAGCGCACCACCATTTACAAAGCGCGTATATACAAAAATACATCCCTCGGCAGTTTTAATTCTATTAATTAAAAAATCAAACTTGGGGCTATATTTATTAAGTTCTCCTAGACCAAGCCATTTGGCTCCTCCCTCCTGTTTGGCTCTATAACGAACTTCACCTCCAGAACTCTCCTTAGAAAATATTGTACCAAGTCCATTAATATCGGTTCTTGCTCTAAAGGCCTCTACAGTATCACCAGCTGTTTCATCTGTGGCAGGTACAATTAAATTTCCCGCATGAATAAGTTTATCTAGTGCAACAGTACTTAGCCCACGGCCACCAGGAGGAAGTTCATTCATAAATGCTAGAGAGGCGTTAAGTGTATCTCCTTCAAGCATAATAGGCACAATGGGTAAGTGCTTGTAAAAGACTTTTTCACCCTCTGGAATATCAACACCGCGAGGATTTAAGGTAGGATATGTTTCAAGAACAGGAATAGCTGTAGGGAATAATCTAACTGGGAATGATATCGGATTTTCACCGCGCATGAAACTCACATATCTCTGAGATATATATGAAATTATTTTCTTACCATTTTCAGTAATATTTCCCTCTTTATCAAAGATATCGGCCTCAGTAATTGTTGCCTGTTTGTCATTCATAAGTAACATATTAAACATAATAATAATTTCTCTATAACTATTATACATAGGAGTAGCGGTAAGCATACAGAACTTCATACCTTCTGAATACATAAGAACATCGCGCAAATAGGGTGTTAGAATTTTACCGCCTGCTGAATCGCTTTCATCTGATTTGCCTGCTGTAACATTATCATCATCTTCAACAATATCGCGAAGATTATGTGCTTCATCAATAAGAAGTAGTTTTCCACTAAATTTTTTACGAATCTTGTCTTTTTTTAATTGATTTTTAAGTTCATATGATGCCTCAGCTGGAATACCTTTGAGTGTATCACGAATAAAGTTAGCAAATGAAATATAACCAAAGACCTTGTAGCGACGACGAATTGCCTTATTAACAGCTTTTTCAATTTTATTAATGTCTCTTTCATAAAGTGTATTGGTTAACTTCATATATGTTGTACCAGTACATTGAGAGGCGCTATTTGGTTCATTGCCTTCACCAATAATAACATTTGATTTGTCAAACATAGTTCTAAAGAAGCCTTGTTGAATAGTTGGTGGTGCTACAAGAAATACTTCATTGCGAGGGTAAACTTCAAGCCATGCTTCAGTAATTTGGACACCTGCGCAGGTTTTACCAACACCAACTCCGTGATATAGGAGGGCAGACATGTATGGTGTTTTAGGTGACATAAAATTACTAACAAAGCGTTGAACGGGAGTAACCTCAAAAGTGGAATCATCTTCACATGGATCTGTACGAGGTTTCCATGTAGTTTGTAAGCTCTCTGCGAATTCACGTTTAGCAAGTAACTTTTGTAGAAATTCAGGATCTTTTGTATCAGGATATGCCCCAGTTTCATATTCCCATTTAGTTAAAGCACTCGATGGGAATAATTGTCTACGTTGAAGTTCTATTAAGATTTTATTACGCTCTCCAAAATCAGATGTTGTATCCCATAGATTGATAAGTTCAGGATCAGTTGTACCTTCAAAAGTGGTTACTATATTTGATTCTACAGAGTCTGCTATCTCTTCCTCTTCTAATTCCTCTGCTGCTTCTGTTACATTAGTCTCTGAGTTATTAGAGTTTACAGATGAATTAGAAAGGGTTACAGATGGCTGATTAGAGGGGGCTACAGATGCCTCATTAGAAGGGGCTACAGATGGCTGATTAACTGGCTTCACAGATAAATTAGATATAATCTCAGGTGCTGTAGCATTATTTTCCTGATTAAATATCACATTTGATAAATTAGAAGAGTCAGATGACATAGCTATTTATAGAATAATATTTCATTTTATTATATAAACGCTTTATATCAAAATTAATTATATATTATGATCTATATGATGTGCGATAAATTGAGCGTGGTAAATCATTTGTATGAACTGGATGAAAATTGCGCATAATTTTTCCAGCTTTTAGTAAGATTTCTCGTTTTTCTACATTATCCGGACGAATCTTTGAAATGGCATCATCTAGTGAACACCATTTTATACCACCAATTTCACGTGCCATATGAGGATTATTAATATTCATTTCAACTTCGGTTGATTTATTACATAGTGCGATATAGTATTTATGACAATAATGTACCTGATTTGAGCCAAAAAATGTTTCAGAAATAGGATATGTATTTTGAATAATGGTAAAGTCTTGACGACGAAGTCCCGTCTCTTCTTGAAATTCACGAGTAGCACAATTTATATCAGTCTCGTGTGGATTGCGCCGGCCTTTTGGAAATCCCCACTCTGGTTCTAACCATTTTGTAGGATTACTTTCAATAAGTTGTCTAACACTATCTTTAATTAATAAATACTTCTTACTTGAAGTTTCATAATCATTTTTGTGAGATTTAATATGAGAGGATTCGCCCCATACATTTTGCCATAGTTCATCAAATGATTGTGCTAATATATTTTCATGCTCCTTCACAGTCATTCCTCGTATTAAACGTCCTAAATATTCGTCATCTTGAGGAATATATTTACCACGAATAAATTCAACAAAGGCAAGTGAATCTTTACGTTGAATTAGAAGAAATTGAATAGAATCACTTCCATTACTAATAGTTGTAGCTTTTGAAAATAAAGAGTTAGATACATTATTATTCATATATCGAACTGCAATAATTCCATAACTTGTAACAGGCGATAAGCAATTACGGAAAACATGGCCTATTAGTCCACAATTTGTACAATGTTGATTACGGTTATTAATATTATCCATTTTGAATGATATTTACTTATATTTTATTATTTAATAGTCTTTAGACTGAGATAATAAATATATTATATATTCTGGTGATACGTGTACTAGGAACAGTGATAATAAACATATCATAAATAGAATGCAGTTTCCACCAAGTGTATGGGGGCCATTTTTTTGGCATACAATTCATATTATAGCATTAGGATATCCAAAAAATCCTACTTATACTGATAAGAAATGTGTTAAAGAGTTCTATGAATCTCTCGCATTCTTATTACCATGTGCTATTTGTAAGAAGCATTATAAAGATCATTTAGCTAATAATCCACTAACTCCATTTTTAGATTCAAGAAAAGATATATTAAAATGGACAATTGATATTCATAATTCAGTAAATAAAATGTTGGGAAAACCTGAATGGACAGAAGAGGAAGTAATTATTTATTATGAGAGAATTGGTCGTCGAGATCGTTCTCCTGTTTGGACAAAAGAAGATATGAAAGAAGTAGATTATCGTTCATTTGTAAAAGGTTTTATGACAGGTGCCGCGATATTTACTGGTATAGGAGGTGTTATATATTTTTTGAATAAATTATAAATCAGGCATCTAAAATAAAATCATTCATACCTATAAGACTACGCAAATTATCAAATTGTCCTTTGAATAAGGGATGTATATTATAATATCTCCTAATTATATTTCCAACTATTTCAGCTTGATTAGGGTCTATTTTTTGTACAGATAAATATAATACTGAATAAATTCTTACATACATATCATAGTTCTGCTCTGTTTGAAAATCATCAAAACTTGATATTATAGAATAACATGCTTCAATACACTCTTTATAATAACCAAAATTAAAATATTTTATTACAATTTGCCAATAAATATAAATTAAGTTTTTAATGGGTTTAATATAATTATGTAATGTTTGAGCATAATCACCATAACTTCTGTAAATATCATCATAAAATTCATCAAGAATCTCTAAAAAAAATCCCTCATCACCACCACCATATCCTAATTCAACTGTATGTTCAACTATTTGATGTAGTCTATTTAATATTTTAATACCAATATCTTTTGGCATTGTATAAAACCCCCCAACTGCTACCCAACGAGCTTGTTGATAATATTCTCTTTTATTTTCATCTAACTTATATTTTTTGTCTTCCACGTTTAATATTTGTAGATGAAACTTATTAGGAGCATGTTTTAGACTATAAAGTAATAAACTATCAAAATTACCTTCGCATATTTTTCTTCCATCATTACATAGATTTGAATCAATCCATCCAAATTTACTAGTATTAAAAGGATTATTATTAATTGTATTAAGTAAGAAATTAAATTTATTATAAAGAACTAGTAATCTTTCAGTAAAAGTTCTAATATCTGGTACAGGGCAATATAATTCTCTATTTTTAATAATTTTATCTTTTAATTTATAACTCCATAATTCTTCTACTTCTTTTACAATAATTTTGGTTATAATAAGTAATTTGTTCCGTTCTCTTATTTTAATAATATGTTCTTCTAAGTCTTTATTACAATAAATTACTAAATAACATGGAACACGTAATAATGCTTCTAATCCTGGTAAGTAGTCTTCTATAGTTAGAGAGTGTTTATAATATTTTTTAAGATAATAACATCCTGTTGTTAAAGTACAATCAGGAATTGTTGCCATATTACTTAGTAATTTATACTCTCCTTTAGATTGCTATTTAAATTATATAAAAACTTGTTGATAATATAGAGTCTGAATATATTAGTTATCTAAAATAAAATCCTTCATCTTTACAATACTTCTTAAATTATCAAATTGTCCTTTAAATAAAGGATGTGTATTATAATATCTTCTAATTGTATTAGCAACTATTTCGGCTTGATTCGGATTTATTTTTTGTAGAGATAAATATAATACTGAATAAATTCTTACATACATATCATAGTTCGATTCGGTTTGAAAATCATCAAAACTTGATATTATAGAATAACAAGCATCAATACATTCTCTATAATAACCAAAATTAAAATATTTTATTACAATATGCCAATAAATATAAACTAAGTTCTTAACAGGTTTAATATAATTATCTAATGTTTGAGCATAATCACCATAACTTCTATAAATATCATCATAAAATTCATCAAGAATTTCTAGAAAAAATGCCTCTTCACCACCACCATATCCTAGTTCAATTGTATGTTCAACTATTTCCTGTAGTCTAGTTAAAATTTTAATACCAATATCTTTTGGTGTTGTATAAAAGCCACCAACTACTAACCAACGAGCCTTTTTATAATATTCTCTTTTATTTTCATCTAATTTAAATTTTTTATCTTCTACATTTAATATTTGTAGGTGAAATTTGTTAGGAGCATGTTTTAGATTATAAAGTAGCAAATTATTAAAATTACCTTCACAAATTTTAATTCCATTTTTATTGTTAGATAGATTTGAATCAATCCATCCAAACTTACTAGTATTAAAAGGATTATTATTAATTGTATCAAGTACAAAATTAAATTTGTTATAAAGAATTATTGATTTTTCAGTAAAAGTTCTAATATCTGATACAGGCCAATATAATTCTCTATTTTTAATGATTCTATCTTTAAATTTATAACTCCATAATTCTTCTACTTCTTTTATAATAATTTTGGTTAAAGTAAGTAATTTGTTCCGTTCTCTTATTTTAATAATATGTTCTTCTAAGTCTTTATTACAATAAATTACTAAATAACATGGAATACGAAATAGTGCTTCTAATCCTGGTAAGTAGTCTTCTATAGTTAGAGAGTGTTTATAATATTTTTTAAGATAATAACATCCAGTTGTTAAAGTACAATCAGGAATTGTTGCCATAGTAAATAATAATTTATATCCTCCTTTAGATTACTATTTAGTCATAATTATTTATTAAAAATGATTATGACTAATGATACATATAGAATCTTAATATATTTATCTATTTGTATTGAATTAATGATTAAAAAATAAATAAAAAAGAGATAGGATAAAGAGATGAGTCAACCAATAATTCCTAATCCTAATAATTATATAAGAGGAGTTACTAATAGTATTTCAAAAATTACAGGAATAGGAACTGGAACTGGAACTACGGGGATTACAACTAGAAATACAACAGAAATACTTAAAAGTAGTATAGGACGTATATTAGCATATGTTTTATCAATAATTATTATATTATTAGTAATATTACTTTTTGTTCATTTCTTTATTACACCTATATTTAAATTTATTCCTGGTGGTCCCGGTATAATATCAGTACCAGGCTATGATGATGGTAAACTATTTTGGACTGTAAATAATACTAGTCCAATTTCAAATAAAAATTTACCAATTGCTTCTTTAATTTATGGATATACTATAAATATAGATATTTTTGTAGAAAATCCCCTACAATTCTCTACTAAACCACGTATATTCTTTAGTAGAGGCGCTACTAGACAAGATACACCATCTGGTGATACACTATTAGGAATACTCACAAATTATAATCTCGTGGCAGCACTACTTCCTGATACAAATGATCTAATTGTTTCAGTGCTAAATAAGGATAATAATATGGAAAATATTATTGTTCCGAATATTCCAATTCAGGAGCCATTTAGATTGTCTATGGTGGTCATGGAACAGGCATTAGAGGTATATATTAATGGTAAATTATTAAAAACACGTAAATTTTTAGCTCCACCAAAAGATGTAAAAGGTGATATTAATTCCACATCAGGAATTGAATCTAATATAGTTAAAGTACATAATCTTAAAATATGGTCACGTATACTTACAGTAAGTGAAATTCGTGAATCTACACCTAGTTTAACTTCTGCCAAGAATTTTGGCGCTAGCCCAATGGCTGCATCAACAAATTGTGTAAATTCAACCATTAATGATACAGTTAATACTGCTTCTGATAGATTATCAAAATTATCATTGTACCAATCCGATTGAAGACTACATTTCCGATATAAATTCAAAATTCTATATAATCATATAATCCATATAATAATATAATTATATAGAATGCCACGAATAGCTTTAATTATATTTGGTATAGTTTTATTATTAATTACAGTATATATAGTCGTCTATGTTATATACCCAGGATCTAATAATAATGATATATTGGATAAAATGACCCCTCTAAATGCTAAAAAAGTTATTTTAACGTCAGATATAACAAAGAATAAGCTTCTAAGTAATAATGGCTCATCTGTAATGGGATTTTTCTATATATTAAATGGTGATAAAACTGCAAAGATTGGAAATGATTTTAAATCTATAATTGAAATTGAAAATAATTGGTATTTGGAGATTGCGCCTGCTCCTAGTGGAACAAATAAAATATCAGCTCGCCTTCGAGTTATTACAAGTAAAGGTGCTAGATTAAATCAAGAAATTATTGAATTACCACCAATTCCACAACAAAAATGGATGTTTATTGCCATTTTAAGAGATGGGCGCCGATTTGATGTAATTTATAATAATGAAATTGTAGCATCACAAATACTTGAGAACTATCCGGTTGTTATTAGCAGCTCTTTATCTATTGGAAATACTGGATTAAATGGTTCAGTAATTCATGTAATTATAAATGATAAACGTTTAACACCAACTCAAATTGAACGTGAAAGAGTAACACATGTTAATACAAATAATATGGTATTAGAAGCTGATTCAATTAATATTAGTCTTCCTGGATTGAAATTATT
>Ga0214921_10009761_pt1 | contig 12047 bp, 11 predicted proteins | sample LL1505_MetaG_FD_177992 | JGI IMG/M metagenome (GOLD analysis project Ga0214921, IMG submission 177992) | Freshwater microbial communities from Lake Lanier, Atlanta, Georgia, United States - LL-1505 | ecosystem: Environmental > Aquatic > Freshwater > Lake | place: USA: Georgia | collected... | reverse complement strand
ATTAATTTATTTAATAATATTTTATTTTTAAAAATTATTTTATTATCTTTATATTTCACTATATTTTTATATTTATTATAAAAATATTTTTTGAAATTTTCATCAAATTTATTTATATAATCACAAATTTGTTTGATATTAAATATATCTACGTTTGTTAAATTTGTATATTGATTCATATCTATTTTATTATCACGTAAATAATTCATACATAATTTGTTATATTGATTTGTATCATCTATAGGTGTATTCATAATAATATTTTATTATAAATACTTGTTTAAATTATAAATAAATTTTTCATTTTTTTTATTAGACATATAATATATGGATTTTAAATATAAATATTTAAAATACAAAACAAAATATATAGAATTACAAAAAAAAATAGGAGGTAAAATTGATGATTATAATGTTCCAGATATAGTTACTAAACTTAAACAGGAATTTTTAGAGTATGCAAATAGTAATAAAACAAACAATAATATTCCTGATGATAAACACGATTTTACAGATAAAAAAGAAATAACTATAGGAACTTATAATATACATTATTTTACAAATGTATATGAAAATGAAAACACATATGACAAAATTATAAAAGACATAAGAGATATGAAATTGGATATATTATTATTAGAAGAAGCGTTACTTGGAACAAATATACAGATTAACAAAAATTTATATGTAGATTCATCTTCATTTTATGAAGAAATGAATAAATTAGGATACAAAAAAATAATAGTATGTAGTAATGTTCCTTCATGGTTTAATGGAGTTTATTCTAATATATTATTAATTCATCAAAGTATATTAGATTTAGGTATAACTGAAGAAGAAAGTTATTGTAAAAAAAATTATAATTCATGTGAACATCTTAATGAATATATATATTCTTTTGAAAAAGCAAAAACTGCAACAACAGTTAGTGGTATGTATAAAGGAACAAAAGAAACAAGGTGTTATATATACATTAATTTTAAATTTAATAATATGAATATTCATCTATATGGTACACATTTAGATGTTGCAAGCGAAAATGAACGATTAAATCAAATTAAACAAATTATTGAGAGTGCTAAACAATTTAATACTGAAAATGATTATGTAATAATCATGGGTGATTTTAATACAAATGATTTAAGCAAAAAATATCTTGATGAAAAAAAAAATGTTTACGTAACTACTAATAATTATACTAAAGATAATATAAAAGTTATTAAACAATTAAAAGATAGTAAGTACATTGATATATTTCAGAGAGATATGAGTAAAGTAGAAATGACAGCATGGAATAATTTTGTAGTAGATTATATTTTTATAAAAAATGGAAAAAATAAACCAATTCCTGAAAAATTTAAAAGTTCTATATATTATACAGACGCATCCGATCATTTTCCCATAATATTAACTATTACTAAATAGTGCTGATTAATAGTTATTTATTTTTTCTTTTGTGTCTTCTTAGCTGGTGTTTTTTCTTCTTTCTTCTTTGTTACTGTTGGTTTTTCATCTTCATCTTCGCTATTATCATCTTGTTCATTATCACTTTCTTCTTTATCCGTTTTTTCATCTTCATTTTCATTTTCATTTTCATTTTCTTCATCTGTTCCATCATCAGATTCTTCATCATTTGTTTTTTCTTTTTGTTTATCTTTCTTTTCTTTTTCAAGTTTTTCTGTTTTATCACCATCTTTTTCAGAATCTTGTTTTTCTTTATTCTTAAGAAGTGTTTCTACACTATCAACTTTCCGCATAATATCTTCATACAGTTTTCCTGTAAAATGTACTTTTAGTGCGGCATTAATTGCATTGTTATTAACACGTGATTTTTTTGCAAACTCTGAAATAATAAGTGCAGTATTAGATAGCATTATATTTGCTTGTACAAGTAGATATGCTAGAAAATTCATACTTGATTTTGACATATTCATTCTAAAATTATCATTGAATACATGTTTATTAATATAATTATCAAATACTTTACGTTCAATACATAATTGTTTTTGATAATCAAGGGTATCATCATATTTAGAAAGATGATAATGATATGTATGTGATAGATATGGTGTAAGTCGTACATATGTCATCATATTATCAAGACTAATATTATAAATTCCAGAATCATTTTTTTTAAAATATTCACTCATTCCATGAAGTAATGAATGAGTTAGAATTTGGTCAACCGATGCAAGTATATAATGTGCATTTATTACACCAACTTTTTTAGATTGACGTTCATAATTTTCTTTCATCCATTTACGAAATGGTTTAACATTGAGTTCAAGTCCAACTGCAGCAGTATCTTTATTTAGTTCCATTATAATATAATAAATGTATATGTTCTTATATCATTTATCAAATTTTTTTCAATTTTTTTATAAAAAAGTAATGAGTAAACTTTAGTACATGAATCAATTTTTTTTGAAAAAAAGTAATGAGTAAACTTTAGTGCATGAATCAATTTTTTTTGAAAAAAAGTAATGAGTAAACTTTAGTGCATGAATCAATTTTTTTATAAAAAAGTAATGAGTAAATTCTAGTGCACGAATCAATTTTTTTATTCATTTGAAAATTCATCATCCGTTAAAATAATCATCACTAATCATCACATTTTTTATAGAAAATATGATGATTATGATGATTTTTTAAAGCTATTAATTCTAATTAAAACCATATGAAATCTATTGATTTTATGATGGTTTGTCATGAGAAATTAATACCGTTGATAGTGACATAGAACTCATGTCAACTGATATATCTAATTCTGATAAATTACTATTCATACTAGAATTATCTATACTATCTGGTATTATTTCTGATGATAATGATGACATTGATGATAAATATGAATTACTTAAAGTATTTGATTTTTTTGAACTTAATGTTGATATATGTGTAACATCATCATTATTTTTATTGTCTTCTGTATAATTATCTTTATGTTTTTTATGTATATATTTTTTTTTATGTTTATTTTTATGTTTATTATTTTTTTTATGTTTATTTTTATGTGTAACTTTTAAATATTTATTTAAATAATTATTCTTATAATACCAATATAATGCTATTAATAAAATGATTATAATTAAAATTTGAAATATTGTATCATTCATTTTTATTGATATATATTATTTTATAAATAAAATATATTTTATTTATAAACTTATCTTAATAATTATTAAATTATTATTCTCTTAATGGATCAATATAACTATCACCGTCCATAATATTTTCAAAATCATTATTATTTATATTTTCGTTATGATTAATATTATCATTATTATTTTTAATAATATTATTATCATTAATTATTGGTTGATTATTTTGTTGTTTATTTATATTTTGCGATGATATACCGTTTGATGTTTCTATGTATAATTTATCTTTTTGTTCATCTATTTTTACTGATTTATTTATACAATGTTTTTCTATTTTTTTTAGATATAATTTTATTTTTTTATCATACATTCTAAATAAAACTAATAATACTAATATAATTATAATAGTATTAACACCTAATATTATAAAAATTTCACGATTTTGCATATATTATATAAATAATATTTAAATTAATATAAATTTACACATTATTATAAAAAGTTAATTAAACAATAAAGTTAACAATAAAAGTTAACTAAACAATAAAAGTTAACTAAACAATATAATACTATAATTATTTATTACTATATATATGTTGTAATAAAAATTCATAATCTAATAATTCATTACGAATAATATCAATCATATCCAATATAAAAATTAACATATCTGCTATTAATTTATATTTATCTTTTTGATTATCATATTTATTCTTTAATTTATTCCATTCTTTCATACTTTCTGTTTCACATGTAACTGAACCAATACCACAAATATTTTGTACAATATAATCTCCAAATAATTTTATGTCATTCATATCTATAATATTATTTGTAATAAGTTGTATAAAATAATCACCATCTATCGTATCGTTAATTTTATCTATTGCTTCTTTTTTTCTATTAAACATTAATATAAATTTTTTAATATCATCTAAAATTTTTTTACTAATATCAAATTTTTTAGATATAATATCTTCTTCAATAATTTTTTTGTAATTATCAATAATTTTTTTTGATATATTATTTGACATATTTATAATCAATTTTAATCTTTTGTAATCGAAATTTTTACACATCTTATTTATATATTTCTCAATCATTTTTTTATCATTATCTATATTTTTAAGAATAATATCTTTTTGTTCATATGTATATTTATTCGAACTATTTATGGAATCGTATGATTTATCTAATGATATCCATTCTGCTGTATAATAATTTATTTTATCTATTTTATCTTTTTCTAAATATACAATTAATGAATCAGTGTATGATAAAAATATTTTATTAAATTCAATCATATTTATTATTTTATTATTATATATATCATAAATTAAATCTATAATTTTTTTTGTATTATAAAATACATATTTTTTTTCATCAGTATTTATTTCACCTAATATTATTGTTGGACAATAATAAATTAACCATGCTATGAGAAATTGATGAGCATTTAATTTAAAAAAATTATTTTCATTTATTTTATTCCATCTATAATAATTATTTAATATTTGTGTTATTTCATATATAACATTTTTTCTTGATATATATTTACTAATATCATCAAAACGTTCATTTATTTGTTCTGTTTCTGTCATAAAAAATGAATATTTTTGTGTAGATATATCATATAAATCTTTTAATATTTCATTATCTGTTACAGATTTTTTAAATTTCTTTAATAAAAAATTTTGTTTGATACGATCTATAATGATTCGAAAAAATAAACTCATTAAATATAATAAAATTATATATAAAAAAAAATGTTGGAAAAAAGTTAACTTATAATATTTATATATCACATATATATTCACGAGGATTTTCTGGATTTTTGTTTGCATTAAAATTTAATTCACAATCTATTGCTGATTCTTTTATCGCACGTTCAAATTCATTTACTAATTTATTTTTACGAAGAGATAATTTATAAATATATTGATCGATAGTTTCTAAATCTTTTTCATATACTGATAAATATATATATACTTTTACTGTTCGTTTTTCTTTTGGTAAATCTTTATGTGAACAAAATCTACTAGCACGTCCAATTACTTGTTCAAGACGTGGTAAATTCCAATATGGATCGATAATATGTACTTGTCGTACTCCTTTAAAAGATACACCTTCTTTAATTGAAGAAGAACCCAATATTATTTTTAATTTACTCCCATTAAGATTTTTTTCCATATTAAATACCGTTTTTATCTCTTCTTTATATGTCATATTTTCATCACCTGACCATATAGCAAATCTTTTTGTTCCTTCTCCATATTGTGCATAATCTTTATATCCATATGCCTCTAATACTTTAATAAAACTTTTTAAACCAGCATATTCTTTAAAACTACTATATATAAATACTTTACCTGTAGATCTATTAATCCGATTAATCATATTATTAAATTTTGTAGAATATTTTTCTAATCCATTTAATATTTTAAGTTTTGTAAATGATTCTAAACCTTCATCTCCTACTTGTTTATTTGGAAAAACAATATTTGAAACATAACGTGTTCCAATAAAAAAATTATTAGGTAATTGTGATACATTTAATTTTTTAGTAACACGTTTCTTAATTCTATTTAAGGATGATGTAGACTCATTACGTAATATAGCCTTGTATGATGCGTATTGAAAATCAGACATCTCACATTTTACATATTTAATTTTCATTTCTGGAAATACATATGATGGCGCTCCTCTAAAAAAAGATATATAACCTTTTATTATTGATTTAAATTTATCCATATTTTTAGTACGTATATTATATTCACCGTTTGCTTTTAATTTTGATTTAATAAATTTCTTATCAAATTCTGTACCAACCGGAAATTCAGTTGATGGACGTAATAAATTTATTGTGAGACCTAATTCATTTGGTTTATCAAACATTGGTGTAGCACTTAATAATACAGTTCTTAAATCATTAGGTGCACTTTTAATTAATTTATATAATTCATTATAATATGTTCCTTCTTCAGAAACCATATTTTGAATTTCATCGATAATTAATAAAGTATTATTTAATTTTATTTTATTATTTTGTACGTTTTCTATAAATTTATTATATGAATATATTTTATAATATTTATCTATTCTTTCATCTGTTTTTTTAATAATATCTTTATATTTTGGATCAGATGGATGTAATTTTTTTAATTCTCCTCTTTCTACATTAGTAATATATTCTGTTCCAGCACATGGACTACGTAATTCTGTTCTAAAATTACCTTTTAATGATGCAGGCAATACAACTATAATTTTTCTATATTTTTTAAATACTTCTCCAATACGAACAGCAGTACATGTTTTTCCGGCACCAATACGATGATATACTAATACACCTTTATATGGTGTATCTGGATTTAAAAATTGTGATAAAAATTCCTGTGGTAATTGTAATTCATATTTTTTTGGCATACATATTTCATTAAATGTTTTTTTCTTCTTTAGTATCTTATATTTTTTATATATTTTATTTATATCTTTATAAAAATTTTTTGATTTAATATCAGGATATTTCATGTATATAATAATAAAATAAATAAAAAAAATAAATAATATTATACATAATTTAGTTTTTAATCATCTTTATTTTCATTTACAACTTGTTCTTCTTCTTGTGATTTAGGATGTTTTAAAAATTTAGTATGTGGTTTTGTATGTTGTACAAATTCTTTTGGAAAATCACATTCATGATTCATAGCACGTAATACTGTTTCTAAACACCGTTTAAGAGATACTTGACCTTCTTTGTGGGCACGTGCAATAATTACTTTTATTAGATCATCACTTGCTACTTCAAATACTGGATTTTGTACATTTTCATAATCATTATATGAAAATTTTAATGCTTTACTTGTCTTATTCATTCCAACAGAATTAAATTTTGAAACAGATTTTGATTCATGATTATCATTAAAATGTTTTATATTTCTATCATTATGAAATTTTTGAGTTCGAAATGATTGTTTAATATTTTCACCGTTATCAGTATTATCATTACCATTATCATTCATGTTATAACGAGCATTAAATCTGCGGCTAATATGTTTATCAAAATGTTTAACAAATGTTTGGTTTGATACATTTAGTGGTTTCTTTTGTTTAACATCTGGTTCTTTTTGTTTAACATCTGGTTCTTTTTGTTTAACATCTGGTTCTTTTTGTTTAACATCTGGTTCTTCTTTATCAGATAATTGTTCATTCCAATCATTTGGTTTTTCTATATTTTTATTAGTTTGTTGCTCTGATTCAGTATCAGTTTCTTCTTCTTTTTTATTATCAACTTGTTTTACTTCATCTTCTGTTTCACTATCAGAACTAGATGATTCTTCTTTTTTTGTTTTTTTATTCACTACTTTTTTAACCGATTCTGTCTTTTTTTGAACTTTCTTTGGTGATTTTGGTTTTTCTTCTATATCACTTTCTACATTATTATCTGTATCATTGTGTTCTTTTACTTGTTCTTTTTGTTTATCATTCTCTGTTTTGCTGACTTTAGAAACAACTTTAGATGATTTAGGAGGCATAATTTATTATAATGTTATATATTTAAGTCTTTTATTTATAAAAAGTATATTTTTCAATTTTTATTTTATGTTAAATAATATAATAATATAATAATATAATAATGTTTATAAGTATAGGTAGTGCATGTAATGTTAAATATCAATTAGATATTATTTTTGGAAAAAAAGAAACATTATTTTTTGATTGGTTAATGACTGATATGCAAAGTGTAATTGAAATATTTAATAATTATGATGATATAAATAAACTTTTATATTATAATAATATAATACAAAATCCATTAAATCCTGTACATAATAATAAATCACGTATAGTAATAAAATCATTAAGTTATTGTGAATCAATCCACGATATTGATATACATATAACACCACAAAAAATTTACGATTTTATTGAAAAATATAAACGAAGATACGAACGAATTATAAATTATATTAAAGATTATAATAATAAAATTTATTTTATAAGACATGGTGAAATTAATTGTGAATATAAAAATCAATTTATTAATATAATTAAAAAAATAAATCCAAAATGTGATTTTATATTGGCTTCTGTTATAGAAAATATATCAAATGATTCAATTATTGAAAAAACAGAAAATTATATTTGTATTAATTTAAATAAATTTAAAAAACAAGTTATTAGAATAGATTGGAAAAATGAACAATATAATTGGAAATCAATATTCAATGTAATATCTAATGAACAGATTATACAATATCAACCATTAATAAATAAACCATTAATAAATAAACCATTAATAAATAAACCATTAATAAATAATCCATTAATAAATAAACCATTAATAAACAAACCATTAATAAACAAACCATTTATAAATAAACCATTAATAAACAAACTATTAATAAATAAAGCTATAGATAATTCAAATAATATAAATTTAAAATTTCAACAAATAAATTTAAAGAATATAAAATTTTATAAAAAATAGATTATTTATATAAATAATTATAATTTAGTGCATGTATTATTCTAATATAATATATATACTATAATCTATATCATATTATATAAATTAAATAAAATTATTTTTATTTTTTACATACTTAATTTATTTTTATTACAATATAATATATGAATATTAATTTAGATATATCTCCATTAAAAATACTTATGATATTATTCTTATTAATGTTATCTCATGGTTCATTAATAAAACATAATAATCTTTCATACATGATTGAAAATAATAATATAGTAAAACATATTACAATAATTATTACAATTGCTGTAATCATATCACTTTTATATAATGGTATTCCGTTATTAGAATTAATATTTTATTCAATTATATTATATATTATCTATGTATTATCACTTAAAATAGATAAAAAATATGTATTATTATTTGGTATAGTTTTATCAATGTTATATTTTATTGATTATTATAATCGACATGATATACAAGTTATTAAAAATGATACTAATATAAAACATAATAAAAAAGATAAAATGATTGACGAAATTAATAAAAAAAATATATGTTTAGTTGGTGCTTTTGTAATTTTAGTTATAGCAGGTTCATTAACTTATGACAATAAAAAACATTCACAGTATGGTGGTTCATATTCACTCAGTAAATTTCTTAATCTATAAAATTTCATCACATAATCCTTTTGATATACAGGTATCCGCATCCCACCAATAATCATGTTTAAGAGCATCTTCAATTTGTTTTTTTGTCATTTTTCCTTTTAATTCAGCGTGATAAATTTTTACAAGTCGTTTCATATCTTGTTCTGAATTTTGCATATCTTCTTTTAATTCCTCATATTTACCAACCATACCTGTTGATAATTGGTGAATTAACATAACTGCTGATTTTTGTATTTGACGATGTTTACCTCCTAACATCATAATTGTTCCACCTGATGCAACAAATCCTTCTGCGATAGTAATCACATTATATTTTTTTAATTTTAATGTATCATAACACATAAGACTTGCATATAAATCTCCCCCATTTGTTGATATATGAATAAATAATTCAGGTTCGGCTATATATTTTACATATGGATCTGTTTTAAATTGTCCTATTTCTTCTTCAAATTCACGTGTTAATTTTAAAAGACTATCAACCGATTCAATTGTTATATCTGTTCTAAAATATATATGATTATACTCACGATATACTTCATCGTCGTGTTTATTCTTCTTTTTTTGTTGAACAATATTTTCAAAAAAAGTTTCGGCAATTGATTCTGTCAGTTTATTCATTGGATTATCATCATTATCTGTATTTGATAAATATGATAATTTACGTTTGAATGTATGTTTTGGCATTATATTATAATATAATAATCTTCTTTTTAAATATTATTTATATATAATTATAAATTTTATATTTATACTAATAAACCATTTAATTTTTATTTATTTTATAATATAATATACTTTGTTTATAGTATATATAGTCTATATCGATTATGTTTTAAGTAAAATCTTCATAAGTAAAACAAAAGTTTTTTGAGTTTATGTTTCTTGCGTTTTTTATTTTTGCTTTCATAAATAGAGTTTCTATATCTCCACCGAAGTTTACAAACTTTTTATATTGTGATATTATATATTTTTTTAATTTATCATGTTCAATTTTATTTAAAATCCATGAATCTTTTTTTATCTTATGATCTAATATATTAAAAAGTTCTTCACCGGTATAACCATCTATATTATAAGTAAATCTAAATCTTCTTTGTAATCCTGGATTTATTCTGAAAAAACATTCATCTATTTCTTTTTTATATCCTGCAATTATTACAACTATATCTTTATTTTCTGATAGATTTTTATTTATTATATCTATACATTCTTTTGAATATGTATCTTCATTTCCAGTATTACCAAGTGAATATGCTTCATCTATAAATATAACACCATGCTTTGCTTTTTTAAATATTTTCATAGTTTTTTTTGCAGTTCTACCAAGATAACCTGATATTAAATCTTTACGAGTTACTTCTATTAATTTATCATTTTTAATAAAACCACATTTCGCATAAATTTTTGCTAAAATTCGTGCAAATTCTGTTTTTCCAACACCAGGTGGTCCAGTGATAACTGTATGTAACATTTCTTTTGAATTTGAACAACATGGAATTTGTAATTTACAATCTATACAATTATTACATGTAATAGAATTATAACCACGACATAAATATAATATTTGACTTATTAATTTATTTTTTATATCATGTAATCCAATCATTATATTTAATTCTTGTAATGGTTCTATTAAATTATTTAATATACGTAGATTTATACCATTATATTCACGTAAGTTTATACAATTATATAATTTACCAAGATCTATCAAATTATCTAATGTATTAATCTCTCTTATATTTATATTATTTGTTATATATTCATGTGTACACGTATTTGATATACATTCAATATTTGTTATTATTTGTGTATCTATATATATTTTTTTTTTATTTTGCTCGACATGTGGTTCATCTTCTGACATTACACGTTTTCGAAATAATTTCATTACTTAAAATAACTTATAGAAAAAATAAAAAAAATTATATTTTATAAGACAAATTTTATGATATATATAAATAATCAATATTTATTTAATATATTCTTTTTTAAATTCTGTTAAACTCATCATTTTTATATTATTTTTAATAGCATTTTGAAATTTATTACTTGATTTATCTGCATCATCTGCATGAATCAATAAATATGTTTTAGATGATACACTTGATGATATTTTACCTCCATTTTTTTCAATAATCTCTATTGTTTCTTTATCACGTGTACCTGTCATACATATAGATTTGTCTTTGAATAAATCTCCACTTGGTTTTATTATTGTTACTTTTAATAAATGAGATAAATCATACACATCATTTACTTCTTTAAAAAATTTTTTAAAATGTTTAAAATTATCAACAAAACGTTCAGCTAATTTATCAGAAAATCCATCTACTTCTTTTATTTTTTCAATAAATTCATCACGTGTCCAGTTTTCTTTCATAATATTTGGATATTTTTTTATAATTTCTTTTAATTTTCGTTCTCCTAAACCTCTATCCATATGTGATGCTGCCATGAATTGAAATAATTCAATATTGTCAAGTCGTTCATATATTTCTTTATAAATTTTTGTAACACTTTTCTCTCCTAATCCGTCAATATCGTGTAAATCTTCTTCAGGAGCACCTATTATATCAGCAATTGATTTATATCCTTCATTATATAATTTTGCAATAATTCCTTCACTTAAATATTTTACACTAATACTTCTAAAAAAGTGTAAAATTATTTTTTGTTGAACATTGTCAATTACCTCTTCACTTATTTTTTTATCATAATCAATAATATAATCTACCTCAGTTTCATTCCATTTATATGGAATTTTAGGAGAAGATGGTTCTTTTG
>Ga0214921_10009760_pt1 | contig 12047 bp, 10 predicted proteins | sample LL1505_MetaG_FD_177992 | JGI IMG/M metagenome (GOLD analysis project Ga0214921, IMG submission 177992) | Freshwater microbial communities from Lake Lanier, Atlanta, Georgia, United States - LL-1505 | ecosystem: Environmental > Aquatic > Freshwater > Lake | place: USA: Georgia | collected... | reverse complement strand
TATCATTCCTACCCACCATGACGATCATGGACATAACCATGCGAAAGGAGAAAATCATGCAAACTAATAAATATATTTTAGGGGTTTATGACAACCCTGATAAGATTTATTCAACTACGAAGAAATTAATCAACAAAGGATACAAAGTGGATGATGTTTATTCTCCATTTGCAATCCACGGAATGGATCGTTTACTTGGAATCAAGCGTTCAAACTTAACAGTTGCGGCTTTCTTATTCGCAATGACAGGTTTAACCTTGGCTGTTACTTTTCAAGTTTATGTTTCTAAAATTGATTGGCCTATGATTATTGGTGGTAAACCAAATCTTCATATCCCAACTTATATTCCAATTACTTTTGAATTGAGTATTTTGTTTACTGCTTTTGGAATGGTGACTTGCTTTTTTATTGTAAACAGAATGTTCTGGGGTAAAAATGCAGATATCATTGATCCAAGAGTGACTGATGATTTATTTGTAGTTTCAATTCAAGTTCAAGAAAATAAAACTGACGTTCAAGCTCTAAACCAATTGTTGGTTGAAAATGGAGCATTAGAGGTTAGAGAAAGGATCAAAGACTAATGTTTAACGCAAAAAACTTAATAAAAGCTGTTTTGGTTTCAGCAGTAGCCGCTACCACTTTCAGTTCTTGCAGTTCAGGAGGAGACAATCCAGGCTATGAATATGCACCAAACATGTACCATGGTTTTAGTTATGAGCCTTTGTCTCAAAAAGCTGAAGAACCCAATACAATCAATCCGCATGGAATGAACATGCGTGAACCAGTAAAAAATACAATTGCTAGAGGTCAGTCAGATTTCGCTAAATACGCTTTTACTGTTGACAATACTTCATACGAAGCAGCTGCAAGTTTGAAAAACCCTATCCCATTCAGTAAAAGTGTTTTGGCTGAAGGAAATACATTGTACAACATCAACTGTACGCCTTGTCATGGTGACAAAGGTTTAGGAGATGGTACTATTGTTGCCGCTGGAAAATTCCCTCCTCCACCAAGCTATGATTCAGATAGAATTAAAACTACACCTGATGGTAAAATGTTTTACTCTATTCGTTATGGTAAAAACTTAATGGGTGCTTATGGAACTGTTTTAACGCCTAAGCAAATTTGGAAAGTAGTACACTATATCAGGTCTGTAAGTGGACCATACAAAGGTTCAGCAGCAACAGCATCAAAATAAAGTTTATTAAAAAAAAGAAAATGGAGCACGCAGAAGTTCATATTAAAGAAGAGAAATTTGAGATCTCTTCAGGCAATAAAAAATGGGCCTTCGGTCTTATGATTGTTGGATTTTTATTAGCTGTTATTGGTTATTTTACTTACCATCCACATATTGAAGGTTTGAGTGAGCATGATTTGCATCATTTGACACAAAAGCGTTTGTGGAGCAATTTATTGGTAAATGGCTATTTCTTCTTTATCGTTTCAATTTGTGCAGCAGCTTTTATTGCTATTTCACAAATTGCCAATGCTGGTTGGTATGTAGCCATCAGAAGAATACCTGAAGCGATGAGCGAATACACTTTAATTGGTGGACCTATTTTGGTTATTGTTAGCTTATTTGCATTACCTATGTTATACCATTGGGCACATGAAGGAATTATGAATCCTGAATCTGCTAATTTTGATGCAATTCTTGCCGGTAAAAGTTGGTATTTAAACGTACCTTTCTTCTATGTAAGAATGGTATTATTCATGGCTTTCTGGATGTTCTGTGCACACATGTTTCGCAAATATTCAAGAAAAGAAGATTTAGAAGGTGGTTTAACCAATTACACTAAAACTTATGCTTTATCAGCTACATTTACTGTAATTTTTGGTTTCACATTCTCTATGTTTTCATGGGATCAAATGATGAGCATTGATGCACATTGGTATTCAACTATTTTCTCTATTTATAATTTTGCAACAGGTTGGGTAAGTGCTTTAACCATTATGTATTTGTTTACACATTACTTAAGAAGTAAAGGATTGTTGGGCATTGCAACTGATGAACACCAACACGATTTGGGTAAATTTATGTTTGCGTTCTCTGTATTCTGGACCTACATGTTCACAGCTCAATTCTTGTTGATTTGGTATGCAAATATTCCTGAGGAAGTTGCTTATTACAAAGAAAGATTATTTGGTAGCTACCAATTCTTGTTCTTCTTAATTGTTGTTTTAAACTTCTGTGTACCTTTCTTCATTTTCATGAGAAGAGATTGGAAGAGAAGCAGAAAAGTTGGATACGTTGTTGGAGCAATCTTGTTAATTGGACATTGGTTAGATGTATTTTTAATGGTAATGCCTGGTAGCATGAACTTGGCTACTAACCCTACTGCTGAAAATCCAGCTGGTGTAATCAAAGTTCCTTTCCAAGGATTTGGTATCATGGAAATTGGATTCTTGTGTTTATTCGCAGGATTGTTTTTGTGGATGACCTTAAAAGCATTAACCAAAGCAAACCTATACCCTACCAAGCATCCATATATCATGGAAAGTGCCTTACACGATGTAGGTGTTTAATCAAAATAGTATAAAAAGAAAGGCAGCCCTCGGGCTGCCTTTCTTTTTATAGATCATTCAAAATCAATAAGCCTGAATTAATTCAATTGCAACGTTTGCCTTGTCAAATTTATGTAAAGGATTTACTTTAAGTATTTCAATCTTAATTTCTGTAAGTGAAACAAATTGAGCTTTTATTCTGTTTGCTATTGTCTTAGCAACAGTTTCAATCAAAGGCCTTGGCAATGACATCTCCTCTTTTACTATTGAAAAAATCAGCTCATAGTTTACAAGGGTACTCAGCTCATTTAATTGATCCTCATCATTGTAAACTTGTGATACTTCAACATTTACAACAAAAGAACCACCATTGGTTAATTCTTCAGGGTAAATGCCATGATTGGCATGACAATGGTAGTCTTTTAATTTTGTAATCAATCTCATGAGAATACTTTTTAACTTACACAAAAAAGCTAAATTCGTAGCATTAAAAAAAGATGTCTTTTAAAGCCATTGAATAAAATACAAATTATGACAAGCGAAAATTCATTTACCAAAGCCAACAAACAAGATGCTTACCAACATCACGACTATTATTTAATGGACGAATTGTTAACTGAAGAACATTTGTTGATTAGAAATACTGTGAGAGATTGGGTGAAGAAAGAAATTTCTCCAATTATTGAGGATTGCGCTCAAAAAGCAGCGTTCCCACATCACTTGATTAGAGGTTTAGGTGAAGCAGGAGCTTTTGGTCCACAATTGCCAGCAGAATACGGTTGTGGTGGTATGGATTATATAACTTACGGTATCATCATGCAAGAATTGGAAAGATGTGATTCAGGCATTCGTTCAACTGCATCTGTACAAGGTAGTTTGGTGATGTACCCTATTTATAAATTTGGTTCTGAAGAACAAAAACGCAAATACTTGCCCAAATTAGCTACTGGTGAAATGATGGGATGTTTTGGTTTAACAGAGCCTGACCATGGATCAAACCCTGCTGGAATGATAACAAATTTCAAAGATGCTGGTGATGGAAAACATGTGATTTTAAATGGAGCAAAAATGTGGATCAGCAATGCGCCATTTGCAGATGTTGCAGTGGTTTGGGCTAAAAATGATGCAGGGAAAATCAAAGGAATAATTGTTGAAAGAGGAATGGAAGGATTCAGTACTCCTGAAACCCATAACAAATGGAGTTTAAGAGCAAGTGCTACCGGAGAATTGGTATTCAATGATGTGAAGGTTCCTGTTGAAAATATTTTACCAGGTGTTGAAGGTTTAAAAGGACCATTGACTTGTTTGAACTCTGCAAGATATGGTATCAGCTGGGGTGCGATTGGTGCAGCATTAGATTGTTACGATACCGCTTTAAGATATGCCAAAGAAAGAAACCAATTTGGAAGACCAATAGCTGGATTTCAATTGCAACAAAAGAAATTGGCTGAAATGATTACTGAAATTACCAAAGCACAATTGTTAACTTGGCGTTTAGGTGTATTGATGAATGAAGGAAGAGCAACTCCTGCTCAAATTTCAATGGCAAAAAGAAACAATGTTGCTATGGCTTGTAATATTGCCCGTGAAGCTCGCCAAATGTTGGGCGGAATGGGAATTACAGGTGAATATTCTATCATGAGACATATGATGAATTTAGAAAGTGTGATTACTTATGAAGGTACACATGATATTCACTTGTTAATTACTGGAATGGACATTACAGGAGAAAATGCTTTTAGTTAATTTTAAGCTTGAAACAACATTAAAATGATTGAAATTAAATTTGGAACTGACGGCTGGAGAGGCATTATAGCAGATGATTTTACAGTTGAAAATGTAAAAAGAGTTGCCGAAGGAACTGCGCAATATGTAAAAGCAAATTTTGCTGATAACTTAAGTGTTGTTATTGGACATGACTGCAGATTTGCAGGAGAACTGTTTGCAGAAACAACAGCAAAAGTGATGTGTGCCAATGGCATCAAAGTAAAATTGGCCAAAGATTTTGTTTCCACACCAATGGTTAGTTTAGGTGCTGTTAAAAACAAGGCAGCACTTGGAATTATCATCACTGCAAGCCATAATCCAGCCAGCTACAGTGGTTACAAATTGAAGGCTCATTATGGTGGACCTTCAAGCCCTAAAGTGATTGATGCAGTTGAAAAGGCCATTCCAAATTCGCCAATTACGCTTCCATTGAAAAGTATGGAAGAATTAATTGCAAGTGGAATGATTGAATATGTTGATTTGGAATCACTTTATATCAAAGAAATTGAAAGTCATTTTGATTTGGATTTGATTAAAAAATCAGGATTAGAATTTGCTTACGATGCCATGTATGGGGCGGGTCAACAAGTGATGAGAAAATTATTTCCAGAAATTTCTTTGTTGCATTGTGAACACAATCCTGGTTTTGATGGGCAAGCGCCAGAGCCAATCCATAAAAACTTAACTGAATTTAGTGAGTTAATAAGCATTAGCGAAGACATAGATTGTGGCTTGGTAACAGATGGAGATGCAGACAGAATAGGACTTTACAACAAAGCTGGTAAATTTATTGATTCACACCATATTATTTTGTTGTTGGTTCATTACTTGAATCAATACAAAAAATTAGATGGCAAAGTGATTACTACATTTAGTGCTACCTCTAAAATTACCGAACTTGCAAAGGCTTATGGTTTAGAGATTGAAATCACTAAAATTGGCTTCAAATACATCTGTGAAAAAATGGTAACAGAAAATGTATTGGTTGGTGGTGAAGAAAGTGGTGGAATTGCTATCAAAGGATTTATACCTGAAAGAGATGGTATTTGGATTGGTTTGACGCTATGGGAGTTTATGGCAAAAACAGGTAAGAGCTTAGATGAATTGATTCAAGAGGTATATGCTGTTGTGGGTAGTTTTGCCATGGGTAGAATTGATTTGCATATCACCGAAGAAATCAAACAAAATGTATTGAGCAATTGTAAAAACGGAAAATACACGCAGTTTGGCAGCTACAATATTGAAAAGATAGAAGACTTAGACGGTTATAAATTTCATTTAGGCAATGGCGAATGGGTAATGATCAGAGCCAGTGGCACAGAACCTGTTTTAAGAGTATACAGCGAAAGCCAAACAGAAGAAAAAGCCAATGCTATCTTGATGGCATGTAAAGCAAGTATTTTAGCTTAAGGAACCAAAACACTCATTTGTTTCGGTAGAATTTGAATGTCATAAAAATTGTGCTGTTTCAATTCGCCATCTAAGTGAATAGCAAGCGCAGTATTTGAGCTGATTTGACAGTTTTGAATTTGCTGAAAATTTACTTCCTTCAAGTTTAAATGTTTGCCTCTTTCCATCACTGGTAACAAGAGCAATCTTCTCCATTTAGGTATTGTTTGTACAACAATACAATCAAGCTTACCATCTTCAATTGAGGCTTTAGGCGCCACTTTGAATCCTCCACCATAAGTTTTCCCGTTTGCAATGGTTAACATAAACAGCGGCAATGAAAATGGCTTCTGCTTGTTGATTTGAACCTGAACCTCCTGCTCGTTGTATTGAAATAGCATAGACAATACATCTATAAAATAACCCAATTTACCCGGAATGTATTTTTTTGCTTTGTTATGCTGAACAACTGCCGCATCAAATCCTATGCCTATGCCATTGACAAAAAAAGTATCATTACATTTTCCGATATCAAATTTTAAGGTATTGAATTTTTGATACAGTGTATTCAGCATATCAATTGTTTTCAGCTTGCCATGAAGTAAACTGTAAAAATCATTCCCTGTTCCTCCTTTAATTAAAACTATTGGCACCTGTATTGGGGATAGCAGGTTTACAACATGATGTAAAGTTCCATCTCCACCAATGATTAAAATGCAATCAAATTGTAAAGCTGAGGGTTTTGATTTCTCTGTATGAAGCGTAAAGGCAATTGAATGCTTTTGAAAAAAATCAACAACGATTTCTTTTTCTTTCAAAGCCCTCCCCTTTCCTGCCTTTGGATTACAGAAAATTAAAAAATGAAATTGGCTAAAATGCTTAGTGTTTTTTGCTTGCACGAATTGAATCAATCTTTGATTTTAATGCGTCTGTTCCCTGTTCCATCAATGGTGCAGGATTTGAACTTACAGGCTTGTTGCTGCCTTTGCAGGCAAACAAACTAATTGTGCTGAACAAGAATATGCTTACTAAAAATTTGTTTGTTACCATGAACCAATTGTAAAATATAAACCCCATTCTGAATTGAACTGGTTTCTAATCTTATTTGATTCAAACCTGATTTGGCCAATTCTTTATTTAATACTTGAACCCATTTACCATCTATGCTTGTCAACCTAATTTCAATCAATTGAGTTGAAGGCATTTCAAATTCTACAGTTAATTCTGTTGCTACTGGATTAGGATACAGTTTGGTATCTGAAAAGCCTGTATTTGGCTGAACGCCCAACAAGGGGTCTTTGCTCGAAACCCTGCCTATCCATGCTCTGTTTTCTTTGATTGCATTTCCATAAGAACAAGCCAACCAACAAACACCTAGTTCATTGTATTTAGATTGAATACCTGAATAATCTCCCCAACGCTGAACAGAATCAGGCAAAATTGAAATAACCGATTCCCCTTTTTTGACAAAAACAGGTGCACTTATGTTAAAATTTCTATCTAAGTAAACGACTGAGGTTCCAGGAAAATGTTTCAATGAACTATGTGAAAATGCAATCATACTGCTGTGGTCACCCATGCTGCCAGCTCCTGCATAAGCAATACTTGGATAAGCAATATCAAGTGAATCAAATGATATGATTTGAGCAGTAGCTTTTGGATTGGCCTCCCATGTATTTTCTATTCTTCCTAAATAAATTGCGGGGCAATACAACGCAGTATCAATGGTATTGCCGACATACAAAATTTCACCATTTACAAGCATTGCACTCAGAACCCGGGCATCATTGGTTTGAAGTCTTTTTTTATTGGGTTGATATGCATTGGGAGGTACGCCGTAAGCACAATTACTTTTTAAAACCCTGGTGGTTAGTTTAGCAGAACCTGATTCAATGGTATTGTCTATATAATGAAGAAAAACTGTATCGTTGCTTAAGTCTCCTGGTCTGTGTGAAAGAAAGAACATGCCTGGACTTTGTAATTCAAAATTGTTCTTCACTGGGCATAAACTCCAAACTGATTTACCATTGAATTTGATTTGGTTATAATTCTTTGTTTTTAGGCTATCTCCATTAAAACCATTGTGTTTATTGATTTGCCAAACATAAGACTCTAAAAATCCATTTTGCCATGACGTACTGTCTTTCAACCTGTTGACTGTGATAAATAATTCATTCTTATTGATAGAAATGATTGGGTAATCGCTCCAGCTATTGTCATTGGTTATGTTGCCCGGAATGGTATAAAAATTCCATTTCAATTGAGGATCATTTGTTTGAGAAAAACCCACAATAATTCTTGTATCTGCGCTGGTTGAACCTTGTAAAAAAACCAAAATAAACCTGTCCAGTTCTGGGTCATATATGGCTCTAGGGTCGAAGGTTCTATTCAAGGGCCCTAATGCACTTGCAATGGCAGCAAGGGTTCTACCATACAGCTCTTTTCCAGAATCGCTATAAATTCTTAAGTTTTGGTTTACTACACTTAAAATTTTACCCCCATTAGAAATGGCCATGTCATTGTCATTTGGCGTTGACATGACTAAATTTCCCATGAAATTAGTTCCGACAACAGGTTCTGTTGCAGTTCCCATTTTCTTATTTAAAATAGGCTTGACTAATTTTTTTGATCGGATATCGTCTAATAGTTGTTTTTGAATTTTCTTTTGGGATAAGGGCGCTGGTGCTAAAGAAATAATCTTGGCTTCAGGCAAATCTGTGATTTCTTCAAGAGCAATTGACTTGGTTAAAGGAAATGTAAAAGCCTTTCCAATGTCTGTATTTTGTGCATGTGCAGCTAGTAAAGTACTTGCAAAAACTAAAACCGATAGGCGCTGAAAGAGTATTTTAAACATGAAAGCAAATTACTAAATGCTTTCGAGTATACAAATTCAAATATCAAAGTAAGTTCAATTTCTTTTTTACTATTGGATAAGTAAAAACCGCTAAAAACAAGAAGATAGCCCCAATGTAAAATTGAATTGACATGTACTCTGATTGACCAAAAAGTAGTAATGAAATTAGAATCCCATAAACAGGCTCTAAATTATTGGTTACAATGACGGTCAAGGCATCAATTTTCTTTAGTATTTCAACACTCCAAGTAAAGGCCAATGTTGTGCAGCATACAGAAAGAATGATCAAATAAATAAAATCTGTTGTGCTTGGCAATGTCCATAATGCAGTGGTATTGTCAGTTCCAAGCAACATTACCATTGAAATGAAAATCAAAGCACCTATAAACTCATAAAAAGCAATTTGAACCGCATGAAATGATTGAATTAATTTACCATTGTACACACCAAATAATGCGCCCGTAAATGCAGCCAATACCCCAAATAAAATCCCTAATAAGTTTGATTGTTCTGCATTGCTAATGAAGCATAAACCCATTAAAATAATGATTCCATATACCACATCAACTTTAACAATCTTCTTCTTTAAAAGGAAGGGTTGAACTAAACTCGCAAACAAAGTCAAAGTACTGAAACCAATCATTGCAACAGATACATTTGAAACTTTAATGGCATTGTAAAAGAAATACCAATGGGTTCCAACAATTACTCCCCAAAAAATCAAAGGAAGTGTTTTTAATAAATTTAATTTTAAATCAATCCCCTTGAATTTAGCGTATAAAAACAAACTCATCAAAGCTATGACCAATCGCCACCAAACCAATTGTAGCGCAGGTAAAGTAATTAATTTCCCCAAAACAGGTGTCAATCCCCATAGGAATACAATAAAATGAAGTGCTAAAAAAGTTTTGTTGAATTTCAATTATTTAGGCGCTCTTTTTAATAAAACCAAAGCAATAAAAAAGAAGACAATGGTTGGAATCCAAACTGCAACCCAAGGTACCATTACCCCCGAATTTCCCATGGTATTAAAAATCTGAATTAACAATAAATAAACAAAAGTAACAATGATTCCAATGCCTAAATGAAAACCCGTTCCACCCCTGCTTTTTCTTGATGAAACAGCAACTGCCAATAAAGTCAAAACAAAGAAAGATACCGGCACAATGGTTCTCTTGTACAATTCAACTTTGTATTTCCCAACTTTAGGATTTCCCTTTTCCGTTTCTTTTCTGATGTATTCATTTAGTTCCGGATTGGTCATGGAAGAAACATAATTGGTTTTGACAATGAATTCATCAGGACTAATTTTAAGCGTGGTATCCATTTTTAATCCTTTCACCAAAAACTCTTGTTGTAAAGGGTTGAACAACCTTCTTACATAACCTTCAAATGTCCAACAGTTTTTTTCTTTGTTCCAGATGAGTCTGTTTGCAAAAGTCCGTTCAACCAATTTGCCATCTCTGAAAGCCTCTAAAGTAAAATTAAATCCTACACTGTCTTTGTAGTTAAAAGACTCCATGTGAATGATATTGTTGTCATCCAGCATATTGAAAATATTGTTGTTCTGTGTTTGAACATTGTCATGAATCCAATCATCTTCAAATTTTAAACGGTACTTGTCACAGATTGGTAAAATTTGCGTATTCAGGAGAAGGAAAACAACAAACAAAACACTTGAACCAAGTAAATAGGGTTTCAAAAAACGAGGGTATTGCAAACCACTGTTGAGAATGGCAATGATTTCTGTATTTTGAGCCAATTTAGAGTTAAAAAACAAGGTGCTTAAAAACACAAATACAGCACTAAACAAACCCATGAAATAGGGAATGAAATAAATATAATAATCAAAAATCAAGACAGAAAGGGGTGGTTTCTTCTTGATAAAATCATCTATTTTTTCGCTGATGTCAATAAAAATAGCAATCAAGGTAAAAAGCAAAACCGCATAAAAAAAAGTACTCAAATACTTCTTTAATATATACCGGTCAATGATTCCTAATTGAAAAAATTTCAAAATGCTGTGCTTCATTTTCTAGCGCAAAATAATAAACATTCAACGATTGACCTCATTTAATTGCAATAAGTACATTTTGTGCTGTGCTGCTTATTGATAACTTTGTTGCTTATGAAGTTTACAATTTCTGCAAAAGATACCCAAAGCAATGCGAGGGCTGGAACTATAGAAACCTCAAGAGGACTTATACAAACCCCAATATTTATGCCTGTTGGCACCCAAGCCACCGTAAAATCTGTAAGTCAAAAAGATTTAGCAGAGCGCATAAAAGCACAAATTATACTGGCAAATACCTACCATGTTTATTTAAGACCGGGCATGGAAGTGATTAGCAAAGCTGGGGGCGTTCATCAATTCATGAATTGGGAAAAACCCATGCTAACTGATAGTGGTGGTTACCAGGTTTTCAGCTTGAGTAGTATCCGAAAAATTACGGAAGAAGGCGTTTCTTTTCGCTCTCATTTGGATGGCAGCAAATTGTTTCTTTCACCTGTTGATGCTACAGATATTCAAAGAACCATTGGAGCTGATATTTTTATGGCTTTTGATGAATGTCCACCCTACCCTTCAGATAAAATCTACGCCGAAAAGTCGATGAAATTAACCCATAGATGGCTTAGTAAGTGTGTAAACAGATTCAAAGAAACGGAACCTTTGTATGGACATGAACAAAGCTTGTTCCCAATTGTGCAAGGTTCGGTTTACAAAGATTTGAGAATGGAATCGGCTCAATATGCCGCAGACCAAGGCATGGATGGGAATGCCATAGGAGGTTTGAGTGTAGGTGAGCCTGCTGAACAGATGTACGAAATGACCAGTATTGTTTGTGATATATTACCCAAAGACAAACCAAGGTATTTGATGGGGGTAGGAACGCCAGAAAATATTTTAGAGGGAATTGCATTGGGGGTTGATATGTTTGATTGTGTCATGCCAACAAGGAATGCAAGACATGGCTTTATCTTTACTTCTGAGGGAATTGTCAATATCAAAAATGAAAAATGGAAATTTGATTACAGTGCATTAGATCCCATTTTTACACCAGAATACTCAAAAGCCTATTTGAAACATTTGATCAAATGCAATGAAATGTTAGGGGCAACTATTGCCAGTATTCAGAACCTTAGTTTCTATGTTTGGTTAAGCCAAGAAGCCCGTAAACACATAATTGAAGGCGATTTCAGTGTTTGGAAGAAATCTATTCTTGAAAAAACAATGAGAAGGTTGTAGGCTTTTTATGCTATTCGAAATGAAATGAAATCTGAATCATTTGAGGGGCTATTCTATCAATGTAATTGGTGAAGATATAGCCATCTTTATACAAGGCATTGCCTAAGGTTTGGCAGGCTTTGATTTCAGGAGAGAACTTAAAGTATTCAAAATAAAAATCGAGCCCTACCCCTGCTTCCCAGCCATAAGTCCATGGAACTAGCGAAACCACAGGGTCTTCAATGCCTCTATTTTTAGAAACTGTTGAACCAAAATCATAACTCAATCTTCCGCCACCAATAATAC
>Ga0214921_10009759_pt1 | contig 12047 bp, 10 predicted proteins | sample LL1505_MetaG_FD_177992 | JGI IMG/M metagenome (GOLD analysis project Ga0214921, IMG submission 177992) | Freshwater microbial communities from Lake Lanier, Atlanta, Georgia, United States - LL-1505 | ecosystem: Environmental > Aquatic > Freshwater > Lake | place: USA: Georgia | collected... | reverse complement strand
CGTGCGAGATCAGTTGGTTTTCAGCCCTTTGCGACGATGACTATGAGTTTTTGGGCGTACCGGACGAGCGTCTCCAGTCAAGCTGGGAGCACTGCCGCGATATTGTCCTGCAGGCCGAAGCGGGCGGCTTTGATAATATCCTCCTGCCCTCTGGCTATGAGCTGGGCATAGACACCACAGCCTTTGCTGCGGCCATAGCCACCCAGGTGCGGCGCATGCGTCTGTTGATGGCCGTGCGCATCGGCGAGATGTGGCCTCCACAGCTCGCCCGTCAGATCGCCACCATCGACCGCATTTTGGGCGGACGGCTCACCGTCAACATCATCTCATCGGATATGCCCGGCGAAAAGCTGGCCTCTGCACCGCGCTATGCCCGCACGGTTGAGGCCATGTCGATCCTCAAGACCATGCTCAATGGCGAGGCGCTCGACCATCAGGGCGAGTTCTGGAACCTCAAGATCGAACCGCCCCGTATCCGAACCCATTCTGGCAAGGCGCCCTTGCTCTATTTCGGCGGCCTGTCAGAAGACGCGCGCGATGCTGCCGCTCGGGGGGCCGATGTGTTTCTGATGTGGCCCGACCGTAAGGAAGCGGTCGCGGATATTATCGCCGACATGACTGCCCGAGCCGCGCGCTACGGCCGGACGCTGCGCTTTGGCTATCGCGCCCATGTGGTGGTGCGGGACACGGAATCGGAAGCGCGCACCGCCGCCGACCGCCTGCTGAGCAAGCTCGACAATCAGGTTGGGGCCGCGATCAAGGCCAAGGCACTGGATTCGAAATCGGCCGGTGTTCAGGCCCAGGTGGCTCTTCGCGAGACGGCGGGCGATGATGGCTATGCGGAGGCCAATCTCTGGACGGGCATCGGTCGGGCAAGGTCCGGTTGCGGTGCGGCAATGGTTGGTGATCCCGATCAGGTCTTGGCCAAGCTCAATGACTACCGGGCCATGGGCATTGAGGCCTTTATCCTGTCTGGCTATCCCCATGCCGCAGAGGCCGACCTCTTTGCCCGCCACGTCCTGCCCCACATCGACCACGGCCCGCTCGTCTGATCCAGACCCGTAACCGTCGGTGCATAAAGATCTGCGGCGAGCGGATTTTAGAGCCCTTAAACACCGGCCAAACTGTTGCATAGGGATCATAGGCTGGATTGAAATTGGCCGTCAGACCTGGCCTTTCGGTCTCTATCCTTCACCGACCTTTGAACTGCAAATCGTAAAAATACAGAGGTTTATGTTAGATTTTCTCGCCGTCTTGAGGGGCGTGATGGGGCCTGTGGGTCCTTGCCCTCAGTTCAAAAACCAGCCAAAGATAAAACTGTCATAATAAATAAGGGGCGGAGTGTGGTTGAGGTGGTGCGTTACGGTATTGTGGGTACTGGGCTTATGGCTCGTGAGCATATCCGCAATCTGGCCATTACACCCGGCGCTGTCGTCACGGCCTTGGCCGATCCTGTCGCCCATTCCCTAGACATGGCCCGTGAAGCGCTCGGCGCTGGCGGCGAGACAGTTGCAACCTTTGGCGATAGCGCCGCCTTGGCCAAGAGCGGTCTGGTCGATGCCGTGATCGTCGCAAGCCCGAACTATACCCACCGCAAGGTGCTCGAACCCCTGTTTGACGCGAACCTGGCCATCCTGTGCGAAAAGCCGCTGGCGACCACCTTGGACGATGCCCGCTGGGTGGTGGATCGCGCGGCGCAATCGACGGCACCGTTTTGGACGGCAATGGAATATCGCTACATGCCGCCGATGGTCGAATATGTGAACCAGATCCATAGCGGCAAGGTCGGACGGCTGCAGATGTTGTCGATCCGCGAACATCGCTTCCCCTTCCTGCCCAAGGTCGGGGATTGGAACCGATTTAATCGCAATACCGGCGGAACCATGGTGGAGAAGTGCTGCCACTTCTTTGACCTGATGCGCTTGATTGTCGGGTCCGAGGCGGTGCGCGTCTATTGCTCCGGCGCGATGGACGTCAATCACAAGGACGAACGCTATAATGGCGAGACGCCCGACATTATCGACAATAGCTATACGACGGTAGATTTCGCCAACGGGGTCCGCGCCATGTTGGACCTGTCGATGTTTGCCGATGGGGCAGAGAACCAAGAAGAGGTGACGGCCGTGGGCGATAAGGCCCGGCTCGATCTGTTCATTCCCGAGGGGGCCTTGGTCTATGCGCCTCGGGTCGGGTTCCGGAACCCAAAGACTGTCTCGCGCGAGATCGTTGAAACGGACGAAACCGCCCTGAAGGCCGGAAGCCACCATGGCTCGACCTTCTATGAACATCAAAAATTCAACGCCGCCGTTCGCGGGGCCGGTCCTGTCGAAGTGACCGCTCAGGACGGCTTTTTGGCCGTCGCCATCGGCGCTGCCGCAGAGATCAGTGCGCGTGAGAAGAGATCCGTAGAGATGGCAGAGTTCGGCCTCTAGCCCTTAATAATATCGACTTTGAAACAAACGGAAGACATGGGGAAATGCAAATGTCCGTAAAGACGACCAACAGCATCCTGCTGAAAAACACAACGCGCGGTGCCTTTGTCGCGGCGCTTTTGGCCAGCTCAAGCCTTGCTGGGGCGGCTATGGCCCAAACCGCAGCGGCTTCAACCGCCGCCAAGGCCGACAATCAGGTCGAAGAGGTGGTTGTCACCGCCCGTCTTCGCAACGAGTCGCTGCAGACTACGCCGGTCGCGGTTAGCGTCGTCAGTGGCGCTCTGGTTCGCCAAGAAAACCGTAATAATATCGTCGATCTGGTGGCCCTGATCCCCAGTGTCGAAACCCGCACCTCGCCCTCGAACAAGGACGCATCGCTGCTGATCCGCGGTCTGGGCACCATCACCACCTCGCCTGGCGCTGAGCCCACCGTCTCGACTGTCGTCGACGGCGTGGTTCTGGCCCGTCCGGGTCAGATGGTCACCGATATTGTCGATCTGGACCATGTCGAAGTGTTGCGCGGCCCACAAGGCACCCTGTTCGGTAAGAACGCCTCCGCCGGTGTGATCAGCATTGTCACGGCGAACCCCACCCCTGAAGCGGGCGGCTATATCGAAGGTGCCTACTATCAGGGCAACGAATATCGCGTTTCCGGCGCTGTTAACGGCGAGATTGTCGAGGGCGTTCTCAGCGGCCGCCTCGCCGGTGTGACCAGCGGTTACGAAGGCAATGTCGACAACATCTTCAATGGCACCAAGAACAACGGCTATAAGAGCCAAGGTTTCCGCGGCAAGCTCCTGTTCACGCCAACACCGAAATTCAGCGTTTTGGCGGGTATCGACTATACCGACTCCAACCTGAAATCGACCGGCGCCATCTACGTGGCGACCTACAATATCGGCTATCCGAGCGGCATTAAGACCAACAGCGTCAACCTTCCAAAGATCCTTTCGGCGCAAGGGCTCACCGCCTCGATGGACAATACCAACGTGTCGCTGAACTCGCCATCAAGCGTGTTGGATATGAATTCGGGTGCCTTTGTTCAGGCAAATTACGAGCTAGGCGGTTTTGACCTGACCTCGATCACGGCCTTCCGCTATTGGCGCAATGTGCAGCGCGGCGATCTGGATGGCTATTCAAGCCTGACCACACTGACGCCGACCCAGCAAGTTGACCTCGGTCACGTCTGGACCAAGCAATATACCCAAGAGTTCCGTTTGAGCTCGCCGAAGGGCAAGTTCCTCGACTATGTCGTCGGCCTCTATTTCATGCATGCCCCGGACAAGGAAAACTATCGTCGCGATACGACCCAGCTCCTTGCCAATGGTTCAACCGTGACCAACTACGGCTTTAATCGTTTTGGCGCGACGCCAACCCATAAGTCCGTCTTTGGTGAAGCCAACCTGAACTTCTCCGAGCGGTTCCGCGCTATTGCTGGTGCGCGCCTCGTGGACGACCAACTGCGTTTCTACTCGTCGCGTTACTCGACCTCGGCAACGGCGGTCCCCGGCATCAATCCTTCCTTCGTCGGTGAGGGCCGAGCCCATGTGAAGGACTATGCCGGTCGCGTTGGTCTGCAATATGACGTCAATGATAGCACCCACGCCTATGTCACCTATTCGCGTGGCTATAAGGGTCCAGCCTTCAACGTCTTCTTCAACCAGACGGCCTTGCAGACCAACACCCTGAACCCTGAAACCTCCAAGGCCTTTGAAGCGGGCGTCAAGTCGCGCCTGTTCGATCGTCGCCTTCAGCTCAACGTTGCTCTGTTCAACGATGATGTGTCCAACTATCAGGCCAACCAGCCCGATATCGTTGCGGGCGCGATCATCACCCGCCTGATCAATGCCGGTGATGTCTCGACCAAGGGCATTGAAATTGATGCGGTGGGTAAGTTTATCGACAACCTGACCCTGTCGGTCGATTACACCCACCTAGATGCTCGGATCGAGAAGTTCAACTGTCCGCCAAACGCAGCCGCGAGCTGCCAGGTCGACGGCAAGACCCTGCCCTTGGCCCCTAAGGACAAGTTCTCGGTGCGGGCGCAATATGCGGCCTATCAGTCCGAGCGCATGTCTGTGGATCTGAACACCAACTATACTTGGCAGTCAGAACAGCAGAACAGCATCACCCAAACGCCGGACACGATCACGCCGAGCTATGGCATCTGGAACGCGTCCGTCGCCTTGACGGATAATGTCAATGATTGGTCAGCGCGTCTGGTGGTTCGCAACATCTTGGATCAGCAATATCGCAGCTTCGTCTCTCAGGCGAACGGCGGTTTGATCGGGCAGGTTCCGCGCGACTTCAACCGCTATTTCGGCGTTATTCTGCATAAGAACTTCTAATCTTGGCCCAGGGGGTCGATGGCTTAGCTGCCATCGACCCTTTGCGCCTCTAATCCCCCATATTAAATTGAGGCCCTGACTGTTAGCCTCAAGCGCCCACCGATCTTCAGGAGTCGTCGCATGAAATCGTCAATGTGGACTCCCAGTACCCGACTGATCATATTTATGCTGATCACCGGCAGCTTGCTGAACAGCGCTGACCGCCAGATCATCTCCATCCTTAAGCCCATGTTGCAGGACGAGCTGCACTGGACCGATACGGACTATGGCCATCTGGCCGCCGTGTTCCAATTTTCTGCCGCCATTGCGCTGCTCGGGACCGGTTGGCTGGTCGACCGGATCGGTTGGCGCCGCGCCAATCCTTTTGGCGTGGGCAGCTGGAGTATTGCGGCGATTGTGCACTCCTTTGCCCGGACTATGGGGGAGTTCACCCTTGCCCGTGTCGCGCTTGGGGCCACCGAGGCCATGGGCACACCGACCAATATCAAGACCATCGCCGCCGTATTCCGCAATGAGGACCGCTCGCTCGCCCTGGGTATGATGAGCGCGATTGGCGGTATTGCGGGCGCGATCCTGATCCCACTCCTGATCCCCTGGCTGGCCCTCAAATTTGGATGGGCCAATACCTTCGTGGTGATGGGCGGACTTGGACTGATCTGGGTCGCGGCCTGGTACGCCTTCGCGCCGGGCAAGGGCTCCGAACATGCCGCGCATGTGAACCCTACAGCGGCGGATCGGGTGCGTTGGCGTGACGTTCTAACCACCAAGGGTACGTGGGCCGTCGCGGGCGGCAAGGTCCTGTCGGACATGATCTATTGGTTCTTGTTGTTTTGGATGCCGGACCTGTTCCATCGGGTGTTCGGCCTGAGCCTCGCGCAATATGCCGCGCCCCTAGCCGTGATCCATTGCTGCGGTGCCTTGGGCGCTCTGGTCGGCGGTTGGTTGCCTAGGCAATTGATGGCGCGCGGCATCAGTTTGAATAACGCGCGCAAAGGCTCGCTCTTAATGGCTGCACTGTTGGTGACGCCGATTTATTTCGTGTCCTCGGTGCCCAACTATTGGGTCGCCACAGCTATTTTGGGCCTCGCCCTGGGTGCCCATCAGGTCTTTTCGGTCAATATCTTTTCGCTCGCCACCGATGTGACCCCGTCGCGTCAGGTCGGCACGGTGATTGGTCTTGGGGCCTTCTGCGGCAATATGGCGGGGACCGCGATCCTGCAGGCGACCGGTATGATCTTGACCGCAGGCTTTGGTTACGGCCCGCTCTTGGGGTTGGCCTCGGTGTCCTATCTGCTCGGCTTTGGCTGGGTCCATCTTCTGATGCCCAAGATTGTCGCCGTCGCACCGGACCCTGAAGTCCTAGAGGCCTGATCCCGTGTCCCTGACCGAAATCGATCATATCGTCCTTCTGGTCCGCGACATCGACGAGGCCATCCAGATCTGGGAACGACTTGGCTTTAAGCTCAGCTACCGCGTCCATCTTGACGATGTGGGTCTGGCGCAAGCCTTCTTCATACTGGTCGATGGCACCTTTATCGAACTGATCGCGCCAACGGCCCAAGACAATATCTATGCCGAGATGCTGCGCGAAAAGGGTGAGGGCCTTCGCCTCCTATCCTTCAGGGTCGATGATCTGGACGAGGCGGTTGCAGACCTCTTACAGAAGGGTGTCACCCTTCGTGGGGTTGGCACGCCTCGGGTTTTTATTGAACCGGAATCGGCCAGCGGCATGTTGATTCAACTTTGGCCGAAAGATCGCCCCCATCGCTGGCGGGATAATCTCGAACAGAAATCATAATCGACAGGAAGTGAGGAAACGACGTGAACTATACACTTTCAGATCAGGAGCGCGCGTCGGGTCTGCTGCCGGCTGAGGTTTTGCAGGCTATTGCTCACGCGGTGCGCACAACCGGCTATGCGGTGGTTGGCAATGTCGTTTCAAAGGAAACCATCGACCTCCTGACCGGCTCTGTCCTTGAAGATGTCGAGCGCGTGCGGGCGACCGGAAAGCGGACGCGACACGAAGAAAATACCGGTGACGGGCACCTGCAGCTCGGTTTGCGGCGCTATGGTCCCTATGTGCGGAGCGACCTCGTCGCCAATCCGGTGATTGAGGCTGTGGTGGCGGCGATCCTTGGCGAGGGGGCTTGGCTTGGCTTCTATAATGGCAATGTCAATTGTCCGGGCAGCACCTATCAGCCTCTGCATTTTGACCGGCCCTATTCATGGAAGACCCCTGAGGATGCAAAGCGCGATGGCCAAAGCTGGCCGCCGCCGACCACGACCTTGAGCTGCTCCATCGCCCTTGAAGAGATAACCGAGGCCAATGGCGCGACGGAAATCTATCCCAGAAGCCATCTGGAAACCGATGTTGTGAACTGGGCCAAAAATTGGGTCGAGCCCTATCCAGACTTTATCGAAAAGTGGAGTCCGCCGGCCCGTATGCCGATCCCTGAAGGCGGCGTCTGCTTTCGGGACCCGCGCATGTGGCACCGGGGCGTGCCCAATCCGGCCAGCAAGCCTCGCGCCATGATCGCGGCCACCTATCATGCCGGACGCTGCAAGCACTGGCGCGGAATCTATATTCAAGACCTTGATCTGCAGACGCTCGAACAGTGTGCTGCAGACCCAACCTTACGCCTGATGGATGATCTCACCCTTGGCGATGGTCGTCTGGTCTTTCAGTCCGATGTACGCGATGTGTTCGACTCTGCCCCAAGCCGCTTTGGCATCAACCGCAATGTCCGGTTCATCGATGCGCCTGAACAGGTCAATCACTTCCACGACTCTCACGAACTGGGCGGCGCTCGCGTGGTTCGGGGCGAGATCTCGCCAGAGGGATGACGACCATGCGGGTGCTCTTCATCGGCGGCACGGGTGAAATTTCCTTCGCCTGTGTCGAGGCAGCCAAAAGGGCGGGCCATGCGGTCACCCTGTTCAATCGCGGCAAGGCCTTTGAAGCGGCACGGTTGGGCGTCGAGCAGTGGGTCGGTGACTTTGCCGATGACGAGACCTATGCCGGGTTGGCGCAGGGCGGTTTTGACGTGGTCTGTCAATTTCTCGCCTTTGACACCAAGGCGGTAGAGCGCGACATCCAGATCTTTGGCGGCCACTGCAGACAATATATCTTCATCTCGACGGCCTCGGCCTATCAAAAGCCCAGCCAAACGGCGTTGATTACCGAACAGACCCCGCTCGACAATCCCTTTTGGGCCTATAGCCGCAGTAAGGCCGCCTGCGAGGCGCGGCTGTTAGAGGCCCACCTTGCCGGGCATCTGCCGGTGACGCTGGTTCGTCCCAGCCATACCTATCGCACCCGCATACCCAGCGTCGTGATTACCGGTGATCATCTGGTCTGGCGGCTGCTGCGCGGCAAGCCGGTGGTCGTGCCGGGCGATGGCGAGTCGATCTGGACTGTCACCCATTCGGAAGACTTTGCCCGCGCCTTTATCCAACTGTTCGGCCACGCCCAGGCCTTGGGACAGGCCTTTCACATCACCGATAGCATCGGCCATAGTTGGAACCGGCTCCTTCGCGCCGCGGCCCATCAGGTGGGCGTGGCTGCCGATATCCGCCCGGTCTTGACCAAGACCCTGCTGGCCTATGACCCCACTTGGGAAGGCCCACTGCTCGGCGACAAATCCAACAGCAAGATCTTCGACAATCGCAAGATCGCGGATCTGACCGGCGGTTGGCAGTGCGACATCTCGCTCGAGCAGGGGATAGCCAAGACCTGGCCTCGTGTCGCTGAGCGCTTGAACAACGGCTTTGAGCCCGACCCAAGGCTCGACGCCCTGATCGACCAAATCATCGCTGAACAGTCTTGACCGCGTTGCGTCGTCTAATTTGGATTTGAGGCTGCCATGGTTAACCCGTCCCCCTTTGATGAGCGCCTGTCCTTTTCATCCTTTGACAGCCTCGAAGGCGTGCCCGTCTTGGCGCCTGAGGAGCCGGGGAGCGGTCTCTTTGACCGATTGGTCCGGACCATCAAGAAGATTGCTCCAGGCCTGTCCATCGCGCTACTCGTCGCCCTGTCGGCCTCATGGTTGTCGGATCACTATCATGCGCCGGTGATGCTCTTTGCGCTGCTGCTGGGCATGTCGGTCAACTTCGTCGGGCAGGATAAGCGCTGTCGGCCTGGTATTGATTTTACCGCCCGCACCATCTTGCGCCTCGGTGTGGCCCTGCTGGGCGCGCGCATCACCTTGGCTCAAATCGGGTCGCTGGGCGGCGAGGTTCTGTTCATTGCCGCTGCCGGGGTATTGATCACCATCCTGACCGGCTGGCTGGCCTCCAAGCTCTTTAAGCTCTCGCCGCAGTTCGGGGTCTTGACCGGCGGGGCGGTCGCGATCTGTGGGGCGTCCGCGGCGCTGGCCATCTCGTCAGTCTTGCCCCAATCGCCCACCCGAGAGCGCGACACCATGCTGACCGTGGTCGGGGTGACCACCCTCTCGACCGTGGCCATGATCCTCTATCCGCTGCTCGCCACAGCGATGGGCTTGAATGCGACCGATAGCGGCGTGCTCTTGGGCGCGACCATCCACGATGTGGCTCAGGTGGTGGGGGCGGGCTACAGCCTGTCCAAGACCACGGGCGATACCGCAACCATCGTCAAGCTGTTCCGCGTGGCCATGCTCCTGCCTGCGGTGCTGGTCATCGCGTTCCTCTTCACGCCCAAGGGCGGGGCCGCGAAGGGGGTCAAACGGCCACCGATCTTGCCCGGCTTCTTGGTCGGGTTTGTCGCTCTGGTCGCCGTCAACTCATCCGGCCTGATCCCCGCGATGGTGATGGAGCACGTCTCCGAAGGCTCGCGCTGGTGCCTCGTGGCCGCGATTTCAGCCCTTGGGACCAAGACCTCTTTGGGTGAGCTGGTTCATGTCGGCTGGAAGCCAGTGGCCATGGTGGTCATTGAAACCCTAGTGGTCCTTGGCTGGGTGAGCGCCATGCTCCTCCTTCACCCCCTGGGCTAGGGTCTATCTTACAGGCAGGACCTTCAACCCGGGCACTGTGATCTGTGTCCATGCCCGATCAGCGGTCAGGGCCGGGAGGCGTTGAGCGATGGCAAGGGCCATACAACTGCGGTCGCCAAGCCCACTGCCATAGGTCGCTGTAACCTGATGCAGCGATGCGGCGCCATAGGCCTCGTCCTCACCGTGGGGGCGAACATCCAGGTGCAGCGCTCCGATCATCTCTCGCACGATCTCTAGCGGGATGCCTCGCCCAAGCATCGCCTTGATCACCTCTTGCAAATTGACGGCTGAGATCAAGCCGTCACCAATATGGGCTGCCACACGGTCGGCACCGGGCTCACCGCGCAGCAACGCGATCAGGGCCGAAGCGTCAAAAACGACAGACGCCATCTTAAGCCTGACCCTCGCGAACAGCGTCTTGGCGACGCTCTTGGATGAAATCATCCGATGAACGGTCGTGTGTTACATATTGTCTGTAGAGCGCTTGAGCATGGTGGATGCTCTGTGTGATGGATGTGAGCGTGACCACGCCGCCGTCGACAGAGAGGATGACGGCCCCACCTCCGGTCACGCCAAGGGCCTCTCGCACCGACTTGGGCAGGACCATACGGCCATTATGGGCTACACGAACATCGAGGACTTGGTTCATTTTGTGGCTCGAAAATAAAATGACACACGGAATTAATGACACAAATTGGATCTATGCCAATCAAAATCGCGGCCATGAGCCCTTTAGCCACTAACCTTGCAAATGGGCGTCGAAGAACTCGGCAATGTCGGTGAAGGCGACGGCGGATTCAGGGGAATCGAAGGCGTAGATATATTCCGCATGGCTCATGGCCTCGTGCACCTCGAGCTGTGCCGTGACCCCTGCCGCCCTCATGGCGCGATAGACCCGCACCGTGTCGCTCAGCAATATATCGCGGGTGCCGGTGACAAAGATGGTCGGTGGGAAGCCTGTATAGTCGGCAAAGACCGGAGAGATCAGCGGATGGGTGATATCGCTTGACCCGGCATAGAGGTGGGCCATGGCCTTGGCAAAACCATCAAAGGTAGAGAAGACGCCATCGACATGGGCATTGACCTGATAGCTGTCGCTGGCTCCGGTCAAATCGGCCCAAGGCGTACCCAACGCGATGGCGCCGGGCAGGGTCTCGCCAAGCTCGCGCAGTTTTAGCGCCAGAGCCAAGGTCAGCCCGCCGCCTGCTGAGGTACCAAAGGTCCCGAGGGCTTCTGCGGGAAACTCTTTCCGAAGGGCTTTCCAGACGGCGACAGCATCATCGACCGCTGCCGGGAAGGGGTGATCGGGCGGGGTGCGGTAATCGACGGAGATCGCCCTCATGCCACTATAGTGCGCGCCCAAGACCGCCTCACCGGTGCTGGCCTCGCCGCTGTTGAGGGCGTAGCCGCCGCCATGGAAATGGACGAGCAGCTTGCCAGCCTTGGCAGGATCAAGACTATCTGGGGTAATCTCCCGCACCGTGACCCCTGCGATCTGGCGCAGGACGACGCTATGAGGGAAAAGGGCCTTGATGGCGGGGGCAATGCTGATCGCTTGCGCGTCCATCTGCGCAATGACCATCTTCCACTCCTGCGTCGTCGACGGCATCCATCCGACGGGCAAGCCGCCTCCGGCCGCCGCTGCCGCCGCCAAGGTGGCGATCGAACGCTGAAGCTGCGGGCTCACCGTCGTTGGCGTCGTCAGGCGCTTGGCCGGAATTTCGCGCGGCGTTTGGGTTAGATCGTCCATGGTCTGTCCTTCATCACCCTTCAGCGGCGTGTTTTGAGGTTAGTGGAGGTGGCGAAGGACCTTACCGGCCCGAGCCCCCGTCAGTTGGTCATTTTCAATATTGATCACGCCATTGACCAATGTTGCGCGATAGCCCCTCGCCCGTTGGATATAACGCGGGGCCCCGCCCGGGAAATCATGAACGATTTCCGGCTGGAGTTGGGTGACCTGATCCAGATCAAAGACATTGATGTCGGCCCGCTTGCCGACCTCTAGGAGGCCGCGATCGGTGAGGCCCATGATGCGGGCTGGCCCAGAGGTCATGCGCCTGATGCCCTCACCGAGGCTGTAGAGTTTGCGGTCGCGGATCCAGTAGGACAGGACAAAGGTCGTCCAGTCGGCATCCATGATCTGAGAGACATGGGCGCCGGCATCGCCAAGGCTTGGGAAGATCTTTTGGCTGGTAAAGAGGTCACCCAGTTCGCCGAGGTCCTGACAGAACATCCGCCAATTGAACAGGCCGCGACCATCGCTCTCACGGGCCGTGCGCAGGAACATTTCCACGAAG
>Ga0214921_10009758_pt1 | contig 12047 bp, 9 predicted proteins | sample LL1505_MetaG_FD_177992 | JGI IMG/M metagenome (GOLD analysis project Ga0214921, IMG submission 177992) | Freshwater microbial communities from Lake Lanier, Atlanta, Georgia, United States - LL-1505 | ecosystem: Environmental > Aquatic > Freshwater > Lake | place: USA: Georgia | collected 2015-05-28 | reverse complement strand
GCATTCACATTACCCCTACAAAATACCGATGACCTCAAGTTAAATGCTGCACTATTTCTTAGCAACAACACAGTACAGTGGTCTGATTTAGCACCCTTTAATAAAGTACAAGGAACCGTTCGTTTAACAGAGGAACTACCTCAATTTGAGCAAATCAGCGCAGAGTTTTTTGGAGGAACCGTCAGCCTAAAACAAAATGTGGGATCTCAAAATAAAAAAGGGTTGTATGACCTCAGTGGCAAAGTTGATCTTACCCGTCTCAAAAATCACTTCTCAGATAAAGTAGGCGCGCAATCACGCCAATTGTTAAATGCCCTAAATGGTAATATCGGCTTCAAAGGAAATTTAGCATTAAGTAATAATCTGACGGATGTAAATTTGAATCTTGATCTAAACGCATTAGGGTCTAACTTACCCCAGCCACTCGATAAGAAAAGAGGCAGTAATCTCACGGGGCAATTTAAATACCAAGCGGTTCTAAATGACAGTACATCAAATCGAAGCTCGCAATGGACGGCTCAGATTGGTAAAAATATTAGTCTGCAGGGTAGACTTAATGCTCAAGGAGTCATGAGTCAGGGGATCGGCATCGATGCCAGCCCACTAATGCCTGACTCTGGTATTGGAATTAATTTGCAAGCGAATGATCTCAATGTGGATGACTGGCATAGCTTGCTTTACCCAAAAATTGTTGCTACTAAAAACCCTGCACAAAGATCTGCCCCAGAGGTATCGCAAACTGGCTTGAGTCGAGATGCAGATGGTCTCAATCTACTAAATGCTAGTGTTCGAAATGCTGTTGCACTTAATCGACAATGGCCTAATCTCACCCTCAATGCGAAATTAGTAAATGGTATCTGGCAGATTCAGGCTAAATCCCCCCGCCTCGAAGGACAAGTTCAATATATAGATCGTCCAGGATTTGATCTGGTTAAGGGAAAGTTGAGTCGATTAAATGTCCCTGAATCGAGCCCCAAACTATCCGGCGTAGGTGGTAAGTCAGCGACTCAAACGACTGCTAAAACAGTTCCTCTGAACTCTATTCCTGAGCTTGACCTTGTGATTGATCAGCTATCGATTAATCAATATAAGCCTGGGGCAGTTGTCATTAAGACGCGCAACACACCCAACAAGATCTCCATTCAAAATTTAGTCATTACGAATGCAGAGGCTATAACCAAGGGCTCAGGTGAATGGTCTGTTGATGCTCAGGGTAGCAATGAAGCTATTTTGCTGGATCTTAATGCGGAGATTAAGGATCTTGGTGGGGTGATCGCACACTGGGGGAATCCAAAGGCCGTAGAGGGTGGCAAGGGAACCGTTACTGCAAAACTGGATTGGAGTGGTCCCCCGTATGACCCTGCCCTGGATACTCTAAGTGGCAAGATTACGATTGCCCTCGAAAACGGACGACTGCCCCAAGTCGATTCCGGAATAGCGAAAGTCATTGGTGTATTTAGTTTGCAAAGCCTCCTTAAATTTGCAAGCTTTGATATTCAAGGTAGTCTCGGCAATGTCATCACAACGGGCACAAGCTTTAATAAGCTTTCTGGAGACTTTGTGATTCGAAATGGAGTAGCACGAACCCAAAACTTTGCAATGCAACTGAACCAAGCACGGGTTGCAACTAGTGGTTTAGTCAATGTTCCAAAGCAAACCCAAGATCTACGAATTACGATTTTTCCAACAATTGATGCTTCTGCAGGTGCATTGGCACTATTTGCTGTAAATCCGATTATTGGAGCAAGCGCTTTAATCGGCCAATACTTAATTAGCAATCAGCTTAATCGAACACTACAAACGGATTATCTTGTCCAAGGAAGTTGGGATAAACCAGATGTCATTCCACTCGATCAAAACGGACAACCCTTAGATCCAAAAATCATTGAGACCATTCGCTCCCGTAATCTTTTGCGTGAACAAAAAATGCCAAGCTCTCCCTCCTCTCCCAATACCCCCAGCCGTCCTCCAAGCGTTGCTCCTTAGAACTGAGGAATTAGTCATTCAGCATTAGTATTGAGCTATATGCCTTCATCTCTGACTGTTGCTGCGATTCAAATGATCTCGTCTGCCTCTTTAGCGGAAAATCTTGGGGTTGCGACACGCCTTATTCGCGAGGCCGCTAATGCGGGCGCTAAGGTGATTGCGCTACCCGAGTATTTTTGTCTTATGGGACTCAAAGATACTGACAAAGTTACCATACGAGAAGCCTTTGGGAGCGGTCCTTTACAAACGGCAATGCAGGAACTTGCCCTGCAGCATCAGATATATCTAATCGCAGGGACAATACCCCTTGAAGCAAGCGATCGACAAAAAGTTCTTAACACGACCCTTGTCTTTAATCCACAGGGCCTTTGCATCGCACGCTATGACAAGATGCATTTGTTTGGCTTTCAGACTGAAAAAGAGCGCTATCAGGAATCAGAGACTATTGAGGCTGGTAATCAAATTAGTACAGTACGTATCCACGATCAAGGTAACGACTGGGTTTTTGGCTTAAGCATTTGCTACGATCTACGCTTTCCAGAACTCTATCGCCAGCATGAACCGGTAGACTGCCAAGTGATACCCGCTGCATTTACCCATACAACCGGCAAAGACCACTGGGAGATTCTGTTGCGGGCCCGTGCTATTGAAAATCAATGTTATTTCTTAGCATCAGCTCAGGGCGGTACGCACCAAAACCAACGGCAAACTTGGGGGCAATCAATGCTCATTAATCCCTGGGGCCAGATCATGCAAGAACTTGCTACCGGCGAAGGCTTTGTGATTGGTCAAATCCACCAAGAAACCCTTGAGGGGGTTCGCTCCAAACTTCCTGCTCTAAAACATCGTAAGCTATCGTCATGAACATCTCCGATCTCCCACTGCATCATCTATCTACAACTCTCAAGGATCATCAAGCCTTTGATCTAGCTAATTCCTTTTTACTAAAACCAAATGGACTTAGCATTGCTGACCTCGATCGTCTATTTGGAGTGATGCATGCCCATCGCTTGGATGACGCCGATATTTACTTTCAACATACCCGTAGCGAGCAGTGGAGTCTCGAAGAAGGTATTGTGAAGTCGGGCAGTTTCAATATTGATCAAGGGGTGGGGGTTCGTGCTATTTCAGGGGATAAAACAGCCTTTGCCCACTCGGATGTTATTAGCTCAGAAGCCTTGTTAAAAGCTGCTCATGCTACTCGTGTCATTGGACCAAAAGGCGGGAAGCTAAAACTGCCGAGCTCGATGAAAACGCAAAGTCATGTAAGTGCCTCCCTGTATTCTCACCTCAACCCACTAGACTCCTTAAGCCCCCCAGAAAAAATTGCGCTCTTGGAACAAATTGAGCATCGCGCTAGAGCCCGTGATCCGCGCATCATTCAAGTCATGGCAAGTCTTGCGGGGGAATTTGATGTTGTTTTGGTAGCGCGGGCTAATGGATTAATGGCAGCAGATATTCGGCCACTAGTCCGCGTATCTGTGCACGTGATTGCTGAACAGAACGGTCGCCGTGAATCCGGCTCTGCTGGTGGTGGTGCCCGAACCGACTATGGTTTCTTTGATGCTGATCGCATTCATCAATGGGCGGATGAAGCAGTCGATAACGCCCTACTCAACCTTGATTCTCGACCCGCACCAGCTGGACCAATGACTGTGGTCATGGGTCCAGGTTGGCCAGGGGTTCTATTACACGAAGCAATTGGGCATGGCCTTGAAGGCGACTTCAATCGTAAGGGCTCCTCCGCCTTCTCGGGACGTATCGGTGAGCGTGTTGCCGCAAAGGGAGTGACGGTTGTTGATGACGGTACCTTAAGCGGTCGCCGTGGGTCACTCAATATCGATGATGAAGGGACGCCCACACAATGCACCACCCTAATTGAGGATGGAGTACTGAAGGGCTACATTCAAGATAGTTTAAATGCGCGTCTCATGAAAATGCCATTAACAGGCAATGGCCGACGCGAAAGTTTTGCCTCCCTCCCACTTCCCCGCATGACCAATACATATATGCTGGCAGGCCAATACGATCCCCAAGAAATCGTAGCGAGTATTGATCGCGGTCTATATGCGGTCAACTTTGGTGGTGGCCAAGTAGACATTACAAGCGGTAAATTTGTGTTCTCCGCCTCAGTAGCCTATTGGGTTGAAAATGGCAAGATTCAGTATCCGGTAAAAGGTGCAACGATTATTGGCAACGGCCCTGAATCCCTCAAACAGGTCAGCATGATTGGTAATGATTTACGTTTGGATAGCGGGGTCGGCGTCTGTGGAAAAGAAGGTCAAAGTGTGCCCGTGGGCGTTGGTCAGCCTACCTTACGAATTGATCAAATGACGGTGGGTGGTACCGCTTAAAAGGCAGTCTTTGTAATCAGGCTTTAGAATATAAGCCATGAGTACTAAACCCCAAAACCCTCAAGAAAGCTGGTACGCGAGTATCGATAAGACCTCCGCAACCGACGATCAACGCGTTAACAACATTACTGTGCTTCCCCCTCCGGAGCATTTAATTCGGTTTTTTCCTATTTCAGGAACCCCTACTGAAAAATTAATTGGCCGCACCCGCGAGAAAATCCGCAATTTGATCCATGGCAAAGATGATCGTTTATTAGTCATTATTGGTCCTTGCTCTATTCATGATCCCTCTGCTGCCGTTGAGTATTGTCAACGTCTTTTGAAAGAACGTAGCCGACTTAGTGCTGACCTTGAAATCGTGATGCGCGTCTATTTTGAAAAACCACGCACTACGGTTGGCTGGAAGGGTTTAATTAATGATCCTTACCTGGATGAAAGTTTTAAGATCGAAGAAGGCCTACGAATTGCGCGCCAGGTCTTGATGGAAATTAATCGCCTTGGAATGCCTGCGGGAAGTGAGTTCCTTGATGTCATCTCCCCCCAATATATTGCCGATCTAATCTCGTGGGGCGCAATTGGTGCGCGCACGACAGAAAGTCAGGTGCACCGTGAGCTAAGTTCCGGATTGTCTGCGCCGATTGGCTTTAAAAATGGTACCGATGGCAACATCAAGATAGCGACTGATGCCATTCAAGCGGCACATCGACCCCATCATTTCCTTTCGGTTCATAAGAACGGGCAGGTCGCCATTGTGGAAACTAAAGGCAATAAGGACTGTCATGTAATTTTACGAGGCGGTAAGGAGCCAAACTATGAGGCGAAATATGTGCAGGCCGCTTGTGCTGAACTAGAGGCTGCAAAACTTCCAGCTCGGTTGATGATTGATCTATCGCATGCAAACTCAAGCAAGCAACATCAACGACAAATTGATGTAGCCGATGATATTGCCAAACAAATTGAAGGCGGCTCAAACTATATTTTTGGTGTGATGATTGAAAGTCATCTTCATGCGGGTGCGCAAAAATTTACTCCCGGTAAAGATGACCCAAAAAATTTAGAGTACGGCAAGAGCATTACAGATGCTTGCATTAATTGGGATGACTCCGTACAAGTTCTCGAGCGATTAGCAAGCGCTGTTCGGAAACGTCGACGCACTTAATCTCACCAATACTGCGCGGACTCAGGTCCGCTTTTTTTCTTTTACTGGGACTCGTCGACTTTGTTTTGGTTTTTCCACAAAACATCTTGCCCCCCAGCAGCGCGATTAAGTACGCGAGCTAGAACAAAAAGTAGATCAGATAATCGGTTGACATACTGGCGCGGAGAATCATGAATGGGGTCTGCCCACCCAAGCTTCACAATCGAGCGTTCAGCACGACGGCATACTGTTCGACAAATGTGTGCTTGAGCTGCAGCGCGAGTGCCACCTGGTAGGATAAATTCTTTCAGTGGTGGCAAATTAGCGTTGTAATGATTTAACCAAATATCCAGTTGCTCCACCTGTTCGATCTTAAGTAAGGTGTAGTTGGGGATACAAAGTTCTCCCCCCAAATCAAATAAATCGTGTTGGACCCGCAGTAAAAGTTTACTAAGATCGCTCGCAATCGACTCCGGAAACTCTTCAGTCATTAACACCCCAATTTGAGAGTTCAGCTCATCGACATCGCCCATGGCGCAGATGCGTAAATGATCCTTTTCAACCCGGCTACCATCTCCTAACCCGGTCATTCCGGCATCGCCGGTCCGCGTTGCTATTTTTGAAAGTCTATTTCCCATGCACCGATTATAGGTAAGTGGCTAAAATGGGCATATGAATGCTCCCTACGCTCCCCCTGAAATCCTGGCAATTCAAGTAAAACAGGCACTTTTGGTCTCAGCACTCAGGCCAATCTTGGCCGAAGATGCCCTTCTTTGGCAACCAGAAGACACTATCCCCTATGAATGTGATGGTCTAGCGGCCTACCGAAAAATGCCTTTAGCGGTAGCTCTTCCAGAAAATGAAGATCAAGTTGTACGTATTCTGAAGTCCTGCCATCGCTTACAAATTCCGATTGTTCCTAGAGGTGCGGGTACGGGTTTATCGGGTGGTGCGATGCCCATCGAGCAAGGTCTTGTCTTATCCTTAGCTAAACTGAAAAAGATTGTGAAGATTGACCCGTTCACACGCACTGCCGTGGTGCAACCCGGTGTACGAAATTTAGCAATTTCAGAGGCAGTTGCTAAACATGGCTTGTACTACGCACCAGACCCGTCTTCCCAAATTGCTTGCTCCATTGGAGGGAATGTTAATGAAAACTCCGGCGGGGTACATTGTCTGAAATATGGGCTTACGCTTCACAATGTATTACGAGTTCGTACGGTACTAATGAATGGTGACATTGTTGAATTTGGTGGCACGGCACCTGATGCACCCGGACTCGATCTGCTCGCAGTGCTAATTGGTAGCGAGGGAATGCTTGGGATTGTGACTGAGATTACCGTAAAGCTGGTGCCCAAGCCTAAACTTGCTCGGGTCATTATGGCGAGTTTTGACGATATCGAAAAGGGTGGTAACGCCGTTGCCGCCATTATTGCTGCAGGCATCATTCCCGCTGGACTTGAAATGATGGACCGAGCTACTACTCGAGCTGTTGAAGACTTTGTGCATGCAGGATATGACCTCGATGCTGAAGCGATCCTGCTATGCGAATCAGATGGTACCCCCGAAGAGGTGGAGGAAGAAATTGCGCGCATGAACGCTGTCCTAGAACACCAAGGAGCAAGCCGAATTCAGGTCTCTCAAAGTGAGGCTGAACGCCTACGTTTTTGGAGTGGTCGCAAGAATGCCTTTCCAGCAGCCGGTCGCATTGCAGCAGACTATTACTGCATGGACGGTACGATTCCGAGACGCCATATTGCGACCCTCCTACGTCGCATTAAGGGTATGGAGGGAAAATATCGCTTAGGCTGTCTAAATGTATTTCATGCGGGTGACGGTAATATGCATCCCCTGATTCTGTTTAATGGCGCCGATCCTGATGAATGGCATCGCGCTGAAGAATTTGGTACTGAGATTCTAGAGACCTGTATTGAGTTGGGCGGCACGATCACCGGAGAGCACGGTGTCGGTATTGAAAAAATTAATTCCATGTGTGTGCAATTTAGCGATCAAGAGCGCGAACTCTTTTGGGGTGTTAAAGCCGCCTTTGATCCGGATCGCTTACTAAATCCTGACAAAGCAATTCCAACCCTTAATCGCTGTGCTGAGTACGGCAAAATGCGGATTAGCGGTGGTGTTTTGCCTCATCCCGAGTTGGAGCGCTTCTAAGTATGCGTGAAGCAGCTCTCTCGCAGTTTCGGGAACAAATTATCGAGGCAGGCAAACAAAATACAGCCTTATCGATTGAGGGCGGTGCCAGCAAGGATTGGTTTGGTAATACAACATCACCCCATACCTTAAGTACTAAATCGTATCAAGGGATCTTGGATTATCAGGCCGAAGAGTTGGTCATCACAGCGTGTGCGGGCACACCAATTACTGAGATTGAGGATGCGCTCACACAAAAAAATCAGATGCTTCCCTTTGAACCACCCCACTTCGGACAGCAAGCTACTTTTGGCGGAGTAATTGCTGCAGGACTTGCGGGCCCAGCACGTATTAGCACTGGCAACCTACGAGATTTTGTCTTGGGAACTCGCCTCATGGATGGTCGCGGCGAGGATCTTACCTTTGGCGGTAAGGTAATGAAAAACGTTGCTGGCTATGATGTTTCAAGGCTCATTCCAGGCTCTCTAGGTACGCTTGCTCTTCTGCTTGAGGCATCGGTCAAAGTCTTACCCAAACCAGCTGCTACAGCAAGCTTGCGTTGTGTGATCTCTCAGGATCGTGCCTTACGGGTTTTAAATGAATGGGCTGGTCAACCCTTACCGCTAAATGCTAGCGTCTGGATTGGTAATGCGAGTGATGAAGGCACGCTCACAGTGCGCTTAGCAGGCGCTAATGCAGCAGTTAACACGGCAAACCTAATGATGTGTGGGGAACTAAACGCCACATTATTGGATCATACGGATGCAGAGTCTTTCTGGAAAGAATTGCGTGAGCAAACCCTTGCTTGGTTCAGGGAGCTCGCTCCGGGTCATGCGCTTTGGCGATTATCACTCCCAGCGGATTGCCAAACTATACCCATGCCACCTGGTTTTAATCCCGTCGGTATCTTGGAGTGGCACGGCCAACAACGTTGGCTTCAAGGACCAGCCAATCAAAATACAGCAAGTACACTCATGGCGCTTGCCCAAAAGCATGGTGGGCATGCCAGCTGTTTTAGAAATAATAGCTCTGAGCAGTTTGAACGCTTCACCAGCTTGCAATCAAACCCCTTGACTGCTGGTCTAGAGCTAGTACAAAAACGCTTACGTCACTCCTTTGATCCCTTTGGTGTCTTTACAACAGGGCGTCTACCGTAATTATGGAAACTAAATTAGCACCGCAATTTGTTCATACTGCAGACGGCATTGAAGCTAAACGCATTTTAGGAAAATGCGTTCATTGTGGCTTTTGTACAGCAACCTGCCCAACCTATCAATTATTAGGTGATGAGTTAGATGGCCCGCGTGGTCGCATTTATCTCATTAAGCAAATTGCTGAGGGGCGGCTACCAACCGAGAAGACTCGTGGGCACTTAGATCGTTGTCTCACTTGTCGCAATTGTGAAAGTACCTGCCCCAGCGGAGTTGAATACGGCAAACTTGTTGATATCGGACGGAAATGGGCTGAAGAAAAAACTGCGCCGCGTCCTAGTGCGGAACGGATTACACGTTGGCTGCTTAAAGAGGGTTTAACAAGTCCAACACTCTTTAATACAGCCATGACCATGGGACGCTTAGTACGCCCACTGATGCCAGAGACTTTGAAACGAAAGATTCCGCAAGGTCTACCTGCCGGCGAGCGTCCTCAAAGACACCATACCCGCAAGATGTTGATTCTTGAGGGCTGTGTTCAGCCCGGTATGCTTCCTAATATTAATAATGCGACCATACGTGTTTTTGATGCCTTAAGTATTGAGCTTATCAGCAGTAATAAAGCGGGTTGCTGTGGGGCACTGCGCTATCACCTTAACGATCAAAATGGTGGTCTTGCCGATGCTAAACGTAATATTGATGCTTGGTGGCCATCTATTAAAAATGGCAAAGACTCTGTCGAGGCCATTGTGATGAATGCCTCGGGCTGCGGGGTGATGGTCAAGGACTATGGTCATCTATTACACGATGATCCACTCTATGCCAGTAAGGCAAAGCGTGTTTCTGAACTTTGTAAGGATTTATCAGAAATCATGCCGCAATTTCAGGAGCAACTGGTTCAAAAAATTGGACGGGATAAAAAAGCGGGGGTTGTTTATCACCCGCCTTGCACCTTACAGCATGGCCAACAAATTAGAGGTAAGGTTGAGGGACTTCTGGAAAGTTTAGGTATTGGTGTAAACCTATGCGCTGATAGTCATTTATGTTGTGGCTCTGCAGGTACCTACTCCGTATTACAACCAATACTCTCTGAACAATTACGTCAGCAAAAGATCCAAAATCTTGAAACGGCCTGCACGAGCTCAGGTGCGAGGACGGTAGTCTCCGGTAATGTGGGCTGTATTAGCCATCTTCACCAAGATCATCTACCAGTGCGCCACTGGGTTGAGATCATCGATCAATTGCTGCATAAACCATAATGGGTCGCATTACTAATCAACTCATGGCCTTGCAGCATCGTGTGGATGCTGCTGCAGAAGAGTATGGTCGTGATCCAGAAACGATTCAGATTATTGCGGTGAGTAAAACGTTCCCAAGCGCTGCGATTGAAGAAGCGATGCATGCCGGGCAAACCGCTTTTGGTGAAAACTATGTCCAAGAAGCTGTTGAGAAAATTAAGCAACTTGATAAATTACGACCTTGGCTCGAATGGCACTTCATTGGGCCTCTGCAAAGCAATAAAACTGCTGATATTTCAGAACACTTTGATTGGATGCACACACTGGATCGCCTTAAGATTGCAGAACGTCTTTCGATACAGCGTGAGCCACATGCTCGTCTTGGCCCGCTTCAGGTCTGTGTACAAGTGAATATTAGTGATGAAGAGAGTAAGTCGGGAGTGCGCCCCTCTGAAGTGCTTACTTTGTGCGAACAAATTGCTCCCCTACGTGGTCTTACCCTGCGTGGCTTAATGGCTATACCAGCACCTTCTAAAAATCCAGATGAGCAGCGTAAATCCTTTGCAGCAGTTCGTGAGCTATTTGAGTCCATTCGGATGCAAAAAGAAATGAGTGCGGGTTTTCATAATTTTGATACCCTCTCGATGGGCATGTCAGATGATTTAGAAGCGGCCATTGCAGAAGGCGCCACCATGGTGCGGGTGGGAAGTGCTATTTTCGGACAACGCCCACCACGCGCTAATATAGACGCATGACTAGATCCAATTCGATGAATACTCTTTTTATTGGGGGCGGCAATATGGGTCGCGCCCTCATTGGCGGCCTTCTAAAAAAAGGATTTGATCCGAAGTCTATTTCCACCGTTGAAACCGACCCTCAAATTGCAGCACATCTTGTGCATGACTTCTCCATTCATGTTTTATCGACCTTGGTAAATGCGCAAGAGCAATTAAATGCGTCACAGGTTGTCATCATTGCAGTAAAGCCCCAAGACTTTAAGTCTATTGCTTTTGAGTTATCTCACCTCATCAAAAATTGTCCCGGTGAGCGCCCTCTTATTCTTAGTATTGCCGCAGGGATACCGACTGCAAGTATGGCGCACTGGTTGCACTATGGGTGCTGCGTTCGTGCGATGCCCAATACGCCTGCCTTGATTAATCAAGGCATGACAGGCCTATTTGCACCTGTAACTGTGAGTGAAGTACAACGCAAGCATGCTGAAACCATTTGTTCATCCGTTGGTAAAACAGTATGGATTGATGATGAGTCTTTGATGGATGCAGTTACTGCACTCTCAGGCAGCGGACCTGCTTATGTGTTTGCATTTTTAGAGGCCCTGCAGTCTGGTGGAGAACGTATGGGGCTGCCTGCTGACACAGCTCGGCTATTAGCCTATCAAACCGTTGTAGGCGCTGCTGCCCTGGCGATGCAGTCTAGTGAGACTCCATCAACCTTGCGACAGAAAGTAACTTCCAAGGGGGGTACCACGGCAGCAGCCCTAGGAGTCTTAGAGCAAAAACGGTGGCAAGGTATTTTGGAAGAAGCCCTAGCTGCAGCCAAAGAGCGTGGCATACAAATGGCTAAAGAACTGGGTAACTCTTAAACAATTGTTTACTTCAATAGTAAGCCCAGTAAGATTCCTAAAAATAAACTAGCTCCCAGCCAATTATTGTGTGAGAAAGCCTTAAAGCAGGCATCACGCTTGCGCGTAGCAATTAAGCGTAGCTCATAGATTGCGCACCCTAGTGCAAGGATCCAACCAAGATAGAACCATTTGCTGAGCTGGGCCAACTCAGCGACCCAGATTTGAGATGCGAACAATACACCATAACAAATTGAGATCGCAGCGATATCAAATCGGCCTAATGTAATGGCAGAGGTCTTTAAACCCAAACGCATATCGTCATCTCGGTCAACCATGGCATAAGCCGTGTCATAGGCAATTGCCCAAAACACATTACCGATGAATAAAATCCAAGCTTCGATGGGGATCCCATTTTGAATGGCTGCAAATGCCATGGGTATCCCAAAA
>Ga0214921_10009757_pt1 | contig 12049 bp, 11 predicted proteins | sample LL1505_MetaG_FD_177992 | JGI IMG/M metagenome (GOLD analysis project Ga0214921, IMG submission 177992) | Freshwater microbial communities from Lake Lanier, Atlanta, Georgia, United States - LL-1505 | ecosystem: Environmental > Aquatic > Freshwater > Lake | place: USA: Georgia | collected... | reverse complement strand
AGAACGAGTGATCGGGCCCTTTCCTTGTGGTGTCATCGGTAAAGTGCTTTTCGATCACGCGCGCGCCCAATGCAATTGCGCCAAGCACAGCGGCGTGCCCCGGCGTGTGGTCGGACAGTCCCAATATCATCCCTGGCCAATGCAGCGCGAACGACTGTAGTACACGCAGATTAACGAAGCGGAAATTATCAAGGCTACCTGTATAATTAGTATTGCAGTGCATCAGCACAATGCTGGAATTCGTTTCGATCACCGCATCAACAGCACGCTCGACATCCACCATGTCTGCAGCACCGGTTGCAAGCAGTACGGGCTTGCCCTTGGTGGCCATGCGTGTAATCGACTCGAGCCATGTCACATCACCTGAGCCGACCTTGTAGGCGGGCACCCATTTTTCGAACGAGTCGATTGCCGCCAGGTCATAGGGCGCCGTCATAAAATGGATACCGGCTAACTGACAGGTTTTATATAGTTCTTCGGTCCAGTCGCGCGGGCATTCGTAGTCTTCGTAAACTTCGTAAACCGACTTCTTCCATTCTTTTTGGTGAGACTGCTGCCCTCCAAGAGAGCGGAAACCGCGGTCGCTGACAATATCTTTTGCGAAAAAGTGCTGAAACTTGGCGGAATCGGCGCCGGCCTCTTTTGCAAGCCAAATGAGGTCTTTCGCCCGTGCTAAATCACCGTCATGATTTGCAGCGATGTCAGCGACAAAGTAGGTCGGTTCATCTATCGCAATCTCGCGATCCGCGATTTTCACTTTGGTGTCGTACTTCATTTTGATCCTTTGTATTCTAAGACTAGATTTTCAATCACGGTAGCGAGGTCTGGAAGACAGTATCCTAGAAGTGCTTCAGCACGACTCACATCCAAACCCAAACTGTTTGCGCGTGGAGGGGTCAAGGTGTGGACACTTCCGACAGACGCCCTCGATAGGGAGCAGCCAAGACTAGCTGCAACCGCTTCGATAAACACTTTTTTGGTCGACACTTCGCTGGAAGCAAGGTTGATGATGCCGCGAGCCCCCTTGTCGAGGAGGTCGCATGCGACTTTACAAAAACTACGTGTGTCCAGCGTTGACGTATACATGTCGTCAAACAAGGTCACTGGAAGATCTCGAGTCACAACATCGAACACCCACTCCGCAAATGTTGGCTCATCCGATCTACCCCGAAAACCAGTGATATTAGTGCGCAAGACGAGCGATTCGGAGTACGTGATCGCAAAGGCCTCGCCAGCAAACTTGGTGCGTGCATATTCGTTGACTAGTTGCACCGGCGCAGCCTCGTCATGGAGTGATTTTCCGTCACCGCAAAAGTAATGATCGGTGGAGACCTGAACCAACCGCGCTCCAGTTGCGCGGCATTCCTGCATCATCTCTGCCACAGCTCTTGCATTGACTGCATACGCGATACCGGGGTCGCGCTCGCAGGCAGATAAGTTCACAATGGCGGCAGCATTCCATACCGTGTCAGGTGCCAGCTGGCGGACTAGCGCAGCAGCCAGCCCTGGCTTTGAGAAATCGACCTCATAATCTGGCCCTTGACGACTGACCCCGTCTACGAGGTGGCCGCGCATCCTCAACTCGCGCAACAACTGTTGGCCGAGCATTCCCGATGCTCCGAAGACCAAGTGTCTCATGGTTGGTTGGGTCAGCTAAGGCGACGAAAGCCGCCGTGGCACGGCGGGCCGTCAAGCAGTTCGTCGACTGGGCGCCCATCCTCACAATCCCGCACTAAGGCCAGTACAGGCTCCAGTGCGTCGAAATATGCGTCGATGTCTGAGTCTTGGTGCTGAATGCTTGGGTAGCAGGCGTTGCTGGCAAGGAAGCCGGCTTTGAGCATCTCCTGCGTGATCAGCGTCTTGTACTTTAGCCAGTCGTGCGACTCGATCGTGAATCCGATCATCGACGGCAGGCCCGACACCTCCATCGGCAGGCGGAATTTACCGGCAAGCGCCGTCCACCGCTCCCCGATTCGCTCGCCTTTGCGCGTATTTACGACCCACGACTCGCACCGCTCCATCACGTCGAGTGTCTTGAGCGCCGCGGCGGGACCAATGCGCTCCGTCCAGAAGGTGCTACTGATGAAGGTGGTCTGCGCGGCCTCCATTACGGCACGGCGACCGATCACTGCGGTGATCGCATATCCGTTACCCAGCGCCTTTCCGAACACCGCCATATCGGGATTCACGCCGTACTTGAGATGTAAGCCGCCGAAAGTCTCGCGGAACCCAGACGTGCATTCGTCGAAGATCAGCACAATGTTCTTGCTTGTGGCAATCTCGCGCACGCGCTGTAGAAACCCTTCGTTGGGGCGGTGATTGCGCGACACTTCCATCTTGATAACACCGATATCGTGCTGCGCGACCAAGGTCTCCAGTTCATCGATGCGGTTGTACGTGAAGGTGAGCACCGACCCTATGAGGTCGCGAGGAACACCGCGCGGCTCCAGACCCGGCAACAGATGTCCATCAAGTCCTTTATCGTCAGCAAGGTTTGCCGACAGATACCAGTCGTGCCATCCGTGGTATCCGCACACCGCCACCTTATCGCGGCCTGACGCGGCACGACCAATGCGGATGGCGACGGCGTTGGCCTCTCCACCCGAGCGAGCGAACCGCACCATGTCCGACCACGGGTGCAAGCCCACCAGCCGTTCGGCCAAATAGACCTCTTCCGGGCAGTTCAAGGAAGACATATTGCCGGCTTGAACCGCGGCCATCACCGCGACATCCACTTCCGGATGGCCGTAGCCCAACGAATTGGTACCAACGCCCATGAGTGACATGTCAATGTACTCTCGACCATCCAGGTCCCAGACACGGCAACCCTTGGCGCCGCTAAAGTAGGCAGGCCAGAGCTCAGGATGAAACATTTCTGTCCGTTTTGACAAAAGCATTCCCCCGCCGGGGATAACATAACGCGCCCGTTTCCAAAGGGCCTGGCCGGAGTTGCTCATGATTGCTTCCATACGTACATGCTTGAGTATCCCAATTCTGTAAAGGGCGCCACCAAAGCTCTAAGCTCTGGTTTTTCGTCGAGGTGGGAGATGATTTCAGTCACTGGAATGCGCGGCGCGCGATCCTTAAAGCGGGCGTAAATATTCCGGCAAACGACCAAATCTTCGGGGTTGTCTACTGTCAGGCGCAGGTCTTTTCGAATTAAGTCTGCCGCCGGCCGGTGGCGAATCACTTTGAACTGGTCCGCATGTTCGCGAATGTACAGCGTACACATCTCAGATCGGTGCCGCGAGTCACCGTTTTCATGCGAGATCACCAGGGAATTCAGGCTCAGGATTTCAAACCCACATCCGTCTATTGCGTCATCAAGGAAAGTGCAGTCGTATCCACCTTCGACATGTCCTGCCCACAGTTGTTCGACCAGTTCAAAGTGCATGAAGGGCGATTCGGATGTGACACGAAAAACGTCGGTGGCCTCTGCCATCTGCCCCCCTCGTACCAAGCGAAGCAACACATCGTGCTCGTTGCCGATGACGTAGCGGATGCCATGTCCATGGGCAACATCAACAAAGGATTGGTTCTCGTTTCCTTCAGCGATAGCAAGCACCACCTCATCGATCACCGGGATCATCTTAAGACAATTCACAATATTGTCTAGGACTGTGACACCGGTTTCGATGTCGAGGTTTTGCAATGGCTTGCCATAAAGACGAGAGCCCTTATTGCGGCAGGCTAGTACCGCAACCAGTTTTTTTCCTGCAACCTGAAAGCTATTGGACATCTTGGGATCTCACTGGTAGATTAGCTTCGAGGCCACTAACAAGCACACGGCCGACAACACTGTCGATAGATGCGAAGTCTCCGATGATAGCTGACCGCTTAAGAGTAACATCTTCAGCCTGGATAGTGGCACCCTTCAAAAGCGGCTTTATAGCAACTACACTACGTCGAACCATACTGCGATATCGCTGCTCGGCGGGACTCATGCCGAAGTCGTCCCGCGCCACAACATTTCCCAGGGCGGCGGCGCTTGCACGTAGCCCCTGAGTATAGAAAGTAAACTTATCTGGGTTAATCGCAGCCTCGTGATCTTCGAGCTTCATAATCTCACCCAGGGTTATGTGTTTCTCGAAAACTCTTGCGCCGAGACCAAGTGCCATTGTTGAAAATGGTAGCACCCAAGGGCTAGCGGGAAGAGAATGGTCTGCGTATCCAATAGTCACATTGTGGTGTAAATCCGAGAGCCAGTCAGCAACATAGGCTATGCGCGCAATCTGACTCTCGTCGTCCGGTGTCGGATAACCCTGGTAGCCGACCATAACAACAACATTTTTCGAGGAAAGGATTTTTAATGTGCAACTTAACTCAGACATCAGCGCGCCCCCAGCTCCCAGAAACACCTTATTGGCTGGGCTAGCAGCAATCTTCTCGATAAGCGGCATATTGGTCAAATCTGTAGCGTGCACCATAATTTCACTAACACCAAGTTTCTCGGCCAGGGCTAGACTTCGATCACCAAATATATCGAGAATGACTCGAATTTCCAGCTTGCGTGCCGTCTCCACAAGACGCATCCATGATTCATCGGGCATTTCCAGACTGCGAAAAAGCGCATAATGCTTATAGTTCGGGGTGCACAGTTCATCTGCGTAAATCACTTGATACTTGGCAGCATCGGCGGCAGCACTTTTTGCAGCCTTTAACAACAGAATGGCTTGCTCGATATTACCTTCATAACCTTGAGCGATTTCTGCAATGATATCGATTATGGTTTTGGTTTTGGTTTTGGTTTTGGTCATGACCTGTTCCATCTAGCGGGATTAATGAGATCCAAATCAGCAATTGAAAGATCTGGGGTCTGAGGGGCGAAAGTAGTATTGGAAACTGCAATCAGTTCTTGCATATGCAAGAGGTTATCCACCCCAACTACTAAGCCATCTAGGCGGTCTTCAGCTAGAGCAAAACGTAAGCAAGCCTCGACTTGAGTCTGCCCACTAGACCGAATCCACTCCTCGTAACGATCCCATAAACTACCCCAGCGTGAAAACTTTTTCCGACGATCGGCACTCTCCATCAGTAAAGCCCCCTGAAGAAATACTGATCGCCCATGAATTAACATACCTCGAGCACGGCATCTGTCAAACCAGCCACTAGTTGACATCCGTCGGTCCAGTAAATTGAATGGGGCCTGAATCATCTGAAAATCATAGTACGAGATGAGTAGGGCAAGTATATCTGGTTCATATATAGAGACACCTACCAAGCCAATTTTACCATCGTCTTGTAAATGCTTAAGCGTAGCATAAATTGATTCACCCATTGGGCCAAGAAACTGGTCTGGACAATGTGCAAGCAGCCCATGAACAGCATCAACTTTAAGCCGGCGCAGGGACGCTGCTACCTCCTCTCTCACCCAAGTCTCCACATCAGAACAATTAGAAGGCACCCCACGCAACTTGGTAACCACCTTCCAATCTTTTATGCCAAGGTGACCTAAGGTCGACTCGCTTTCACCATATGCGGCAGCCGTATCAAGCCACTTGATTCCCTTGGCGCGCCCAACTTGCAAAATAGAGCGCACCTCATCTGACTGCATGCGTCCATGCTTATTGGCTATACCGTAGTCCAGCCCTATCTGGGCGGTACCAAGAACGAGACGGCTTTCTTTCATTTACTTACAGTATTAATTAGTAAACCCATTCATGTTCAAGAGTAGTAGGGAGATCATCGTTTACCAGATAAAAAGGTGCCTTACGGGTAACTCCCATGAATACTATCAAATCAATGTCAGCAATATCAACCAATGCTGATCGTTAAATAAGATTCAAAAATTAACTCTAGCGGAACCCCAGATTGGAAAGTGCCAAGGAAATCAAAAAATCTCAACATAATTCAGTGCGAACCCAGATTTACCTTTGTCATTTTAGGTTTTCGTACGATTAAAAATCTGGAGCTGTAATACAAAGAGAGGGCAATATGAAATGCAAAAATTTGCCGCCCGCCCAACTCAACAGCCGGAGTATAGTGTCCTAAAGAAACAAACCAACCAATTGCAAATAATCCATTAATGATCCCAAGAAACGCATTAGATTTTTCGTTGAGGTCGCCACTAAAATACCTATTGCGTAATCGGAATAAATTAAAAACAAAACCAATCACTGAGGCAATTAACAATCCAGAAAATAAAAATCCCGTCTTGAATATTAGGGCAGCCAACCCCATGTTGGTATCCGAAATTATGGACTCGTCAAAATACCTACCCCAACCAAGTAATTGTCTATAAATATCCATTGAACTAATCACCTCAATTGGAACGTCAAGTGCTTCTTTGTAGATCTCGACATCCGCCTCATTGTTAATCCTAAAAAGAATGAGGTCAAAAAAAAATAAGTCAAATAAAGAAATGACTATTCCGCTCAATATTATAAAAAAGAGTATTGAAGTGCTTCGTAACGAAATGCGCCGACAGTAAAAGATCAATATAGAAAATCCAATAATACTAACTAAAATTATATTTGAAGTCATTGTGGCACTTAACAGATACATAGTTACTGCAGCTACTAGCCAAAAAATCAACCGAGATACATGCCCGACCTTTAGTTCATGTCTGAAAAGTATATAAAACCAAATGAGTGCGAACAAAGATAGTTGACTTGCGCTCTGACTTCCTAAAATAAGACTATTCAATCCATTCATGATCTCAAAATGCTGCAAAAGGGCTGCAGTATTATAAGTTTTATATATTGTAGTAACGGTTGAATGACCAGCAATTGCCACAAATTGATCGGTAAATCCCGCCAATCTCATTATAAATTCAAAATACAAGAAACAAAGGTGAACTTTATAGATTCTTGATATCCATGTGTAAGAATCCTTTGCGCTTATGCTATTTGTTCCAGTCAATAATTTGTAAAAAATCAATACTTCAATAACCAGTAATACCAAACCGCCACTTCCGATTCCACGACCGTCGAGCATACCTACTAATGAGTGAATCACCGTTGCTATCAGTACAAATCCAGCCACCAAACCTATTCGCAGATCTAATCTGCGTGTTAATAAAAGTAGTGCAAAGATCGTCATAAGCACTATATCAGGGGCAAGTACTAAAAGCTTTGAGTCAAAATAAGCCGCAATCCACGGCATACCACTGGCTAACAACACAATGAAATATGGTATTGAAGATATTTTTATTAACATTTACCTACTGTTTCATGCGTTGAAGTAAGAGTCAATTTGATGATTTTGAGGAATATGAATGGCACTATCTGTCGCACCATGAGCCATTTAGCCCGCCTATCAAAGTAATTTGAAAGTTATTGAATAACCTACAGACTTGATATTAACATCGATTCGGATATCTTTAAAAACTCTGATTGGATGGGCGACTATTTAAAATGGGTACTATCGATAGTGAAAAAAAACTAAAATCAATTTGACAATATCTTTACAATAGTTGAGCGAATGATTTCGTGCGGGGGGTTAAATGGGTCATAACCACTAAGATAACTTGCACCATAATTAGTCTTTTTTCGGTATTCTTCCAATGGCATATCCAAAAGACCAATTATTCGAGACCTAAACTTATTGTAATCATCTCCTTGGAAATAACTTATTCCAGCCTCTGGCATTGCAAAGTGAATGTCATTTGATGTATTACACCAAAGAACCTTATTCCCCCATGAGAATAATTCTAGGAGTGTTGTTGAGTTTAAGGCAATTACTAACTTACTATTTTCGGCTATGCGGTAAGTAGAAAATTCCTTTCTCACTGAACTAACTATGCGCACCTTACTACCAAACGCATTTTGATAGAAGATTAATTCCTGATCATCAGAATCATGGCGAAGACAAATCACCAGTTTAAGTTCTTCTTCCTTTTGAAGACGCTGCAAAAGTTGAATCATTCCCTGAATACCGCGCGCATTTCTTTGGCATACTTGTGAACGATAATCGTCCCCAGTACTACCATCAAAAAAATGCTTATGCCACTGGGATATTAGACATAAATCGAATGGGGTATCAATTTTCCAGTATGAGATTTTACTTTTGTAATACCCTCCAACCAGAGCTCCTACTGGAAGGTAATTATCAATTTCGTGTCCATGACTTTTAAATAGATCAACGTCCCTTTGACCGAAGCAAAAAAAATTGGTCATAGATATCTTGGAGTACTCGTTGGGTCTTTTCTGTAATGAATCTCTTACGCAATGTAATGTTCGAGTGCCATTTTGAATTGCAAAGTAGACTCGCTTTGAGTCAAGTCTGGATAAATCCTGAAATAGTCTTGAATTATCAATGTAGGTTAGCACGATCTTAGCTTGAATTTGATCAAGACAAGAAAGTAAATATTGCAAGTATATTTTATAAAAAAACTCTTTAAGGTTTAATTTGTTGTGTGCAATACGGCCCCATTGAATGGATCTTAGGCGTAAAATCAATTTAAAAGTTAATTGCGGGGTTATATAAATAAAAAAACCTTCGGGATAAACACCAATTGTTGTAGATGGTATATCTCTTAGTATTAATGTTTTTATCCAATAATCATCATCGTAGATGATTGCAACCCTATTTGACTTTGGATTTTTAAATCTTATGCTTGAAAGCATTCGAAACAAGGCTTCAATCACTTTAAATATTTAACTATTTCAAAGACCTCTGCCATGGGAACTCCTATGCGCTGACCAGCATTTTCAGCTTCATTCCTGAAAAATTTAATCCATTTCTCGCCAGTACGATTAACTTCAGAGACATGGGCCCGAATTGCTCGTTCTTTAATTCCCCACCATTGGGTAATATCAACGTAGTAATTCCCACGAAACTCTACAGTAGAGTGATACCAGTTGCTGCGGTACATGAGTAGTCTGGGTACGTGCCGACAACTATGCAATGATGCTTTGGCAACTGCCTGATGATCATGATGAATATCTCCAGCCCAATGAGCATACACTTGGTCGATCTTCTTTTCCTGTACGATCTTTAGTATTTCAATATTTAGCAAATCCGTGAATTCCACTTCGAGCGTCTTAAAATTGCCACATAACAACTCTTTCACACCAATAACATTCATCGCATTACGCGCCTCAGAAAGCGCCAACTCGTTTGAGCGAACATTTTGATTGTACTGATTGACAAAACCAGAGATTGTGGCCACAAAAACAAAGACTTCATCGCCTTCTTGAACATGGCGTGCGAGCGCCCCTCCGCAGCCGAGCTCGACATCATCAAAATGTGCGCCTATAGCTAGCACCCTCATCCCACCCCCCTTAATATTTCTCTTGATTTATTCGCACCATGATTGAACAATACATCAAGTGCGCTCAAATATGGTACAAAATTGTCAAACTGCTGTGCATATACCGGATGAACAAAGTTTTGCCAGATTACCTCCAAGCCTGCTTTGGCAAATAGTTCCGGTTGAAAATAGTCCCGTGCCCCTATCCCGGAAAGATAATGTGATGCAGAGACTCTCCTTAACAAATTAATGAGTAATTCATTTTTTGACCCTACTGGATCAAGAGTGCTTGACCATACCCAGGGAATACGAACATCGAGCATAGTCATTATCATCTCAATCGAAGCTATATTGAAATCACGTAAAAATTCGAAAGGTCGGCCGTAAAGTCGCTCGACCTCTGGCATGATCTCTTTATAAAATGACGCTTTGCGATAGTTCTGCTCGAGCAAACTCAAATTCTGTTGTCGCCAATCTACGTCTGTGGATAGTTTAATCCGGCTTATCGGAGTATCACGCGGCATCCTCTTAACGCTAATGGTCAACCACTTCTCTCCTTGAGTGGTCTTGATCTTATCACGGTGTGTCCAACTTCTACTACTGCTATTAACGAATTGCACATGATCCAATGCGATATAGAGATCGGCATGGAGGAAGCGATGAAAGAATCCTAGGTATGGTGCAAAATCGGGTTGGTGAATCACCACGATCTTGTTCATATTCCCAGCTCCTGTAGTGCGGCAACTACCCGTTTCACACCAAGCAAATCGATACTGCTTAATCCCGCCAAGCTCATTTTCGTTAGAGGCAAGTTACAATCAAACATGGGCATATTCAACGATTCATGGTGTCCGACAAATATGACACCCCCAAGTATCTGTAACGCCTCGGCGACCGGGATCTCGAACTGCTCGTTAGCGACCACAATACAGGGTAAACCGGAGGCATTCGCCTCAAAGGGAGTAATTCCTCCACCAGTAATAGCCAAATCATGACGATAGAATTCTTTGATCAGCGAAGGTACTCCTGACTTCAATGCAAAATCTTCTGTCAGCTCCCGTTCTAGACTTTCTGTGTGCATGAACGACGGCCCAACTACAACGGTCGCAGCAAGCCCCATCTCTTTGAGTAACTTTACGACCTTAACTGTGACGCCATGGGTATCACTACCACCTAACGTAATCAAAATACTCTCCAATCTAGAACGCTTGCGCTTATAAACTTCGATTTGCGGATTCAGAATTAGATAGTCAATGCCGCGTAACAATTTCAATCCCCCAAGCTTCTCATTGGGGTTGAATGACAGCGCCGCAATGTGCAGATCTGCTAATACGGCACCAGCTCCCCGATCATCGAAGGTTACCAGGGGAATACCGGCAGACTTAATCTTCTGCGCATGACTAATTTGGGTATCGAGGCGATCGTTTATCCAAAGGGTAATGCCGTCACGCCTAATCAACCATGTTTCCCAATCGTTTGAAATATCGTCCAGATTGACTACCGAGTGGGGAATTTCGTTCGCGGTCAGTATTTGCTGGGATGGTGAATGTTCATTTAGATACAGCCGGTAAAGAATCTTACCTTTTTTCAACTCAGCAGCAAGATTTAGTGCGCGATAGAGATGCCCCATACCTCGCGCATGAGAACACTCTACACAAATTGCAAACACAACTTTATGGCCTCCTCTGTATCGATCCAACGATCGGGTGCATATTCGATAATGGCACACGCACGCCTGTAGTCTTCTTCGTTATCGACCGTCAACCGAAGAGTTGGGTTACTTTTTGATGCAGAAACTTCTAATATGCCAATCTTGAAGAGAGTCGAGTTCTCTTGAATATATTCGTTTACATGCTCCCGGTGATTGGGTGAAAGACCCTCATACGTGCTCCGCTCTAGGGCATGAAAAGTAAAAATCTCAGCGCCCACACCTAGCGGCATGCTACCGAATGAGTGCGTGTAATCGTTGCGGTCTAACAAGTGCAGTTCTATGAGACGTCCCAATTCTTCTATGTCGGTGAACGGATTATCCGCTGTTAATCTGACCACATGGTCAAAACAATTCTTTCGAGCACATTGGTAGTATCTGTCTAATACGTCAGTCTCACTGCCACGAAATACGGATACACCCATACCCAAACCACGCCTTTCGACCACATCATCTTGGGGTAGATCGGTTGTGGCGATTACGATCTCAGCCGGGTAATGAAGCTGAGCCAACCGTCCAATGACATGATCAAGTAGCTTTTTGCCTGCCATAGGCTTCAATACTTTTCCAGGCAAACGGGTAGAGCCTATCCTGGCTTGAATGATGATACCAACCTTCACGCCAAATCGTTCCATGAGAGAATCGCATCCCTCTCCATATCGGCGACTACTGTACTTCCTACTACCTGCTCCAAATATTTTGGGCTAATACCATACCCAGGGCGCTTAACCGCAATATCTTGCTCTGTCAGTCGTTGTCCCGCTTTCACACTTCTATTCAGCACGAGGCTCTTGCGATTATTACGGCGAGAAGACTTTTCGCTAGCAGCCGGCCGCTTAATGCCTGAGCCGCGCATGATCTCGAAATCTCGTACCGCATCTACCAGCCATTTCATTTCATCTGGATCAGCAGAAAGCATATGGTCTGGGCCATCAGCTTCCTTATCATAGGTAAAATGTTTTTCGATTACACGAGCGCCCATTGCAACTGCACACAAGCATGCAATCGGCGACAAAGTATGATCAGAGTATCCGACATCAAGCATGGGGAATGTACGCATCAACGTCTGCATCGCCGCAAGATTAACATTCTCGGCATGAGTTGGATAGTTCGTAATGGCATGTAAAAGAATAATTTGATCGTTTCCT
>Ga0214921_10009755_pt1 | contig 12052 bp, 11 predicted proteins | sample LL1505_MetaG_FD_177992 | JGI IMG/M metagenome (GOLD analysis project Ga0214921, IMG submission 177992) | Freshwater microbial communities from Lake Lanier, Atlanta, Georgia, United States - LL-1505 | ecosystem: Environmental > Aquatic > Freshwater > Lake | place: USA: Georgia | collected... | reverse complement strand
CGTGATGCGGAGACGGCGGCTCGCACCCGTACCCTGCTTGCTGCGCTCAAAAGCGACAAATTTCATAACTACTCCTGTAAGAGCCCACCGCGACCAGTGCGGCTCCGGTTGAAAAAGACCCGGTGCACATGCGCCGGGCCGGCTTTTGTCTCGTCAAAACAAATCGTCTTGGTCCGAGAACAAACTCATGACCGACTCACCCTTGGAGATCCGCAAAATCGTCTCAGCGATCAGCGGGGCCACGGAGAGTTGGCGGATTTTGGGGCACACGGCGGCCGCCGCGCTCAGCGGGATCGTGTCAGTCACCACGACTTCGTCGAGGGCGTCGCCGCGCTCGATGCGTTCGATGGCGGGACCCGAAAAAATCGGGTGGGTGCAATAGGCATAGACTTTTTTCGCGCCGCGCTGTTTGAGCACCTCGGCCGCTTTCAGCAGGGTTCCGGCGGTGTCAATCATGTCGTCCATGATCACGCAGTTGCGGTTTTCAATCTCGCCGATGACGTGCATCACTTCGCTGACATTGGCGCGCGGGCGGCGCTTGTCGATGATGGCCAGGTCGCAATCGAGTTGCTTGGCGATCGCGCGGGCCCGGACCACGCCGCCCACGTCGGGCGAGACCACAATAAGGTCGTCGTAGTTTTTCAACTGCAAATCACCCAGCAAAACGGGTGATGCGTAAATATTGTCGACGGGGATGTCAAAAAAGCCCTGAATCTGGTCGGCATGCAAGTCCATGGTCAGCAGCCGCGACACGCCGGCGGTTTGCAGCATGTTGGCCACCACCTTGGCCGTGATAGGAACCCGGGTGGAGCGCGGGCGGCGATCTTGACGCGCGTAGCCGAAATAGGGGATGACGGCGGTGATCCGCTCGGCAGAAGCGCGTTTGAGCGCGTCCACCATGATAAGCAGCTCCATCAGGTTTTCGTTGGTGGGGGCGCAGGTGCTCTGGACCACAAAGACGTCGCGGGCGCGTACGTTCTGGTTGATCTCTACGGTGACTTCGCCATCCGAGAAGCGTCCCACCGTGGCCGAACCCAGGCTGATGCCCAGGTTCTTCGCAATGTCCGCAGCCATGTCCGGATTGGCGTTTCCGGTGAAGATCATGAAATCGGATTGATGACTGGGTGCCTGCATAGTCGCTCCTGAGAGCTGTTTGAATGAACGGACCGAAACACACTTTGGCAGGGGAAGAAGGATTCGAACCTTCGCATGCTGGAATCAAAATCCAGTGCCTTAACCAACTTGGCGATTCCCCTACACGGGCTGGCACCGGAAAACCGGAACCAGCCGAAAAACATTTCACCCTTCTGCCCAGCTCCGCAACGGATGCTCAGACAGCGTGCTGCAGGTATGCAGCAAAAGACCTTCAGGCACTGCGCCCATATCTAGGGCCTTTGTCAGTGGCGCGAATACCGCGCTACCGGAGCCGGTCATTCGGGCCTCCAGACCCTGCGATTCCAACCACCGGACCGCATCTTCAATGGGCGGGCAGAGCATTTGCGCCACCGGCTGCAAGTCGTTGTGCCCGAAACTGAACCCGGCTTCCAGAAAGCCCGCGAGTATAGCAAGGCCGGTATTGCGGCATAGGCGCGAGTCCGTGAACAGGGCCGCCGTCGAAACACCCGCGGCCGGTTTGGCCACCACCAGCGGCGTCGGCGGCAGGGCAATGGCGGTGAGCTGTTCGCCCACGCCCTCCACCCAGGCATTGCGCCCGAACAAGAAAAACGGCACGTCGGCGCCCAAGCGCAGGCCGATGGCCGATAGCTGCGCGCGCGTCAAACCCAGCCCCCACAAGCGGTTCAGGGCCAACAAGGTGCTGGCGCAATCGGACGAACCGCCGCCCAGGCCGGCCTCGGCGGGCAAGACTTTGGCCACCGCGATGTGCGCGCCCTTTGTGCAGCCGGTGGCCTCTTGCAGCATGCGGGCTGCGCGCAGGCACAAGTCGTCCGCCGGGAGCGGTGCGAGCAGGTCCTCTCGGCTGACCTGCGGGCCGCTGCGCAATTCAAAGTGCAGCGTGTCGCACCAGTCCAGCAGCGCAAACACCGATTGCAACAGGTGGTAACCGTCGGGTCTGCGCCCGACGATGTGCAAAAAGGTGTTGATCTTGGCTGGAGCCGGCACGTCATACAAGGCTTTCATGGCGCATCCCACAACAGCAGTATCTCCAGCCCCTCCTGGCTCGTACCGGACTCCGGGCTTGCAATTTTGCGTGCCCGCAGCCGGCGCTCCGCGTAGCGTGAACGGTCCACCTCCCAGCCGGGCACGCTCGCGTTGCTGCCGTTCAGCCAGCCGAAAACCGCGCTCAGCGGGACGCTGTGTCCCAGGCTGGAGCGCACCATGGCATCAGCGGACTTGAAGGTGTGGGTTTCGCCACCGCTTTGCAGCTCGGCAAAACCCTCTCCCCAACGCATGCTGGCCAGCGTCAAGCCCAGCATATTGAATAGCCCTAGGCTACCGGCGCTGGCGTTGCCTTGCAACTTAAAGCTGGCGCTCATATTGTTTTGCGGATCAAGGGGGTCTTTGATGGCGATGCGCCCCTCCCAGAACGGGGTACTGGGTGGTGGACGAAACCATGCGCAGCCTGCTAGCAGCCCGGCCGCGGCGATTGCGGCGGCGCAGGCCCGGCGTTTCATGGCTTCTGGGTCAATCTGCGCACGGTGTCGCGCAGGGTCTCGTTGTCCGGGTTCAGCTGCAGGCCGCGCTCCCAGGTTTGTTGCGCGGCATCCCGTTGGCCCATGGCCCACAGCACCTCGCCCCAGTGGGCGGCAATCTCTGCGTCCGGCTTGGCTTCGAACGCGCTGCGCAACAAGGTGTTGGCGGCGCTCAAGTTACCGCTGCGGAATTCCACCCAGCCCATGCTGTCGATGATGTACGGGTCTTGCGGCGCAAAGCTGAGCGCTTTCTGGATCAGGGCGCGGGCTTCCACCAGCTGCACGTTGCGGTCGGCCAGCGCGTAGCCCAGCGCGTTCATCGATTGGTAGTGTTCGGGGTGCTTGGCAAGCAGCTTGCGCAGAATCTGCTCCATCGCCACAACGTCTTTCAGCTTATCGGCCGACATGGCCGCCTCGTAGGCCAGCTCAGGATCCTGGGGGAAACGCACCACGGCCTCGGTCAGCAAGCGATAGGCACCGGCTTCGTCTTTACGGGCGCGCAGTACCTCGACTTCCACGCTGACTTTGGCGCGCGCTTCCTCCTCGCCCTCGTCGGACATAGAGTTGACCAGCTCCTGCGCCGCATCCAACTGGCCTTGGGCCAGCAGCATCTGCACCCGCCGTTGGCTGACGCGGCGCTGGTCTTCGGGGTTGGTTAAGCGGTCCAGGTAGGAATTCGCCAACACGTAGTCTTTGTCGTTTTCAGCGAGAACCGCCAGCAGGAAATAGGTTTGCGCTGCGACCCGGCCGCCGGCTATGGCGTCTTGGGTTGCGGCCTCTGTCTTTTCGAGGATGTCTGCGCAGCGCGCCAGTGCGATCCGTGTGGCTTCGATATCTTTCTTCTGAAAGGCGATGGAGCCGCGCACCAGCCAGGCTTCAGCCGATCCCGGCCACAGGGTGGTGAGCGTTTGCGCTTTGGCGTAAGCCTCTTCGACCCGCGCCAGTTCGACCAGACGGCGCACATAAGCCAGGCCGCCATCCACAGGACCCGAGGCTTTGATGAATCCATCCAATATCTCATCGGCTGGGGATTTTTCTGCTTGTACAAGGTACAGCGCCAGCGTGGCGATCTGCCGGTTGTGGGGTTCGACCCGCGCACCGTTAAGGGCGGACTTGAGTGCCGAGGCCGGGTCTGAGGCCATGAGCTGCGTGGTGCCAACAGCCGCCCACACATGGGCAACGAGCTTGCCGCGCGCCAGTTCGGGTGCCAGGGCCGACTGCACCACGGCCGCCACGCGCTTTTTGTCGGCAACGCGCGCGAAGTAGCGCGGAACGTCGGTAATGGCTGCGCCGCGTTCGGCCAGGGGATAGGCCGCCAGATCGGCGCGCAGGGGTTCGATGGTTTCATCTAGCCGGTTCAAGCCAACCAGAATTTGGATTACATATCGAGCCGCATCGTGCGAACCCGGAAAAGCTTTGAGCCAGCTGCGGGCCGTCATCAGCGCGGTGTCGCCATCGCGTGAGCGCAAGGCGAACTCGGTGGCGCGCTCGTAGGCCTGCGGGTCGTTGCTGATACGCGCCACGTTGAGCATCAGCGCATGGGCCTGAACAAAGTCGTCTGCCAGGCTGCTCATTTCAGCCAACAAGCCTTGGTAAAAAGTTTGCGCCGTTTCACCGGGGTTTGCCTGGGATTTCGCCTCCGGCGTTGCAGCGCAGCCGGCGCTTGCCATGACCAGGGCTGCCAAGTACGACGACACCGCAGTTTTCAATGCGGGGCGCAAAGGGTGGAGAAAAGAGGGCTTTGATCGCATCGCCCCATCATAATCTGCGGCTCTCTTTGCGACGCCCTCCATGCCTGAATTACCCGAAGTTGAAGTGACCCGTCTGGGCTTTGCCTCCGCTATTGCAGGCGCGCTGGTTGAGTCGGTGCGCTTTGGCAAACCTTTGCGTTGGCCTCTGGGTTGTGACGCTGCCGGGCTGCTTGGCCAGCGGGTGCACGCCGTACGTCGCCGGGGCAAATACCTGTTGTTGGATCTGGACAGCGGCATATTGCTCGTGCATTTAGGCATGTCCGGCAGTTTGACTTTCGCCGCTGCTGCTGGCGAGCCGGGTAAACATGACCACTTCGACTTGAATACCAGCGCCGGGGTTTTGCGTTTGAATGACCCCCGTCGCTTTGGCGCGGTTGTTTTCGCCCCGTCCGAAGACAGCCCCATGGCCCAAAAACTCTTGGGCCGTTTGGGCGTTGAGCCTTTGGGCGAGGGTTTTGACCTGTCCGCGTTCTCAGTGGCGATGCGTTTGCGAACCGCGCCGGTGAAACAGGTGCTGCTGGCTGGCGAGGTGGTGGTGGGGGTGGGCAATATTTATGCATCCGAGGCGCTATTTCAGGCTGGCATCCGGCCCACCACCCGCGCCGCGCGCCTGAGCCGGCCACGGCTGGCGCGGCTGCACCACGCGGTGCGCGATGTACTGACCCGCGCCGTAGCCAAGGGCGGAAGCACCTTGCGCGACTTCTCCAATACGCAGGGTGAATCCGGCTATTTCCAGCTAGAGGCCATGGTGTACGGTCGCGCCGCGCAGCCCTGCAGGGTGTGCGCCACGCCGATCCGCAGCATCCGCCAAGGCCAGCGCGCCACCTTTTTCTGCCCCCAGTGCCAAAAGGTTTGACCGCGCAGCCCTTTGCGATTGCGCATCGCGTGTCCGACTGGCAGGCGCTGCACGGCCGCCACGACTTGCCTTGGCAAAACACCACAGACCCGTACCGCGTTTGGGTCTCCGAGATCATGTTGCAGCAAACCCAGGTGTCCACGGTAGTGGGCTACTTTGATCGCTTTATGGCGCGTTTCCCCTCGGTTAGTGCGCTGGCTGCTGCGACGCAGGACGAGGTGTTGGGTTTGTGGAGCGGCTTGGGGTACTACAGCCGGGCGCGTAATTTGCACGCTTGCGCGCAAGCGGTGGTGCAGGCCCATGGCGGCGCGTTTCCACGCAGCGCAGCGCAACTGGCGGAGCTGCCGGGCATAGGGCGCTCGACTGCAGCGGCGATTGCGTCTTTGTGTTTTGGTGAGCGGGTGACGATTCTGGACGCCAATGTGTGCCGCGTGCTCAGTCGCGCGTTGGGGTTCGGCGGCGATCTTGCCCAAGCCGCGCAAGCCCGCGCGCTGTGGGACGCTGCCCAAGCCCTGCTACCGCAGCGAGATGGTGACGCGCCCGCAGGCTTTTCCATGCAGCGCTACACCCAGGGCGTGATGGACTTGGGCGCCACCCTGTGCCTGCCGCGCCAACCCCGCTGCGGCACGTGCCCGCTGGCCGACATCTGCGTGGCCCGCGCCCAGGACCGGGTGCTGGATTACCCGCTGCGCACCCGCAAACTCAAACGCAGCGCGCAGCAAATCTGGCTTTTGTGCTTGCAAGACGCCAGCGGCGCGGTCTGGCTGGATAAGCGGCCCACGCCCGGCGTGTGGGCGGGTTTGTATTGCTTGCCGTTGTTTGACAGCGAGGCTGCCCTGTTATCGGCGGCCACTGCGTCGGGCCAGGCGGCTGCGCCTGAAGCTTTGCCGGCATTTGTGCATGTGCTCACCCACAAGGATCTGCATTTGCATCCGTGGTATGCGAGGCTGACGCAGAAGAAGCCGCCCGCCCAAGTGGGTAAAGAGACACAGGGGCAATGGTTTTCAGCTGCGCAGTGGCCAGCGCTGGGGCTACCGGCCCCGGTACGACGCTTGCTGGAAGCGGGTTTTTAAACGTCGAGTTCTCGGTGGCGTTTGAGCGTGACCCAAGGCGCGTCTTTGCGCGCACTGAAGATGCGGGTGAGTTGTTCCACCAGAAATACAGACCGGTGCTGCCCGCCGGTGCAGCCGATGGCCACGGTCACGTAACTGCGCTGGTCCCGCGCCATGGGTTCCAACCACTGTTCTAGAAAATGTGTAATGCCCTGTTGCATGGTTTGGACCTCGGTCTGCGCCGACAGGAAAGCGGCCACCAGCGCGTCGCGCCCGGTCAGCTCGCGCAGTGCGGGCTCGTAATGCGGGTTGGGCAGCATCCGCACATCAAACACGTAATCCGCGTCCACCGGCACGCCGCGCTTGAAGGCGAAAGACTCGAACACCAGCGTCATCTGCGTATTCGATGTTCGGGTCAGCTCTTTGATGTAGGCCTGCAGCCGCACCGATCGGATCGCGCTGGTATCCACGATATGCGATTCGGCGCGGATGCTGAGCAGCATTTCGCGCTCCAGTTCGATGGACTGCACCAAGTCGCGGCGCAGCTCTTCGCCGTCCAGGCTTGCCTCGGTTGACCGCGTTTGTGCCAGCGGGTGCTTGCGCCGGGTCTCGGAATAGCGGCGCACCAGCGTGGTGGTTGATGCGTCTAAAAATATGGCCCGCACGCTGTGGCCCTGGGCGCGCAGTGCCTGCAATTGCTCGGTCACCAGCTGCAAAGAAGCGCCGCTGCGCGCGTCGGTGGCAATGGCTACGTGTGAGGCTTGCTGCTTGTGTTCCAGCGCCACAAAATCTTGCAGCAATTCCGGTGGCAGGTTGTCTACGCAGAAGTAGCCAATGTCTTCCAGCGCGTGCAGGGCCACGGATTTGCCCGAGCCGGACATGCCGGTGATGATCACAATATTCATGGTCATTCCTAGGCGATGCCGCGCAGCATTTCCCTCGCATGCGCCAGCGTGGTGGGGGTCTGCTTTTCGCCGCCGAGCATGCGGGCGATTTCCAGTACCCGCGCATCATCCACCACCGGTGTGACACGGCTGTGCGCGTGCTGTCCATCGGTGTTCTTGGCCACCACCAAATGCTGGTTGGCGCAGGCGGCAACCTGGGGCAGGTGGGTCACCGCCAGCACCTGGCGGTCTGCGCCGAGTTTTTGCATCAGCCGCCCCACCGTGTGCGCCACTGCGCCGCCGATGCCGGAGTCGACTTCGTCAAACACCAAAGTCGGTGCGCTGCCGAGTTGGCTGGTGGTCACCGCAATGGCCAATGCAATGCGTGAGAGCTCTCCGCCGGAGGCCACTTTGCCCACCGGGCGCGGCGTGCTGCCCGCGTGACCCGCCACCAGAAACTGCACTTCTTCCCAGCCGCTTTCCATGGCCTGGGCGGCACGCTCCAGCGCCACCACAAATTGGCCGCCGCCCATACCCAGGTCTTGCATGGCGCTGGTAATGGCCTGGGCCAGCAGCGGCGCGGCCTTGGCACGGGCCTTGGATACCTTGCGGGACTCGGTCTCATACGCCGCGCCTGCCGCGTCAACAGCCGCCTGCAAGGCATCGAGGTCGCTGGCGGCTTCGAGTTGCGCGAGTTGCTGCTTCCACTGCTGCCAGGTGGCGAAGAGTTGGGCCGGTGTTTGTTTGTAGCGCCGCGCCAGCGAGACCCACAAGGCCATGCGGGTGTCCAGATCTTGCAGCCGCGCGGGATCCAGATCGACATGGCGCAGGTAGGCGCGCAGGGTGCGCACGGTTTCTTCGGTTTGCGCCAGGGCCGCGTTGAGCATCTGCGCAGGCTCAGCGAAGCGCGATTCAATGCTTTGCTGCGGCTCCACCGCGGCGCATGCGGTGTTGAGCCGCCCCAGTGCCCCGCCATCATCACCATCCAGCGCATCTAGCGCGCTTTGGGCCGCGTCCAAAAGCGCCTGGCCGTTGGACAGGCGGCCGTGTTCGGTGTTCAGGCTGTCCCACTCGTCGGCCTGGGGCTGCAGTTTGTCGACTTCGCTGATTTGCCACAGCAGTTTGTCGCGCTGGTCTTGCAAGTTGCTTTGCGCAGCCAGGGCGTCGGCGTGCGCGTTGCGAGCCGCTTGCCAGGTGTGCCAGTGGCGCGCCAAGGCGGTGGTCGAGACTTGCGCGTAAGCGTCCAGCAGCGCGCGCACGGCGGCTGCGCGGGTCAGGCTTTGCCATGCGTGCTGGCCGTGGATGTCCAGCAGCAACTCGCCCACCGCGCGCAACTGCTGCGCCGTGGCCGGGCTGCCGTTCACCCAGGCCCGGCTTTTGCCTGTGACATCCACGCTACGCCGCAGCAGCAGGCTGTCGTCTGTGGCAAAGCCCTGCTCGGCGAGGAGCGCATCTACGGCTGCGGTGTTATCAAATTCCGCGCTGACCTCGGTGCGCTGTGCCCCCTCGCGGATCAGGCTGGCGTCGGCGCGCGCGCCGGTGACCAGTTGCAAAGCGTCAATCAGAATCGATTTGCCGGCGCCGGTCTCACCGGTGAGCGCGGTGTAGCCGGCATGCAACTCCAACTCGAGTTCCTGCACGATGACGAAGTCGCGCAACACCATGCGTCGCAAAGCCATGGTCAGACCACCCCTTCGTTCCAGTGCAGTTTGTTGCGCAAGGTATCAAAAAAGGTCCAGCCGCGCGGGTGCAAAAAGCGCACCGCATGAAGCGAGCGGCTCACTTCGATGCGGTCGCCGTGCACCAGGGCGGCCAGCGATTGCATATCAAAGTTGGCGCTGGCGTCGCGCCCGGCGACCAGCTCGACGACGATCTCGGCGCTGTCATCCAGCACCAGCGGCCGGTTGGACAGGGTGTGCGGCGCAATCGGCACCAGCACCCAGGCGCGGGTGGCAGGGTGGATCATCGGGCCGCCCGCAGACAGGGCGTAAGCGGTGGAGCCGGTGGGCGTGGCGATGATCAGTCCGTCGGCGCGCTGTTTGGCCACAAAATGGCCGTTGACCTCGACCCGCAGCTCGACCATGCCCGAAGTAGCGCCCCGGTTCACCACCACATCATTCATTGCCAGGGCTGAGAACACACACACCTTGTCGCGCATCACGCGGGCTTGGATCAGGCTGCGCTGTTCTTCGACGTAGTCGCCGGCCATCATGGGCGCCAGGGTGGTTTTGAAGTGGTCCAGCGCGATATCGGTGATAAAGCCCAGGCGGCCCTGGTTGATGCCAATCAGCGGCACGCCGAATTCGGCCATGCGCCGCCCCATGCCCAGCATGGTTCCGTCGCCACCCAGAACCACGCAGACATCGCAGGCTGCGCCCAGCGCATCGACGCTCAGCGCCGGGTAGTCCGGGTGATCCAGGTTGTGGGCGGTGGATTCCTCCAGAAAGACTTCGCAGCCGCAATCCCCCAAAAACCCGGCCACGTCGGCCAGCAGTGCGCGCGACTCGCGCTGCGCGGCCAGGCCCGCGCTCGGGAATTTGCCAACCAGTGCGGCACGCCGAAACGGAGGGTTTGTATGCGGGGACATGCTGAAATTACATCACTAAAATGATTTCATGCTTGACGACCGCTCAAAGATGCTGCTCAAAGCGCTCGTCGAGCGCTACATCGCTGACGGGCAGCCGGTGGGCAGCCGCACCCTGTCCAAGTCCACGGGGCTGGAGTTGTCGCCCGCCACCATCCGCAATGTGATGGCCGATCTGGAAGAGCTGGGCCTGATCGTCAGCCCCCACACCTCGGCCGGACGCATTCCCACAGCGCGGGGTTACCGCTTGTTTGTGGACACCATGCTGACGGTGCAGCCGCAGCGTTTCGGTCAGCAGACGCTGGCCCCCGATCAGCCGCAAAAAGTGCTCTCCAACGCTGCGCATCTGCTGTCCAGTCTGTCGCAATTTGTTGGCGTGGTGATGACGCCACGGCGCAGCTCGGTGTTCCGGCACATCGAGTTTTTGCGTTTATCCGAAAAGCGGGTGTTGGTCATCATCGTTACGCCCGAGGGCGATGTGCAAAACCGGGTGCTGTTCACCAGCGTGGACCACACCCAGGCCCAGTTGGCCGAGGCGGCCAACTTTTTGAACAGCCACTACATGGGCATGGACATGGACAAGGTGCGCGAGATGCTCAAGCACGAAGTCGAGACCCTGCGAACCGAGATCGCCGCGCTGATGCAAGCTGCGGTTAACGCCAGTTCCGAGGCGATTGCCGAGTCGCAGGACGAAATTGTCATCGCCGGTGAGCGCAATTTGCTCTCGGTGTCCGACTTCTCCAGCGACATGGGGCAGCTACGCCGGGCGTTCGATTTGTTTGAGCAAAAGGCCCAAATCATGCGGCTGCTCGATACGGCCGGCAAGGCCGAGGGCGTACGCATCTTCATTGGCGGGGAGAGCCAGACGATCCCCTTTGAAGAGTTGTCCGTGGTCAGCGCGCCCTATGAAGTGGACGGCCGGGTGGTCGGGACCCTGGGCGTGATCGGTCCGACCCGTATGCCTTATGACCGGATGATTCAGATCGTGGACATCACCTCGCGGCTGGTTACCAACGCGCTCAGCCAGTCCAAGTAGTTTGAGTTTCCAGGCCCGGCTGCTGTGGCCGGGCTGCTCGATACGGCCGTTCAGTGGGCCTTGTTTTCCACTTGCACCTGGGCCGCAATGGCTTCGACTTGTTCGTCGGTGATGCCGTAGCGCAACTGCAGGGATTTGAGCTTGAGCCGCTCTTCCTCTGTAACAACTCCGTCGGCCAACACCTCCCGCACTTCCATTTCGTACAGGGCTTCACGCCGTTGCACCTGCGCGGTGTAAGCGGTTGCCACCACGCCGGTCAAGATCGCAGCCAAGGCTATGGCCAGAATTTGGGTGACCACCACCAGCACAACGCCAAAGATCGATACCGGGTCCACGTTGCCCCAGCCCGAAATAATGGTCAGCATGAACCAGTGCATCGCCGCCGGGATGGAGGGGAAGACGTCGGGCTGATCATGGCCCTCGATGATGTAGATCAGGCTGCTGAACAACAAGCAGCTGATGAACAGAAGAAAAAATGCCGAGGAAAAAGAATCTTTCTCTGAGCGGACGGCCTCAAACATGTCATCCATGGCGCTGTTGTAGCGCGACAATTTGAAAATGCGCAAGAGCCTGAACATCCGCAGCACGCGCAGATCGGCGCCGGGAAATATGAGCTGCAAATAAAACGGGACAGTACTGAAAAAATCCACCAAGCCGAATGGACTGAAGACGTATTCCCGCCGGCCGCGCCAGGCGCTGCCGGGCGCGGGGTCGTACTTCAAACCGCACGACCAGACGCGCAGCACAAATTCCACACTGAAAACGATGACGCTAACCAGATCAAAGTAGTGGAAATAGTCTGCATAGGCTTCGTGCAATTCATGCACCGATTCCAAAATAATGGCCAGCACATTGGCCACCACCAGTACCGCGATGAATATCTCGCAGGCCTTGCTTTTGCTGTCCGCAACCGCACCGTCCAGAATTTCGTAGGTGCGTCGCTGCATCCGCTGCAGCGGTGTCAGTTGGAGGGCGTTCATGGTCGTTTACTTGTTCTTGCCCTTTTGGGCTTCGTCCATGGCGGCTTGCACCTGGGCATCGGACAGCCGGTATTTCACTTGCAGTGCCCGCAGCGCGTCGCGCTCGGAGTCGCTGACCACGCCATCGGCCAGCACCTGACGCAACTGGCTTTGGTAAGCCGCTTTTTTGCGCGACAGCTGATTGGAAAACGCGGAGGCCACGATACCGGTCATGATGGCCGCCATACACACGCCCAGAAAACCGGTCAGCAAGGCAAT
>Ga0214921_10009753_pt1 | contig 12057 bp, 18 predicted proteins | sample LL1505_MetaG_FD_177992 | JGI IMG/M metagenome (GOLD analysis project Ga0214921, IMG submission 177992) | Freshwater microbial communities from Lake Lanier, Atlanta, Georgia, United States - LL-1505 | ecosystem: Environmental > Aquatic > Freshwater > Lake | place: USA: Georgia | collected... | reverse complement strand
CGTTACAACTTCTGCTTCTGGCGCTGCTGATGCATCGACCTTTACAGCTAACCGTAACCAATACTATCGTCGTACTAAGGTTACTAACTTGATGTAATCTAAAGCCGTCGATAAGAACGGATCCCGGTAACGGGTTTAAAAGGGAGCCTAAAAAGCTCCCTTTTTTTCGTTATAAATATTGTAAAGGAAACAATAATAATGTTTACAGCAAATCTTTCAACAGTATTAAGTGAAGTTAGTAGTATAACATCTACCCCGGTCGCTAACTTTCTTAGACCTAATGCTTTTAGGTTCTCTATTAAAAACTTACCAGCCGTAGCATTTACGTGTCAGTCAGCTAATCTTCCATCTTTGACATTAGGATTTACCAGTCAACCAACACCTTTTCTTGATATTCCACACGTAGGAGACAAAAACGTTTTTGGAGATTTTACAATTCGGTTTTTAATTACCGAAGATATGTCAAATTACATTGAATTATATGAATGGTTAGTTGCACTTGGCTTTCCAACAGACTATAATCAATATAGAAATTTTACTGGAGAACGGTTAAATAGGTTTCCTTTTGTTAAAGATGCTTTTGGTAGCTCAATTGCAGTAGCTTATTCAGACGCAACTCTAACAATATTGGATAGTAACAACGTACCGAAGACTAATATACAATTTAAAGATGCTTTTCCTATTTCTGTAGAAGCTCTTGATTTTGATATTACATCTTCGTCGGTTGATTATTTCGTGGGTATTGCTTCTTTTAAATATAAACAATTTGAAATTGAAGTTTTATAATTCTTTTTTTGGAGCTAAAATATGGCAACTAAGCAAGTTCAACTTTCTGTTGAAGAAATTCGTAAAAATAAATTCTTTATCGCTACACCATGCTATGGTGGTCAGCTAAACGAACCTTACTTCCGTTCAGTCATCAAGATGATGACGTTCTTTAACGGTCATCAAATCCCTCTCGCCTTCGGTACTATTGCTAACGAATCCTTAGTTACTCGTGCACGTAATGTACTTGTAGCATATTTTCTAGCATCTGATTATACACACCTCATGTTTATTGATGCTGATATTGAATTTCAGACCGAAGATATCTTGAAGCTTTACGCTCATAAGAAAGATGTTGTTGTAGGTGCGTATCCTAAGAAGGGTGTTGCGTGGGATAAGATTAGAGCTAATTTAACTGATCCTGCTAATAAAAACAAAGAACTATCCGATCGTGATATGGCATCTTTTGGTTCTGACTATGCTATTAATTTTAAGTTTGTGGATAAAGAGTCAAAGACAATTGGTGTAGAGAATGGTCTTATTAAATTACATGATGCCGGTACAGGGTTTATGATGATTAGCCGCGAAGCTATTCTTAAGATGATTAAAGCCTACCCTGAGCTTAAGTATAATAACGATGTTAATATTAATAATGAATCGCTTAAAGATCATTTCTACGCATTGTTCGATACTATGATTGACCCTATTGATCGTCGTTACCTATCTGAAGACTATACGTTCTGTCGTCGTTGGCAAGAAATTGGTGGTGATGTTTGGCTTGATCCATCTATCTCCTTGAACCACTACGGTCACTTCTGTTTCCAGGGTAATCCAGAAGCTATTATCAACTTTGGACCACAACCTGAAGAAAAAAGAGAAGAAATTCTGACGTTAGATCTTCCGGAATAAAGTTAACTTAACTATATTATGAAGCTAAGTGAATTGACAGAGGAATGGTCTAAGGACGCTCCTATCAATGAGACAAACCTAGGGCACGAAGCTGCCCGAGTTCCTATTCTACACTCCAAATACATCACTGTAATGTCCACCACAAAACTCCAACTCCGTAAGGCGGAGTCTGAGTATCTTAACACCAGACGTATGAAATACAAATACTTCAGGGGTGAGATGACTAAACAGGAATTAGAGGATGAAGGTTGGTCTCAATATCAAGGTAACAAGCCATTGAAGAACGAAATGGATGAATTACTTGAATGTGACAATAAGTTGATTGAGCTACAAGATAAGATAGAGTATTTTAAGACTACTATCTATACGCTAGAGCAAATAATCAGATCACTTAACTCTCGTACCTGGGATATTAAATCGGGTATTGAGTGGGCTAAGTTTACTAACGGTATGATGTAATGGCCGATATAGCAATCAAAAAGAAAAATGAAGTTTACTTAACTGTACATGCTGATCCTTCTATTGCACAGGAACTGGTCGATCACTTTTCTTTTGATGCTCCGGGTGCTAAGTTCCATCCCCTCTTTCGTAACAAAATATGGGATGGTAAGATTAGACTTTTTTCTATGTTTACAAAAGAGCTGTATATTGGCTTACTTAGCTACTTAGAGCACTTTGCAGAGGTTAATAATTATAAGATAGACTATGAACAGTATCACATGCAAGCTGATGCTGTTACACCTGAAATAGTAAAGGATTTTGTAAATGAACTTAACTTATCATTGCCCGGTGGCGAGTCCATCAGAGATTATCAGCTCGATGCGATTTATAGATCAATTTTCGACGCAAGACGTCTTCTTTTGTCCCCAACTGGTTCCGGTAAGTCTCTCATCATCTACTGTTTACTCCGTTGGAATGAAACGTTTGGAAGGCGGCAACTTATCCTGGTCCCTACAACCTCTTTGGTCGAACAAATGTACGCCGATTTCCAGTCTTACTCTCAAAACAATGGATGGAAAGTATCAGAAAATTGCTCACGTATATACTCAGGCCATACTAAAGAGAACCTCTTACCAATAGTAATTTCTACTTGGCAATCTATTTACGAATTACCTAAGAAGTTCTTTGAGAACTACCAGGTAGTATATGGAGATGAGGCGCATACATTTAAGGCTAAATCCTTAACTGGCATCATGCATAAGATGGTTAATACACCTTATCGTATTGGTACTACTGGTACGCTAGATGGTACTAAGACTCATAAGTTAGTACTTGAAGGTCTATTTGGTTCTGTATACAAGGTAACCTCAACCAAGCAGTTAATGGATAATGATCAGCTTGCCGAGTTAAAGATCTTTGGTCTGGTACTTCAGTACCCTGATGATGTTAAGAAAGCTTGTAAAGATAATAAGTACCCCGATGAGATGACTTTTCTTTGCGGGTATGAGCCTAGGAATAAATTCATTCGTAATCTTGCTCTCAGCCAAACAGGTAACTCGTTAGTACTATTTCAGTATGTTGAAAAGCACGGACAAATACTTTTTGATATGATTAAGGCTAAAGCCGGTGATAGAAAAGTATTCTTTGTCTTCGGGGGTACAGAGACTGCTGATAGAGAAGATATTAGACGGATTACCGAACAAGAGAACGATGCTATTATTGTTGCCTCATACGGTACATTCTCTACAGGCATAAATATTAGGAACCTTCACAATATTATATTTGCATCACCAACAAAATCTAGAATCAGAAACTTACAGTCGGTGGGTAGAGGTTTAAGAAAAGGTGATGCCAAGACACATTGTAATCTATACGATATTGGTGATGATCTGACTTGGAAAGCAAGAAAGAACTATACCTTGTTACATATGATCGAGAGAATTAAGACCTATAATGATGAGCACTTCGACTACAATCTAGTAAAGGTATCTCTAAATGTACTGTAAGTTTTTAAAGTTAACCAGCGGAGAGAATTTAATTGTCTCTACTGAAGACGAATGTAATGAGTTAGATAAAAAAAGTTATATTGAAGTATCAGAACCAGTTGTAATTCACTCTATGAAAATGCCTTATGCAGGAGGCTTTATTGAATCATATATTATGCAGCCCTGGCTTAAAATGGCTACAAAAGAAGTTTTAAAGCTCCCAGTACGTAATATTATTATTGCAACAAATTTAATTGAAAAAGCAGAATCTCAATATAAACAATTTATAATTGAGTATGAAAGTTTTGAAATGGCTACAGAAGAAGATATTGATGAATCACTACCTTGTGATATCGATATAGATGGAAATGAAATTACTGAGGAGGATGACAATGATAGTTGGACAAGTAGTCCCGATAGGACCTACCACTGAAAAGAAAGCACCAGCACACTACGTAGACAACAAAAAGTTTTTCGAAGCTTTAGTTGAGTATCGTAAACTGGTTCTTGAAGCAGCGGCTAAGGGTGAAGAGAGGCCGAGAGTAACGGAGTATATTGGGGAATGCTTTCTTAAGATAGCTACCCACCTCTCATATAAAGCCAACTTTATTAACTATACCTATAAAGATGATATGATATCAGATGGTATCGAAAATTGTCTTACAGCAGTTATTAAGTTTGACCCCGAGCGGGGTATGAACCCCTTTGCTTACTTTACACAAATTACTTTCTTTGCATTCGTAAGGCGGATTCAGAAGGAAAAGAAGCAACAAGCAACTAAGTACAAGTTAATGGAAAACATTGATATTGATATGCTGATAGCTCATTCTGAAGGTAACGAAGATTTTGCAAATTCTTTAGTGGAAATGATGAGAAAACAAGTAGATAACATCGATATTGATAAGAGATCGGTAAAAAAACCTAAGAAAAAAACCGTTTCTGATGAAGGAACACTTGACATTGAATAAGGTATAGCCTATAATAGGTTTATGCCTGTTAAAGTATATTACTACACTAAAGATAAAGATGGTTACGTTACCGCTGACGCAACCTATGAGAGTTCACCGGAAGATGAAGATGGTCTTTTCTTGTGGCAGCATATTAATAAGGCTCGCAAACAAGCGGGTGTTCCACGCGAACGTTTCTTTATAATTAATACTTCTTGCTCACCACGCAAAAAGCCAACCTGGATTAATCCAGATTGGCCTGTAGTTCCTTTCCCTAGGCTTAAAAAAGCTAGACTGGCTTTCGGTAGATATGTTATCGAGAAACCACCAGAACCCGTTGATCCTGATTATGACCAGCCTATATAATGGATCGTGCCCTTCCACGTACAACTAGGAGCTTAAATGTTCAAATTTGATCTGCACCCAGATCCCGCTTGGCATGCCCGTATCAGCTTTGTAAAAAGCGGACTTCGAGTAATCGCCGGTTTCTTTCTTATTTCTGGTAGCCTACTTGGCGCTGGTATCTTTTTAATCCTTGCTGAGATCCTCGGGGTCGCGGAGGAGCTTGTATAATGGCTAAATTAAAAGTAGCAGAACTATTCTACTCAATTCAAGGTGAGGGTCGCTATATGGGTGTACCTTCTGTCTTTCTTCGTACATTCGGTTGTAACTTTAGGTGCGAAGGTTTTGGAATGACTAAAGGAGTTAAAAGTGAAGAATACCTCAAAGTTGACCCATCTCTTTACGGAGATTATAAACAGCTTCCACTTGTTAGTACTGGCTGTGACTCTTACGCTAGTTGGGATCCTCGGTTCAAGCATCTTTCTCCTGTTTTGGATACTAGTGCAATTGCCGATGCAATTGTGGACACGCTTCCTTACAAGAAATGGAAAGACGAACATCTCGTAATTACTGGTGGAGAACCTCTACTGGGATGGCAAAAAGCGTACCCTGACTTGCTTGAACACCCCAAGATGAGAGCATTAAAAGAATTAACTTTTGAGACTAACGGTACACAAGAGTTATCTAAAGATTTTAGAGACTATCTTGATCGATGGGGCTGGGGGCACCCTGGTAACTTCGATCGCCTACTAACGTTCTCAGTATCACCTAAGCTATCGGTGTCGGGTGAAAAATGGGACGAAGCTATTAAGCCAGAAATTGTTGCAGACTACGGTAAGGTAGGTTATGTATATTTGAAGTTTGTAGTTGCTTCACAAGAAGATGCTGATGAAGCAGAGAAGGCAGTTAAAGCCTATCAGGATGCTGGCTTCCGCGGACCGGTATACTTAATGCCTGTTGGAGGTGTTGAGTCGGTATATCATATGAACAACCGGGCTGTGGCAGAACTTGCCATGAAGAAGGGGTATCGTTATAGCGATCGCCTTCAAGTGCCTTTATTTAAAAACGAATGGGGAACCTAAAATGTCATTACAAATTGGAAAAACGGACGCCGAACTAGGCTATAAAGTAGAAGAGTATCTTATCTCTAAGGGTGTACATACACCTATTGTATTGGATAGACTCGGGGTAAAGGATGAGCGTAAGATTGCAAAGATTGAAAAGAACTTTGCCGTTATTATGGAAACGTTAGGTCTTGATCTGACCGATGACTCGCTAATGGATACACCTAAGCGTGTAGCTAAGATGTTTGTACGAGAGATTTTCTGGGGCTTAAAACCTGAGAACTTTCCTAAGTGTACTGTCATCGAGAATAAGATGGGGTATGATGAGATGGTGGTTGAGAAGGACATTACTATGATGTCTAACTGCGAGCATCACTTTGTTACTATTGACGGTAAGGCACATATTGGTTATATTCCTAAAGGTAAAGTCCTGGGTCTATCTAAGTTAAATCGTATTGTAGAGTACTTTGCTCGTCGCCCTCAGGTGCAGGAACGTATTGCCGAGCAAGTATACCATGCATTGTCTTTCATCCTAGGTACTGAAGATGTCGCAGTTGTTATTGAAGGTACTCATTACTGTGTTAAGAGTCGAGGTGTTGAAGATCATTCTTCTTCTACTCTTACTGCTAAGCTTGGTGGTTGCTTTAAGAGCGAGCCCGATTGCCGTGCTGAATTTATGTCCTTAATTAAGAGGTAATTTATGACATGGTATGCAAACTCCGAAGGTCGCTATGGTGCCAAGGGCGCCAAGGGTGATCTTGGTGAAGCTATTGTTGAAGAATACTGCAAGACTAATAATATTTTATTTGAAGATAAGAATGATATTATTAGTCAAGTAAAGCTTAAAATAGATTGCATCATTAATGGGGTTGCTGTAGATGTTAAAGCAAATTACTATAAGGGTACGCTTTGTGTAGAGCTGTTTAATAATAAAAAACAGCGAGCAGGTTGGTTATATACTACAATGGCAAAACAAATTTACGGAGTAGATGTGGATACTAAATCTATTTACCGTTATAATATAGAAGATATGATAGCTTATGTAAGTAAGAATGAGCACCGGGCAAAGAAAACTAAGTACGATGATACCGTTCTCTGGGCTCCAGTTGCATTAGATATTATTGAGAAAATACAATGAAAATTAGCCATGAATCCCCGCTTTGTCTTCTTGATCAGTCTCGTGATTATAACGATTACGATTACGCTCTTGTCCACTTGTTCGAAACTGAACCAACCTACCTACAATTCTTTAAAGACTCTCTAGCTCAAGGTCGAACTGTCTTACTAGATAATTCTATCTTTGAACTTGGTACTGCTTTTAATTCAGATGAGTATGCCTATTGGATTAAAGAACTTAAACCAACAGAGTATATTATTCCTGATGTACTAGAAGATACATTGGGTACAATGGATAATGCCTTAGATTGGAAAGAAAAGTATTCTGATCTACCGGGTAAGACTATTGGTGTAGTCCAGGGTAAGAGTTATGAAGACCTGGTTCAATGTTACGATTATCTCGATAACATAATTGGTGTAGATAAGATTGCTATTTCTTTCGACTACTCGTACTACCTTGAGGTTTGTCCTCATCCTAATAAATGGATGGGTTATGCATTAGGTAGGGTACAAACTTTAACAAGACTATTAAATGATGGTGTTATCAATACTAAAAAACCACATCACCTCCTTGGGTGTGCGTTACCGATTGAATTTATGTTCTATCGGAAAGAGTTTAAATGGCTGGAGTCATTGGATACTTCCAATCCTATTGTTCACGCTATCCTGGGCTTTGGTTACGAGCCTGGTGGTTTGGATGCTAAGAAATCCATCAAGCTCATTGAACTACTTAATACTCCTGAACCCTCGGTAGCTACAATGCATACCATTAGACATAATATTCAATACTTCCGATCATATGTTCATGGTTATAGATAATGATTTGGATAGCTTTTTTTAGTCAGACCGGTTCGGAGATTCTTGAGCTATCTAAGTCTATTGAGCGTAAACCAGACTTACTGGTAACTAATAACTTTGAAGATAAAATTAAATTTCACCCAGGCGTTCGTGATCTGGGCGTTACTATTATGTCTGCAAAGCACGATATATTAATGAACTACTTTAGAAATCAGGTGGTATATAATGTTCCTCAAACCTTTATTAGTCTTCACGGTTACTTACGGATTTTACCAGCTGATATATGTGAAAAATACGAAATATATAACGGACATCCTGGCGCAATTGACCTCTTCCCTGAGTTAAAAGGTAAGGATCCTCAAGCAAGGGCCTGGGAAAATTGTGAACGATATAACCGTATTGGAAGCGTAGTTCATAAAGTTACTGCAGGGGTTGATGAAGGTGAAATAGTTAGTAACGTTACAGTACCTAACCTAGTTAAATCATTAGACGAAATGTATGGCACTTTAAAGCAAACGTCATTACAATCATGGATTAAGTTCATGGAGGGTAAGCTATGAGGATTGCTATTAGCGGTGCGCAGTCAGTAGGTAAGACTACTTTACTAAATGCTTTACGTTCAGAAGAGTCTCTTAGTAACTATAAGTTTTGTTCAGAGGTTACAAGACGGGTAAAGAGTTATGGTCTACTTATCAATGAAGATGGTGGTGATATAACTCAGCGTCTTATCATGCAGGAGCATATTGTTAATACTGTATTGTACGATACGATGATTGCTGATCGTTCAGCGTTAGATGGTCTTGTATATACTCATTACTTGGCTGAGAATAAAAAAGTATCGCAGAAGACATACGACTTTGCCGAGTTGGTATTTGATACGATTGTACCTAAGTATGATCTTATGTTTTATATTCCACCAGAGTTTCCTATTGAAGATGATGGAGTAAGAAGTGTAGATCCTTTTTTCAGAGATAGAATTGTACATATTTTTGATAAGTATATTAAGGAGAAAGAAATTCCTTGCGTATACTTAAAAGGATCAGTTAGAGAAAGAGTAGATATGGTGTTATCTTATATTGATGAAAGGGATTGTAATGTCTAATCAAGACGAACTGAATAAGCTGGTAGGTGTTCACCTAGGTAAGGCAGGTGATGGATCAGCCGTTAACCCTTATGTTACCCCAGATGAAGTTGATCCAAGTCTCTTGGTTGCTGTTCCTCGTTACTTGAATCGTACAGCATATGACATTCAAGAAGAAGAATTACCTTTTGTAGGCATGGATGCTTGGAATGCTTATGAGTTCTCTACCTTACAAAAGAACGGGTTTCCTATCTCCGGTTGGTTGAAGTTTACTTATTCTTCTAGTACTCCTAATATTGTAGAGTCAAAATCGGTCAAGCTATATTTAAACTCATACAATATGGCTCGCTTAATTAATGGTAAAGAGGAACTTTACTTTATTGAAGATCAAATCGAAAGTGACCTTTCTAAAGCCGTAGGCGGTGAAGTAGGGGTCTATATTGCAGTAGGTGATGTAGATACAGTAAAGCCGTTGAAGGGTGACTTTATGGCGCTCGAAGAGTACTGTAATGTTGCTAAACTCTCGTTTGATCAATATAACGAATCATCTGATATTTTAAAGGTGGTGCCTTCTATTGGTCGTTATGAAAGATGGCGTTCACATTCGCTGCGTTCTAATTGCCGAGTAACTAATCAACCAGACTGGGGTGATGTTTATATTCATATAAAAGGCGATAAGGCTGTTACCCCTGAGTCCTTGCTACAGTATATTGTATCAATGCGCAAAGAGAATCATTTCCATGAAGAGATTGCTGAATGTATCTATAAACGTCTGTGGGATTTATTAGATCCTGAAGAGTTATTAGTAACCTGTTTGTATACTCGCCGCGGTGGTATTGATATTAACCCTACTCGTGCATCTAATTATTATCTCTTAAACCAAGCACCTATTATTGATGCTTATAACTTCTGCGAAAAGACATCAAGACAATGACATCATTAAAAATTACAGGACCTGATCCTAATGTGAATGAGATATGTAATGAATATGAAAGTAGAGCCTGTCATGGTTTTGATAAGTACGGGGTTACAACTGAGCGTACAGATTTAGACTTAATTCAATGGATCCAGCATCTCAAGGAAGAGTTGATGGATGCTGTAGTTTATATTCATCGAATACAAAAAGAATTGAAAGAGAAACAAGATGACTTCAAGTGAAGCGCAAGCACTATTACCCGATGTAAAAGGCTGTGTAGTTATCCTATCCGGTGGTATGGATAGTACGATTGCAATGAGATTGGCTGTAGAGAAATATGGAAAGGAAAATGTATCTGCATTGACCTTCTATTATGGCCAGAAGCAGAAACGTGAAATTGAAATGGCTAAGATGTCTACACATATGCTAGGGGTAAAGCATAAAGTCGTTGATGCATCCTTCCTTGGTGATATCAGTAAAGGATTTTCAGCTAACGTTGATACCGATATGGCTATGCCAACGATTAAAGATGTATTAGGTGATCCTCGCCCAAAGACCTATGTACCTAATCGTAATATGATTTTAATGTCTATTGCTGCGGCGTTTGCAGAGACACGGAACGTTGATACTGTTGTATGTGGATTACAGGTTCATGATGAGTATGGCTATCACGATACGACACAGCGTTGGGTAGATAAGGTAAATGACTTACTATCTGAAAATCGTATCATTAAGATTAAACTTACAGCGCCTTTCAGTCAACTATCTAAGTATGATGAACTACAAATATTGCAAGAGTTAGATGGCAACTTAGGTCTCACATCATTTACTATGACTTGTTACAACCCAGATAATCAACATCGTTCATGTGGGGAGTGTCCTAGTTGCTCGGAACGTATTGCTAATTTTGCTAAAATAGGTTATAATGATATGATTGTATATTCAAAAGTAATACCCTGGCAAGATTTAATCGAAAAGATGAAGGTGTGATATGTGCGCAATAACTGGATCGTTTTCAAAGCAAAAACTTAAAGATCTTTACCGGTTAAATGCATATAGAGGGGAGCTAAGTTACTCCCTATCCTCATTTACGGTTGAAGAAAAAAAAGTTCGTTTCGATACTATGATGCAGGATAGAAATAAGATGCCTGAAGGTCTTATTGAAAACATGCTTGAGGGTGAAAACAAGTATTATATTGCACATAGCCAGGCACCTACTACTGATGCAAATAATATCCACCCTGCTGTTTACGGTGATTGTATGTTGTGGCATAACGGTATTATTAAGCAGAATAAACTAGACACCGGTACCTGGGATACTCAGTGGCTACTGGAACAAATTATAAACTATGGTTGGAGTTCTCTATCCAGAGTCGATGGCACTTTTGCTTGTATAATGTATAATTGTGGAGAGCTGCTTGTTTTTAGAAATGAAATCTCTCCTATGTTTTACGATAGAGAAATGAATTTTTCATCTACAAAAGTTGAGTTTACTGAATCATTACCACCTAACAAAGTATTTAAGGTCAATCTTAGATATAAGCAACTATCTCCTATTGCGTATTTTGAGACAAAAGAGAATCCATATTATATACCGGAGAACGTATGACAGATACATATAAATTATATTCAGAACCTTTCAGTATGAAGCATGTAATGGGAGTAAGCAGTAGAACTAAATTAACTAATGTCGTTGATGAAGATATTCAACCTAATGCTGTAGATTTACGTTTAGGTAAGGTTTTTCAAATTATTAACGAAGTATTTGAGGTAAGCAATGATCACAAAAAACATAGAGGCTCTCAAGAACTCTTACCAGACTCAGAAGGCTATTTTACGCTATACCCGGGGAGTTATGAGATCGTTATGGAAAACGTCATCCATGTGGGTGAAGGTGAAGCTGGTTGGGTCATTACTCGTAGCACTCTTAACCGCAATGGTTGTTTTATTACTTCAGGTCTTTATGATTCTGGCTATCATGGTGTCATGGCCGGGGTACTACATGTTACGACTGGCCCGGCTCGCATTAAGCAAGGTACGAGGGTAGGGCAGTACTTGTCTTTTGATGCAGAAGCGCTTAAAATGTACGATGGCAGTTATGGCATTGGTAAAGAGCACGATAAGAAGTATACATAATACAAAGCGGTCTCCGGCGTCATCCCGCTCTATAAACTCTGCTGCCTATGCTAACTAA
>Ga0214921_10009752_pt1 | contig 12057 bp, 13 predicted proteins | sample LL1505_MetaG_FD_177992 | JGI IMG/M metagenome (GOLD analysis project Ga0214921, IMG submission 177992) | Freshwater microbial communities from Lake Lanier, Atlanta, Georgia, United States - LL-1505 | ecosystem: Environmental > Aquatic > Freshwater > Lake | place: USA: Georgia | collected... | reverse complement strand
AGGCGAGTTTGCGGGCTCCCTCCGGTCCCTCGCCTGATCCCGCCAACAGCTCCAAGGCTTTGCCCTCCGCACGTAATTCAGCAGGAAGAGCCTCCCGCCAAGCGGCGGCAATCTGACCTACGGCCGCAGCCAACGGAGCCGGCATGGTCCACTTTCTCTCTCCGGCATAACTCATTCTCTGGCCCAAAGCCGCCCGAAGCTCCACCAACCCCTTCCCCCGGTGGGCCTGCGTTGGGATGAACTTTACCCCAATTTTCTGTTCGAGTTGATCAAGGTGCAATCGCACTCCCCTCGCCTCCGCCACATCCACCATGTTCAGCGCGACCAGAACTGGCAGGCCGATCTCCATCACCTGGGTAACAAGAAAAAGATTCCGCTCAAGATTGCTGGCGTCGACCACACAGAGAACCGCATCCGGTCGGGGTAGGCCGTCCGCTTCTCCCCGCAAAACCTTGAGGGCGATCTCCTCGTCGGGAGAGCGGGGCGTGAGACTGTACATCCCAGGAAGATCGATCAGCTCGATCGCCTCGCCGTGCAAGGTGTAGGCCGTACCCGTCCGCTTTTCGACTGTCACCCCCGGATAGTTTCCGACCCGTTGGCGTAGTCCCGTCAGGGCGTTAAAAAGTGTGCTTTTGCCGGCGTTGGGATTGCCGATCACAGCGATCCATCGTTTGGAGGAATCCTTTTTCATTGGATCAGCGGGGCGATCTCCCCGCAATGCGTTCTCTTCAGGAACGCCCGTCCACGTGTTCAACGAGGATTTGCTTGGCCAGACGTGCACTTAAGGCGACCCGTGTTCCGCATACCCAACAGACAAGATCAGCCCCGCCCCGGATCTTTCTGACCAAGGCATTCTCACAAAAACCCATCTCGCGGAGGCGTTGGCAGGTTCCAGGAGCGCATTCCAAACTGCGAACACGAACCTCGGTGCCGGAGCCAACCTGGGTCAAATCCACAGGCGGATGACTTTTGGCGTTTCCTTTCTTTTCCACATCAAGAGTTTGGAGCGTTTCCCAGCGGGTGGCAAGTCGAGGCCGGACCTGGCCCGGCCTCCCCTAGGGAAGATTTAAACAAACCAGCGATAAAGCATCAGATACACGAGGACTCCGGTGACGGAGACATACATCCAGATCGGCCAGACCCAACGCGTCAGCTTCTTGTGCTTTTCAAACTGACCGCGTGCGGCAAACCAGATCGCCGCCAGAATGAAGGGCAGATTCACCACCGCCAGAATGGTGTGAGGAATCAGAACCAGCATGTAGACCACCCGGGGCCATCCCTGCATGGGAAACAGCTTGGGTCCGACGGTGATTTTATGCAGGAGATAGCAGGCCAGAAAGAGCGTCGAGGTCAGGAAAGCGGTCACCATGATTTTGCGGTGAGCGTCCTTGTTGCCGCGCTTAATTTGGATCCAGCCCGCCAAAAGCAGGATGGCGGTCAGGCTGTTCAGGATGGCATTCAGCATTGGCAAATCCTGAAAAGTCATGGTTTTTTTTCCTCCTGCAACAAGTCGCCGATGTCCGGAAGAATCCGAGCCAACACATCGGCATCCGTGCCATTGTAGTAACCTCGGATCCTACCCTGACCATCCACGAGGGCGATTTTTGTACTGTGCAGCATTTTTCCGTCCCGAGGAGCAGTGGCTGGAGGATTCAATTCCACCGCCAACTTGAATCCTTCTCGGGCCAAACGGAAGGTATCGTCCAAAGATCCCGTCAAAAACCACCAGTTTTTCCCCGCCCCGTATTTTTCCGCGTACCCCCGCAGCTTTTCCGGAGTGTCGGTTTCGGGATCCACGGTGATTGAGACCACCTTCACCTTTCCCTTGGTCCGGGTGACGGCTCTCGAAATTTCCCCCATCTGACTGGTCAGCGCAGGACACGGCCCTGGACAGGTAGAAAAGAAAAAGTCTGCCACCCAAATCTCCCCTTCCAGATCCTTGAGGGTCCGTGCTTGCCCGTCCCTTTCCAGAAAACGAAAAGCAGGAACTTGGGCCAGAACAGGTAGACTGCGAAAGTTTTTCCGCTCTGCAGAGATCCATATCTCCCTCATCCCGACGGCAATCACCACCGTCAATCCGGCCACGAGCAGAGCCCAGACAACGACGGTCAGTTTCTTATTGGCGGGACGGGGACCCGGACGTTCCGGGACCGGAACGGTCACGAACGCCGGCTGACCTGAACCGCACAGGCCATCACGAGCAGCAGTGTGCTCGCGCAGACAATGGAATAGTCTTGCGAAAGATCGACCGGCAACGGTTGCCCTTGTTGGGTGGCGAGGAGACCCTGCAGGGCCTCATGAGCGTAGCTCAAAGGGTTGAATCGCATGAGGGTGCGAACCCAATCCGCCGCTCCACCTGCCGGGAAAAGAGCGCCGCTGAGAAACCACAAGGGGACAAAGAAAAGGTTAATCAAGGCATGGAAGCCTTGGGTCGAATCCATGGGCCAGGCGATCAGGAATCCTAAGGCAGTCAACCCCACGGCGAGAACGGTGGTCATGGCTATCAAATGAAAGAGAACTCGAATATCCGGATGATGGTTCGAATAGGGAGCGATGAGCATGACGATGAGTGCCTGAAAAACCGCGAGAACCGTACCGCCCATAATCTTGCCGAAAAGAATCGCCGACCTTCCAGAAGGAGCGACCAAAACCCCCTGCAGAAATCCTTCCCGACGATCCTCAATGACAGAGACCGTCGAAAAGATCGCGGTGAAGAGAACGATCAGAAGAATGATTCCTGGGAAAAAGTAGGTCAGGTAATCCAGACGACCGCGGAATCCAGGAGTCACCAGCGAACGACCCACGCCGGATCCAAGGAGAAACCAAAAAAGAACCGGGGTGGCCAACGCGCCGATCACGCGGTTTTTTTGACGAATGAATCTGACGATTTCTCGAAGAGCGAGGCTGAAGGAGGCTTGCATCATAAATCAGAACTCCCCGGGGGTGGAGGACCAGTGGCGTCCAGTTTTTTGGAGGAAGAGATCCTCCAAGGTTGGGCGACAAAGAGTGACGGAGGTCACTTCCTTGTTGTATTGACGCCAAAGCTTGATGGCCAGCGGAGCGGCCAAACCCCGAACCGGAACGACTTTGACGGAGGCTGGCTCAGCAGCGACCTCGATCTCACCTTCCTTGCGGATACGGGCTGCCAACTTTTTGGGTTGGTAGGTGCCCAACCGGACATACTCCTTGCCGAGCGAAGAACGAAGTTCAGCAACTTTTCCGGAAGCCACTGAACGCCCTTGATCCAACAAAAGGATTTCGTCCGCTGGCTCGGCTTCTTCCAAAAGATGCGTGGTGAAAAGAACGCTGAGTTTGCGGGTATTGCGGATCCCAGAGATGATGCTCCAAAGTTCCGAGCGGATGGCCGGATCCAGTCCGGTGGTCGGCTCGTCGAGCAACAGAATGCTGGGACGGGTCAGAAGAACTTTCGCGATTTCCACCCGGCGACGTAGACCGCCTGAAAGACTTTCGACAAACTCCCCTCCCCGATCTTCGACCCCAAGGGCCTCAAGGCTCTTGTTGATTCTTTTCTCCAGATCATGCGACTCCAGACCGTAGAGCCGGCCGTGGTAGCGGAGATTTTCACGAACGGTCAGCTTCATGTCGACGGCGGGGTTTTGAAAGAGAACGCCGATCTTTTTCCGGACGGGTGTGGGAAATTGGCGAAGACTCCGCCCTGCAACCGAAACCTCCCCCTCCTGCAAAGCAAAAATCGTGGAAAGGATTTTAAATAGGGTGGTTTTCCCGCTGCCGTTTGGCCCAAGAATACAGAACATCCCGCCTTCCTCGACCCGGAGACTGATATTTTCCAGGACGCGTTTCCGTCCGTAAGAATATCCGACTCCCTCCGCCTCAACTGCCCATAACGATGAATCAGCCATGAGGGAACAATTTGATAAGAAGATTCCCAAGGGTCAAGCTATCTGAGATCTCAACCCACCCGTGGATGGGAAAAAGTGGCTTTTAACTATTTCGGGAAGAAAAGCTGACCGGAGAATGCAATCCAGCCTTCAATCGAGCCGGCACGCCCTGTTGCCGAAGATAGCTTTCGATCTGGAAAAGGGACTGACTTGTGGGATATCGGCTTCCCTGGGACCGATTTAAGCTCAGTTCGGATTGGTGAGCCATCTCCTCAGGTGCCATTCCCCGTGATTTGGCATGTTGAATCGAAACCGCCAGTCGACTCTTCCAATAGGTCATTCGGTTGTTGGCGCAGTGATCCCCCTCTGCATCCATCACGGCTTGAGCAAATCCCCATATCTCCCTTTGCAGATCTTCAGCCAAGCGTGTGGCATGCATACCCAAATGATGATGATGATGAGGTCGGGAAATCATAGATGGGTCTAAAACAATGATTTAGGACGGTAAAAAAGACAATATTTAAGTTTTTATATGTATTTAAATTCATGAGATTCACAAAGCTCTGTTTTATAGCCACTTATGAAAACAAAAAGCGCGGTTTTATCCGCGCTTTTTGCCAAACACTAGGAGATACAACTGAAAACTAAAGGGATAGACAGGTAAGCAGGGAAAACGTTCAAACTATTTTCATGCTAAAAGGATTTATTTTAGAAGTTTCAGCAAAAGGACCCCCCCCAGCAGGAGGAGAAGAAGAACCCCTAGAATCACTTCCAAATAACGATCAATCTTAGGCCGAATAGCCGGGCCAAAGCGGCGAAGCAGCTCGGCCTCCAGAACAAACCGCATCGCCCGGGATACGAAGGAGGCTATGGAAAATTGCAGCAAATTCATCCCGGTGGCCCCTGCGGTAATGGTGATGAGTTTATACGGCACTGGAGTCATCCCCTTCACCAGAACAATCCAGGCTCCGTAAGTATTGAAAATATTACGGAAAGCCTCGAACTGCGTCTGGAGATGATAAAAAGCGATCACCGGAGCCCCCACCGTGTCATAAAGAAAATGTCCGATACCGTAACCCGCCCATCCCCCGACCACCGACGCCCCTGTGCAGGCCAACGCATAGGCCCACGCTTTTTGGGGATGAGCCAAAACCATTGGAATCAGTAAAACATCCGGCGGGATGGGAAATATGGAGGACTCCAAAAAAGAGATGATCATGAGGGCAGGCAGAGCGTAAGGGGTGCCGGCCCAGTGAAGCGTCCAGGCGTACATTCTCCGAATCGGGTTGGTATGGCCTTGGGGATTTTCCAGCGGACTCTTCTTATTCTTCAATTCGATCGATTTCACTCTTTGCTCTTACTCAACGCAAGCATCATGTCAGACACTCCCAATAGTATAATGAGTCGGCAAAGCCACGCTCGCCACCCAATCATTCCCACGAAAAGGAACCCGCACCCTCTCCGCATGTAAAAACATCCCCTGTTGAGTTGTGCTTTTTTCAAAAAGCCTGTTTTTTTCAAAATCCCCATACGTCCGATCCCCGACAATCGGAAGATTTCTCTGCGAACATTGAATCCGCAACTGATGAGTCCGACCTGTCTTTGGCTCCAATTCAAGCAAGCTCATTGCCCCCCCCGGCCCCTTCCCCCTAGCACGCTCTTTCATCACTGCCTCCGCCCAGGACCCTTGCCCAGGTCTTGCCCGAATGCGCCCCCTCTCTTTTCGCACTTCGATCCGATCTTTCCAAACCGCGTTCACCCTATCCGGCCAACCAAAAACCATCGCCACATACCTTTTTTTCACCAAATGCTCCGCAAACGCATATTTTACCTCCGCTGCCGTAACCTCCTGATCCGCCACCAAAATCACTCCGGATGTCCCTCCATCCAACCGATGTAACAACCACACCTTCCCCCCACCCTTGTCCGGTGGTAAATGATATGCCTCATCCTTTAAGGAGTAACTACAGGTCAACAAAGCCTTTGGATCCCGACTCCCCTCCTTCGGTTGAGACCGAACCCCTGCCGGCTTGGCCAAAGCATACAACCCATCGGGTCCCACTGCCGCTACCGTGACCCCTGGACCCAACGGCCAATTCACCTTTGCCTCAATTCCCACTTTTTTCATTCTCCCCACGCCTGGTTTGAAAAAATTCCCGCAGCAACTCACGACATTCCTCCGCCTTCACCCCGCTTCGAATTTCACATTTGTGGTTCAGCCCCTCAAATTGCAGAAGATTCAGCGCGCCTCCCGCCGCTCCACCTTTAGGATCCGCCACGCCGTACACCACTCTTTTCACCCGGGACAGCACCATCGCTCCCGCACACATCGGGCACGGTTCTTTGGTCACATAAACCGTCGCCTCGTTCAGACGCCAATCCCCGATCTCCCCTGCCGCTGCAGTCACTGCCAACATTTCCGCATGGGCAGTCGCATCTTTCAACTCCTCCACCTGATTATGGGCTTTGGTCAGAATCGATCCGTTGAGCACCAGCACCGCCCCGACCGGCACCTCCCCCTTGGCCGCCGCCTTCCGAGCTTGGCGTAACGCCTCTTCCATGAAATGTTCATCTGTCACCTCCCCACTCTGATGAATTCCGAGCTCCTCCAAAAGATCAAACCACCCGCCGGCGCCTGGCTTCCGGGCCCCCGGACCCTACTCCGCCTCACCGGCGCGGATCGGATACGATTCCTTAATGGGCAGGTCACTCAGGATTTAAAAAAACTTCAGCCCGGCCATGCCGTTCGCGCCGCCATCATCACGGCCAAGGGACGCCTCGAAGCCGACACCCGCATCGCCGCCACCGCCGACGCCCTGTTGCTTGAAACCGATTTGTCGCTCCGCGAGAGCATTCGGTCCCGCTTGGAAAAATTCATCGTCGCTGATGATGTTGCGATAGAGGATCTCTCCGAATCTTTTCATCTGGCCCATATTCCCGGACTCAACCAACCCCCATCCAGATCCCCCGCCAAGAGCCTGTCTTTTCAGTGCGCTCGCTTTCGCGAATCGGGCTTGGATCTCTGGACCTCTTCCCCCTCCGATTGGAAACCAGACGTAGCCCCCCTAAAGGAGTGGGAACCCTTGCGAATCGCCCGTGGGCTACCTCTCTGGAGCGTCGATGTCGGCCCCGACACTCTTCCGCCCGAGGCCGGGTTCGAGACGGATGCCATCAGTTCAACAAAGGGCTGCTACATCGGTCAGGAGGTCATCTCCCGCCTTCGCAGCGTCGGACACGTGAACCGCCATCTCTGTGTTTTGGGTACGGACCAGTCACTATCCTCACCGTCCGGCGACTGCACCAGTCAGGACGGCACCGTTCTTGGAAAAATCACAAGCTCTACACCTCTGGACCATCATTCGGGCTGCATCGCCCTAGCTATGATCAAACGGGAGCAGGCCCAGCCGGGAAATTCAGTGTTGGCCGGAGGGGCGGTTTGGACCATTCTTCGCCATGCTTAAAAACACGTTTCCCATCCTGTTCGCTTCCCTCTTCTGTACTTTTGCCGCAAGCGCGGCGGAAACCGACACCCCCACCCCAAAGGAATCCACCGACATGAAACCCACCGCGACTACTGAAGTAGACATCATCACCCTAACCACCTCGGAAGGGGTCATCGTCATCAAGCTCGACTCCGTAAATTGCCCTAAGCACGCCGAAAATTTTAAAAAGCTGGTGAAGGATGGTTTTTATGACGGCACCACCTTCCACCGAGTCATTCCCGGCTTCATGATTCAAGGCGGCGACCCCAAGAGCAAAGACGAGAACGACCGCGGCTCCCACGGAACCGGCGGTCCCGGCTACACCGTGCCGGCTGAAATCAAAAATCCTCATAAGCGGGGCACCGTCTCAGCTGCCCGTCTAGGGGATCAGGCCAACCCCAAGAGGGATTCCAGTGGCAGCCAATTCTTCATCTGTGTCGCTGATACACCCTTCTTGGATGGGCAGTATTCAGCTTTCGGAGAAGTCGTCGAAGGCATGGACGTGGCGGACAAGATCGTGGCCAAGCCCCGGGACTCCCGGGATAATCCGAAGGATCGGGTCACGATGAAGGCCAAACTCGGCCGTCCCAAATCCTAAATCTTCTGCCGTCGGCTCCTCTCCGGGGCACCCATGGCTGTTTCACCATGAAGCGCCTCGCTGAGAGGCTCAACGAAGTTCGTTCCGTTTATGCGGAGCTTTCTCGTCGACCTGTCGAACGAGACTGCCTCCGCCGAACCGAATGCTGCCAGTTCCAGCGGACCGGAAAGGTTCCCCAACTCACCCGAGGGGAAGCCCTCCTTGCCGCTCAGGCGTTCCGAGCTTCAGGCCGAAAAATACTTCCTGAACCCACGGATAGATCATGCCCCTTCCTGCAAACTGGCACCGGAAAGTGTATGATCTATGAATCCCGCCCCTTGGGTTGCCGCACCCATTTTTGCCAGGCAGCAGGCGGTCCGATGGACCGACGCGAGGTTCTCGATCTGATCCGTCGTTTGGAGCAGATCGACACTCAACTAAAGGGAGACGGCCCTCATGCGCTGCCTCATGCGGTCTCCTGGGCTCTGGAAGAAATTTGAACCACCCCCGCATCATCGTGGCCGGCGGGGGTGCCGCCGGTTTTTTTGCCGCCATCGCCGCCGCTGAAAAAAACCTTCAGGCTACCGTCATTATCCTAGAAAAAGGCTCCCATCTTCTGGCTAAAGTGCGGATTTCCGGAGGCGGTCGCTGCAACGTCACACACGCCTGCTTCGATCCCCGCGAACTCTCCACCCGCTATCCGAGGGGTGGAAAAGCCCTCATTGGACCCCTGACCCGCTTCGGAGCCGCAGAAACGGTCCGCTGGTTCGAATCCCGCGGGGTAAAACTAAAGACTGAACCGGATGGCCGAATGTTTCCGACAACCGACTCCTCCCAAACTATCATCGACTGCCTGACGAATTCCGCCCGACAGGCCGGGGTGAGGATTATCACGGAGGCCGGAGTTCAATCGACCCGTGCCATGGATGGCAGTGGCTTCCTGCTTCAACTTACCAACGGAGCCACGATGGAATGTGACCGGTTTCTTTGGGCCGGGGGAGGTTGTCGGGCGGAATCCCACCCGATCCCTGTTCTGGGCCATGGCCTGATTCCCTCTGTTCCATCTCTCTTCACCTTTCATGTGGAGATTCCCTGGATTCAATCCTTGGCTGGCTTATCGGTTCCTGAAGTAGAAGTCTCCGTCCCCGATCTTCATCTCAAAGAAAAGGGGCCCCTTCTTTTCACACATCATGGGCTGAGCGGTCCAGCCATTCTGCGTCTTTCTGCCTGGGGCGCCCGTTCCTTACACGAAAAGAACTACCAATTTCCGCTAAGGATGAATTGGCTTCCTGGACTTTCCAAAGACGAGATTCTTAAAGAGATCCAGAACCGGAGAGAAAACCAGGGAGCCCAGATGGTTCTGCGTTCCAAATGGGCTCCCCTCCCGTCACGACTTTGGGAGCAGTTGGCGTCTCAAGCTGGAATCACCATAGAGGATCGCTGGTCCAAACTCTCGCGAGAATCGGGGAATCACCTAGCCCAGACGCTCCATTCGACAGAACTTCCGGTGAGTGGAAAAAGCATGAACAAAGAGGAGTTCGTTACTTGTGGCGGTATCCCCTTGAAAGAAGTGGATCTGAAAACCATGGAAAGTCGTTTGGTGCCGGGTCTGTATTTTGCCGGGGAGGCTTTGGATATCGATGGGATTACCGGCGGGTACAACTTTCAGGCTGCTTGGACCACGGGTTGGATGGCTGGCCAGTCCATGGCCTAAATCTCGATTTTTTGACCTCCCGCTTCCGTCTTTCGCGCAAATCAAGGTACGGCTAGGCTATCGTTTCATGTCCACAGTCGACTCATTGACGGTTTACGATACAACCCTGCGCGATGGAGCCCAAGGGGAAGGCGTCCATTTCTCCCTTTCCGACAAACTTCGTCTGGCGGAACGAATGGCCTCGTACGGAGTCCACTATGTCGAGGGAGGATGGCCCGGATCCAACGACAAAGACCGCGAGTTCTTTCCCGAAGCCAAAAAACTTCGCTGGGGCTTATGTAAATTGGCAGCTTTCGGCTCCACTCGCCGGGCCAATATCGAAGCCTCGAGTGATTCGCAGGTCCGCCTGCTGCTGGAAGCCGAAACGCCGGTGGTCACCATCTTCGGCAAGAGCTGGCTCCTGCACGTGGAGAAGGTGCTTCGCACGACCCCCGAGGAAAATCTCAGAATGATCGCTGACACTGTCTCTTTCCTGAAAAAAGAGGGGCGTGAGGTAATCTACGACGCAGAGCATTTTTTCGATGGGCACACAGATCATGCTGACTACGCGATCCGCACTCTGGAAGCCGCCGCAGAGGCCGGAGCAGAATACTTAGTGCTTTGCGATACGAATGGTGGACGTCTCCCTTCCCAGATTGCCGAAGCTGTTCGGGCTGTTGGCCAACGTTTCCCTCGAACCAAAGTCGGGATCCATACCCACAATGATTGTGGTCTTGGCGTGGCCAATGCCGTGGCTGCAGTTCAAGAAGGTGCTCTTCAGGTTCAGGGCACTATGAACGGGTACGGGGAAAGAACTGGAAACTGCAATTTGACCACCCTACTCCCCATCTTGGAGCTAAAACTCGGGCGTAAGATCCTTCCCAAGGAGAATCTCCGCAAACTCTCGGAACTTTCCAGTTTTGTCGACCAACTGGCCAACCTGCCGCATGACCCACGCGCCCCGTTCGTGGGTCGTACCGCCTTTGCCCATAAGGGAGGCATGCACGTCAACGCCGTCAATAAACTCGCCGCCAGTTTCGAGCACATCGAGCCCGGCGAAGTCGGGAACCACCAGCGGATCCTTGTGGGAGAACTATCCGGCGGGGCCAACGTCATGATGAAGGCCCGGGAGTTGGGCATCGCCTTGGACGAAAAATCGGCCGCGACCCGAGCGATTCTCGCCAAGATCAAAAAACTGGAAAAAGAGGGATATGAATTTGAGGCTGCCGATGCCTCCTTCGAGCTTTTGGTTCGCCGCTCCCTTGAGAAGATTTCCGCACCTTTTCAGTTAGAATCGTACAAGGTGGAAGTGGCCCGAGCCCGGCCGAACGCCAAGGAAACGAGTCGAGCCACAGTCACTGTGCGGGTAGCCAAAAAAACGCATAAAACCACCGCACACGGCGATGGACCGGTTAACGCTTTGGATGCGGCCCTTCGCAAGGCCCTGTTACCCTCCTTCCCGACCTTGAAAAAGATGAAGCTGATCGATTACAAGGTTCGGATCGTCAATTCCCGTGGGGGTACGGCGGCCAGAATCCGCGTTCTGGTGGAATCCACGGACGGTCAACGAGACTGGGGAACGGTCGGAGTCTCGACCAACATCATCGAAGCGAGTGCCTTGGCGTTAAGCGACAGCCTTTCGTACTTCTTACTTCCCAAATCCTAGCCTTTTAAGCGGGGTCATACCTGGAATACGCTCCGGAGGCTGGGATCGAACCAGCGACCAATCGGTTAACAGCCGATCGCTCTACCGCTGAGCTACTCCGGAAAAGCGGTCATTCCTTATATCGAAGCTTGGCGCCCTGCTCAATCCTGTTCGGAGGAACATTCTGCACCCGGCGCGGGTCGAACGCGCAACCTTCGGCTTCGGAGGCCGACACTCTATCCAGTTGAGCTACGGGTGCTTAGGAACCTGAAATCCTACCTTGAGCACTGCCCGGTTCAAGACTCTCTCTTCGGAGAAGCGTCCGCCTTTTTACCTTTCACGAAATAGGATTCCTTCACCTTGGCTCCATCTTCATCCCACTCCACCCACCAGCCGTGGGGAAGACCCTTTTGATAATTGCTCTCGACCCTCTTCTTTCCGTTGGGCCACCAAACGATAAAGGTGCCGTCACGCTCCCCATCCGTAAAGAATCCCAACCCTTTCTTTTTTCCGTTTTCAAACCAAGTCTCCACCCTGCCGTTCCTTTTCCCGTTCTGCCAATCGGTACGGCGCTCCATATTGCCGTTCGCATACCACTCCGTGGCATCCCCTTCGGTCAGACCCCCCCGAAAACGCGTCTCCTGGAGCAATTGGCCTCTCTCGTTCCATAATCGCGCCAGCCCCTCACGTTTCCCATTTTCGAAAAAGGCCTCACTCTCGGTTTTGCCATTGGCATAGAAACTTCGATAGCGGCCATGCATCCGGCCTTCCCAAAATTCCACCTCGGTTTTGCGACCCTT
>Ga0214921_10009750_pt1 | contig 12059 bp, 10 predicted proteins | sample LL1505_MetaG_FD_177992 | JGI IMG/M metagenome (GOLD analysis project Ga0214921, IMG submission 177992) | Freshwater microbial communities from Lake Lanier, Atlanta, Georgia, United States - LL-1505 | ecosystem: Environmental > Aquatic > Freshwater > Lake | place: USA: Georgia | collected... | reverse complement strand
CGGACCGCGCTCGCGGGGTGTAAAGTACACCCAACGCCGGCCCACACAGGAGCCCTTCCAATGAAGCATCTGCTGACACTGTTGTGGACCTGTTTCACTATCGCCACAGCGGGTGCGGCAGGCGAGATCCGTTTTGCCCCCGAAAAAGACTACGGACCATTTGTCTCTGAAACGGCCGCGGGCGGCGTCGAGGGCCTGTCGATTGACATGTTGGATGCCATCAAGGGTGGCCTGGATTCCCCGGTCCTCACCTTGCCGGCACAACCTTTGGCCACCATCCTGGAGGCGGCACGGCGCGGCGATGTCGACCTGATCTCCTCCCTGCGGCCCACACCCGAGCGCTCCGCCTACCTCGCCTTTACTTCGCCCTATGTTCAGGTTCCCGCTGTGTTGGTAGTCCGCCAAAGCCTCAGTCCAGCCCAGTTGTCAGACCTCAACGGTCAACGCGTGGCCGTTGGCAAGGGCTACGCGGTGGAGGCCTTTGTCCGCAAGAACTACCCACTGGTCGACTGGCAGGCGGTGCCCGATGACTTGACCGGGCTGCAGGGCCTGATGGCCGGGCAATACCAGGCAGTGGTGGCCGATATTGCCAGCGTCAGCCATTCGCTGCGCCAGCAGCAGGTGAAGGGGGTGCAGGTGGCACAGACCATTGGTTTTGACTATCCCTTGAGTTTTGCCTATCGCAAAACCCTGCCCCAGTTGGGTCGCCAACTCGAGACGGGCCTGCAGCGACTAGACCCGGCCACGCGCCGAGCCATCACTGACCGATGGATCGATCCGGAGACGCTGCGCTTTGAAGACGTGCGACGCACCCGGCTACGCTGGGCCGGCCTGGTGCTGGCGTTGCTCGCGGCGGCGGCATTGGCTGGTGTTTACCTTTACCAGCGAAAAAAACCAGCGCGATGACCAGCACCAGTGTCAGGACACAACGCCGCTCAGGCACCTGGGTGGTGGCTGCGGCACTGGCTTACGGCCTTCTGGCTCTGGGCTCACTGCTTTTGGCTCAACAGCCCGGACAAATCGCCACGCTTTGGTTTGCCAACGCCTTGGGCAGCGTGGCTCTGATGGCCATGCCAGCACGCCAAAAGCCCTGGATGCTCCTCGGCCTGGGGCTGGCCAACCTGTTGGCCAATGTCGTGGTCCAGGCCCCCTCGCAGGGGGCGGGCGTGGCGGTATGGCAGGCTGCAGCGGCCTTTGTTCCCGGCAACTGCGCCGAAATGGCTCTGGCCGCGCTCCTGCTGGGACGCGCCGGCATCACCACAAAGGACCTGCAAAGACCCGGCCGACTGGCCTATTTGCTGACGATCGGTGCCGTCGTCCCCACCTTCATGAGCGCGCTTGCAGGCGCGGCCTTGGTCGCCCAGGGTCAGCCCAACGACTTCGCCAGGGTCTGGACGACTTGGTTTGCCGGCAGCCTGATCGGCGCGATGGCAGTCTTGCCCCTGGCGCTGGCGGTCTGGCTGCAGGGCTGGCCACACCTGCGCAAGGCGCTGGCACAGCCGCGGACTCTAGGCCTGCTGCTGCTGATCATGGCACTCACGCTGCTGGCGGCCACCACCTTGCCGCAGCCCTTTGTCATCATCTCCGTGGCCCTTGGTCTGTTGGGTGCATCGACCAGCTTTTCCGTCGCTGCGGTCGGCAACCTGCTGACGGCAGTTCTGGTCGGCCTCCTGATCCAATCGGGCATTCTGGTCCCGCCACCCCCATTGGCCTGGTGGGGCGACAGCCTGTACTACGCTGCCGTGCTGGTCACGCTGTTGCCGGGGGTGTTTCTGGCAGCCACAGTGGACAGCCGCAGCGAGGCGATAGCGCAACTCGGCGCCAGCGAGGCCAGACTCCGGTCCCTCTACACCCGGACACCGGCCATGCTGCACTCGCTGGACCGCCATGGCCGCATCATCAATGTCAGCCGCCAATGGCTGCAAACTCTGGGATTTGCCGAACACGAGGTGCTGGGCCGACCTGCCACTGATTTTTTAACGCCCGAATCCGCCCGCTATGTCAAGCGTCTGATCGCCTTGGAAGTGGCCGAGCCAGGTCGGGTCGATGTCTCCGAAGTGCAGATGGTGAGCGCCAGCGGCGCTGTGCTGGATGTGGTGGTGTCGGCCATCTGGGAAAGCGATGCGCAGGGCCGCGCCGTGCGGCGCCTGGCCGTGGTGCAGGACGTGACCGAGAAAAAACAACTCGCCGCGCGCAGCCATTTCGCCGAACACGATGCGCTGACCGGCCTGCCCAACCGGGTGCTGCTGAACGACCGGCTGGAGCGCAGCTGCGCGATGCAAGGGCGACATGGCGGCCTGTTCGCCCTGGTGTTCCTGGACCTCGACCATTTCAAGAGCGTCAACGACACCTATGGGCATGATGCGGGTGATCTGCTGCTCAAGGCCGTGGCGCGCCGGCTGCAGGGGGCGCTGCGCGCCTCGGACACGGTTTGCCGCCTCGGTGGCGACGAATTTGTGCTGCTCCTGCAGGACTTGGATGGGGTTCAGCATGTACAAAGCCTAGTACCCAAGATTCTGGACCAGGTTGCCCAGCCCTGCCCGCTGGGCGAGGGCGCTAACGCACCCGTGGTGAACGTCGGCTGCAGCATGGGGGTCGCCATTTTTCCTGACCATGGGCGGGACCCGCAAACCCTGCTGCTGCACGCCGACCAGGCCATGTACGCCGCCAAGCGCAGCGGCCGCAACCGCTGCGTGATCTACCAACCTGGCGAGCTCAGCGTGACCCCGTAAAGACCGTCAACACGCCGGTGTAGGCGTACAGGTGGTCGCGTGCAATTTCGCCTGCCGCAAAAAACCCGACCAAGGGCACGTCGCCCAGGGCCCGCCGGATGATCTGCAGTTCGGCACTGGCCCCGCCAAAATGCGGGCCACCACGCCCGGTGCAGCTGACATAGATGGCGCCCGCAATGCCGCGCGCCGGATGCGGCGCCGCTTCGGCTTCGGACGCATGCAGCGCCTGGGCCGCTTCCACCGCCATCTCCATCGGCTCCAGTTCCTCCCGGATTTCGGCGCAAACGCGAATCAGGTCTGCCCGCGCCGCCTGCGGATTGCGTTGACAAAACGCCAGCTGCATGCCGGGCTGCAGGCGGTCCGACACCACCACACCCCGGCGCCCCGGGTCCAGCCCGATGATGTGGCGTACCAGCACGTCGTTGCCAAAGTTGCCGGTCCGGCCTACGGCAAGGCTGTCGCCCTGCTTGCCATCGGCAGGGGCCGCAACCAGACCGACCAGCGTGGCCCGCACCGCCTGCAGCGCGGCCTGCGGCTGTGCCAATGACACCTTGAGCTCGCGCAAGAGCACATCCAGCGCTGGCTCCTCCCCCAAGGCCAGCGCCACGTTGTCCTGGGCCTCAGTGACCCGGTGCGCTCCGGCCAGCGGCAAACAGCCCTGGGTGACACGTGACACCAGGTTCACCCCTTCCGCAAAGGCCACACCGCTCAAACCACCCTGAAACACGCCGCTGGCCGCCCCCTGCCCACGGATGTTGCCGTTGCCGCCCACCGCAAACTGCACCGTGCCCAGGCGGCTCGACGACAAGCCGCCAAACAGGTAACCCGAGTCGGTGCGCGCCGCCATTTCATGAATCAGCTCGGTCAGCTCCGGGCCCGCCGGATCGGCGTGCACGAGCGCCGTGTGCGCCTCAAAGCCCAACCCCAGCGGCGCCACCCCCGAGAACACCCGGTACTGGTCGGGCGGCAACTCGCACAGCATCACGGCCAGCGCCGGCTCATCAAAGTACTCAACATTGTTGGCGGCAATGCCAACGCCCACCGTGCCGGACCAGTCCGTGATTTCGGGCAACTCACCGCTCAGGTGCGCCAGAATCTCGGCAGCCTGCGGCACGTAGTGGTCGGTGATGTAGAGCAGCGCCAGCGTTGGCGCGTTGGCATAGTCCTTCAGCGCCATTTGCGCGCGCAGCTGCGCCAGCACCAGGCCAGCCGCCATGAGCCACTGCGGGTGCGTGGCGTGGCCGTAGGGAAACAGTTTCATGGCTCGGGCCGATCGCGGGTTGTCAACGACCCCGACCTACAGTTTTCTTAGCGGTTTTTTTGGCGGAAGCCCTTGCGCCACTTGATTTGTTTACTACATTTTTCGTAGCAAATGTTGCGTCTGTGCCCGTGCTTTTGGCCACATCCTTCATCGCCGTCGCGGCGATTTGATGAAACTGCTGCGTCAGCGATCCCCACAATTGCAGCGGGTCCACCAGGCCGGCGGCGGGCTCGCTCGCCCGCTGCGCACCGGCAGGGGCCGGCTCGGCAACTTTGGCCTTGGGCGCCTGGGCCATGTCGCCGATGTTGAAGTTCATGCCCTTGAGCGTGGCCAGCGTCATCTTTTGCACTTCCAGCGCCTGGACCGTGGCCGCCAAAGCCTTGGCGTTCTGTTCCAGCCAGAAATGCACCACCTTGAGCTCGCTGATGCGCTTGTCGAGTTCTTCCACGTTCAGGGTCGGTGCGATCCAGCTGGCCAGGTTGGGCATCTGCGGAACGGTCTGGGAAGCGCCCTTGGCAAGGTTCTGCAAAAAGTCAAAACCGGGCACAAACTTGCCAAATCCTTCACTGGGTGAATCGCTCATGATGCTCCTTTGCTGCGCCCTGACCGGGCATGACCACAGCTTAACCCAAGACACCGTGCCCACCGCAGACAACAACGCAAGGAACAATCTGCCAAAGTCTCCGAACGGCGCGGTACAGAGCAAGTGGGTGGCGATGGCAAAGCTTATGGCCTCTGCCGCCGAGGACATCGACACGGTATTTGGAGCTTGCGTCCAATGCCCAGGCGTTGACGATCACGCGCCCAGAGTACGCGAACCGTTGGGCCGGGTAACGTCCATTTCATTGCTCATTTTCAGGATGTAGCAAATAGGCTTGCGCCTGTGCCAGAGCACATAACCCTTTCGCAACTCGGGCGTGTCGTCATCACCAGGCCAGGTGGCCGCGAAGGACCAGAGCTCATCTTTGGTCTGCATTGCAGCCTTGAGCTGGGTCCATACGTCGTGCAGGTGGCCAAATGGCAGTTCGGGCACTGCGCTCAGCGGGTCGTACACCATCTCTCTGGACTCGATCTCCTCAACGGTGAGCCGCTCCAGCAAATGTTGCGCCTTTACTTTGAAGACTGCCTCTTCCCGCTTTCGGGCCGCACGGCGGTCCTTGACCAGTTCAGCGCACTGCATCCACCAGACCACGGGCCAGAGCAGCACAATACTTAAGACCACCAGCACGGGTGCGATCACCCAAGCGCGAATGCGGTACCACAGCCTTCTTCGCTCCGGGTGCCGCTCTTCCATCAGCCAGGTGAGGATTTGGCCTTGTGGTAAGTCATGACGGTGTTGCCAAAGATGGGAAGCGACAGTAATCATCAGCGTCAGCGCCCCCAGAACCAGGTACAGAAACTGGGCCGCGTTCATTCCAAACACAGGATTGAGGGAATACAGTTCTATGGCGATCACGTCTGCTCCCCTTGCTCAGCCTCGCCCGAACCTCGCGTACTTGCCCTTCGCGCGGACGGAAAATGAGTCATCGAACCTGCCGTGTAGCCCTGTGGCTTCGAAACATCTGGCGTGGCTTGCCCATTGTGCTGCACCCAGCTGCAGCGAATCACGCCTTGCTCGAACGCCAGCATCTCGTCACTCTCGTAGACACTGCCGTAGCCCATATGTCGGTAATGCAGACGCTGCCCGCGCGGTATGCGGAGGGTGCCTGTGTACCAGTGCGCAAACACCCTTTCGGGGAAGCCTGGAAAAACCGACTCCAGACTCACATCGCTACCGTCCATCAGCGTACCAGTCAGTTTCACCAAGTACAGTCGCCCAGCCAAGATCTCCCAGCAGCCCACATAACCGCGCCAAAGCGCCGTGCAGTGGAACTGGAAGTCTGGCTTGCGTCCTCCCATGGCGAAATAGTCGGCCAGTGGCTCGGTGCACATGCTCACGTCCTCGCCTTGGTATCGTAGTCGCTCGCCTATTTGTGCAGTCATTTTTTAAAACCTGTATCGTTGAGAGTTTCTTCAGGACGTAACGGACTCGAGCAGCCCCCGTGCACCAGCCAAAGGCGACGTCATGGCTTCCAGGTACGACTCGGCCTTATGCCGGCTGAGTTGCTCACGAATGCGCTCCAGGCGGTCGTCCACGGTCTCGCCGAACACCAGTTTGACGAAAACCACCATCAATTCCATGGAAAGCACCAGAACAAAGAACAGCAGCCAGGCCACCAGGGCGGCGGTGTTATTCATCGTGTAGTGGTGCAGGGCATCCACTCGCGACAGCAGGCCGGCCTCTTCCAGTGCCTTGGGCGAATCCCGCCAGGCATGCAACGCAGCCTGCCGCTCCACAGCCAGCGCGTCCAGTCGGGCGTGGGCAAGGTCATAGTCCTGACGAAGCAGTTGCGCCTGCTGGGCCAGCTTCTGGTACACCGGGCCAACACTGCGCACGCGGCTACCGCAGGTGCCGTCGGCTTCGCAGTTGGCTGCGGTCTGGGCCGTCATCCAATCGGCTTTCTTCTGCGACACCACGGCTTGCTGCTGCGCCAGAGCAAGGTCGTACTCGGCAGTGATACGGGCCTGCCCGGTAACACGCAACTGCAGCACTATCTCGCGCTCAAAGATCACCAGGTCCACCGCAGATGCGCCAAGCACAGAGATCACCAAGCCAATGACCAAACGCCCGACGTTCACAAACCAGGCCTTGGGCGTGGCCAGCACGAGGCGCTCTAGCAAATAGATGAGGCCCGAGCAGAAAGCGGCGATGCCAGCGCTCTCCCAATTGGTGAGGTGGAACACACGAGAAGCGATGACAAAGCCTGTTACAGCCCACAACACCACCGGGATGTGCAGGGCAATGGCGTATGTCTTTAGGCGCCGCCGGGTTGACTCGTGCAGGCGAGCCACGCGATCGGGCGTCTCACCCACCACCATGCAGAGGTAATTTGAGATGTTCATGTCCAGAGTGTTCCCTTGCATCAAGCATTGAGCAGTTCAAAGTCGATCGCATCGCGCACGCCACGGTCAAAACCCAGTTGGTAGCAGTTCAGCGCGTCGAGCACCCAGCCTTTTCTCTGCTCGGCCAGGGCATGCTGCTCATTGAGCACCGAAATCTCACGCTGCACCTGATCGCAGGCAATGCGCAGGGTATCGGCCATCGTGGGGCTGAGAGTGGCCACCTCTTGGCGGCTCTGCTGCAGCTTGTTTACCCGCGCCTGGCGCCGCTCGGCCAGGTCCGACACGATGTTCTGAAAGCTCGTCACTACGGCCAGCAGACCACGGTCCATCGCCTCATGGGTGCGGTAGTGGCTGCCGTGATGGCGGCCGAATCCGAACTGGTTGGTCTTGAAGAAGGCTTCCAGTTCCGGGGCATTCATCAGCCCTTTGACGCGGATGGGTTGTGCCGGCGCCCGGGCAAACTCGTCAGCAAGCGGCATTTCACCCATCGCAGCAGGGGTATTGGCCCTGTGCAGCGGTATCACCTTGGCGTCTGACCAAGGGTCCGAGCCTACCGGGCCGACAGTAGGCCCTGCTGCAACATAGGGGCTGGCGTCCGAGTCGACTACCGGGGCTGGTGCTACGGCGGCTTCTAGCTGCTTCCAAAACATCACTTTTTTCAGGTTCATGGCGAATCTCTCCTTGGTTTTTTGGGTGGCAAGTGGGCGGCAAAAACGCTGCCTCTCACTAGAGACGCACACCGCTAAAAAATGTGAGGCCTGACATTTCAGAAATTCCCGCGTCACTTGGGCAGGTGTCGGATTAGCCAGCACCGAAACCAGGAGCCAGCATGACGCGCATTGACCTACTCAACCGATTCGGCACTGCCGGGTACACCCCAACACCCAGACGCTGGTGGCAAAGAGTAGCCTGCGGGCTCGCCTTGCTGGCAGCAGTGTTGTCGGCTGGCGCAGCGCGTCGTAATTGACATCCAGGAAGTGCGTGTGGTGCGGGTGGTGGATGGCGACACCGTATTGGTTGCAGACGCGCGGTCCCTATACTCCAAAGTGCGTCTGCATGGCATTGACGCTCCCGAATGCAGCATGCCTTTCGGGCCGCAGGCGAAACAGTTTCTGGTGCAGCTGACCCAGGGGAAGATTGTGCAGATGGCAAGCAAGGGCCGCGACCGTTATGGACGCACAGTGGCCACACTGGCAGTGAATGGGCAAGACGTGGGCTTAGCTATTGTCCGGTCGGGCTTCGCCTGGCGTGACGGCCGTTATGACCGCGTGCGCCTCGCTCGGCAGACAACGCCCTATGCGGATGCCCAACGCGACGCTGCGGTAGCGGCATTAGGCTTGTGGGCGGGCCCGTCCCCCTTGGCGCCTTGGGACCGGCGTACGGGCGGGCGGCAATCGTCGCAACGCAAACGCTGTGCAATCCCCACTACGCAGGTGGCGACACCTTGACCACAGCCGTCGAATGGTTTTTTGGTCGCGGACTTTCTATAGGATGCGGCCTCGACTGGGTGGTGCCGGACGACTGCAAGGCTCGCCCAAGGGCACAACAAATACCAGTCATCAGGCAAGCGGTGTGTAAACAAATGGCGGATCCAAAGATCGACACCACAGACATCACGCGCCTCCTGGATATCCTCGCCGACCGAACGGCGCCACCTTGGCAACATCGGTTTCACACGACAAACTGGGACTACCTTCTGCAGCGAGAAATCACTCGGCTTTACCCAGCGGGTTCATATAAACCACGGTGGCTGGCCTCGTCCCATGTTTACCACCATAACGGAACAGTGGAGAAGCTGGCGAACAACGCGTGCCGTAGTCCGATCCTGCTGGAAACGGACGTCGAAGACGCCCGGGTCGCGTCGCTCGAGAGCGATAAGGCGTTCACCAGCTTCGTATGGAGTCGAGTCTTCGTCGTGGTCGGCATGTCATTCGAATGCGCAGTTGATCGCTTCTTGTTCAGGGCACTGCGTCGCGTCCAAGATGAAATGCCGTTAGGTGAATCCCATTGGATCGTTGTGAACCCTTGTGTCCAGTCATTGCAGGACACGCTGTACAAATTAAACACAGCTCTACCGGGAGCAACAACCAGCGGCAGCGCGTTGCGATTTGACAGTTGGCTTAATCAAAAAATGCCCCAGCTGCAGCGCCGCGGCGTGTTGACTGCCTGAATCGCCCATCTAATTTTTATACTGTCAGCGATGAAATTAAAACTCATTCATATTATTGCCTTCATTCTCGCAGTGTCTGGAATGAGCCCAATATACGCAGAGAACCTCGCAAAAGCTGAATTTGAATACGATGCTAAAAATTATATCGCTGCATTTAAAATTTGGAATGAACAGGCCAAATTGGATGAGCCAGCTGCAATTTCAGGCCTCGGCCAACTATTCCTTTTTGGTCAAGGCGTCCCCAAAGATGAAAAATATGCGTTTAATCTACTAAAAAAAGCAGCTGAACTTGGAGATGCCCGGGGCCAATCAGGACTTGGGCTTATATTCTATTGGGGATATGGTATGCCCAAGGATTATGCGCAAGCCATCTATTGGTTTCAACAAGCAGCAAACCAAAATAGGCATCAAGCTCAATATAGTTTAGCCCGGATGTATCAAGATGGGCAAGGCGTCACACAAGACTTTAAACAAGCATTTTATTGGCACGAGCGCGCAAGCAACCTCGGTAATTTCTATTCAAAGACCCAGCTTTCGAGATTGTATGCCGCAGGCCAAGGAGTAGAAAAAGATTACTCAAAGTCTTTTCAATTAGCCCGCGAAGCGGCAGAGCATGGTGAAACGTTAGCTCAGACGCAGCTCGGCTATCTATACACCTATGGCAACGGCGTTGAGCGTAATTATGAGCAAGCGGTATATTGGTACCAGCAAGCTGCAGATAAGGGAGATTCATACGCAGAATCAATGTTGGGCTATTTTTATTGGAATGGTCTTGGCGTGGAAAGAGACTACAAGCTCGCCATTGAATGGTACAAAAAAGCTGGTGCAGGAGGTAACAAATTTGCTATTTCTCAGCTAGGCACGGCGCTCTTCGCCGGCGTACATGTTCCAAAAGATGAGTCTGCGGCTGCATATTGGTTCAGGAAAGGTGCTGAACAAGGTGAAACATTAGCTCAGACGCAGCTGGGCTATCTATATACCTATGGTAACGGCGTTGAGCATAATTATGAGCAAGCGGTATATTGGTATCGGCAAGCTGCAGAGAATGGTGATTCAAACGCAGAATCAATGTTGGGTTATTTTTATTGGAATGGTCTTGGAGTGGAAAGAGACTACAAGCTCGCCATTGAATGGTACAAAAAAGCTGGTGCAGGAGATAACAAATTTGCTATTTCTCAGCTAGGTACGGAGCTTCTCACGGGCAGAAATATTCCAAAAGACGAGGCTGCTGCCGCAAATTGGTTTAGGAAAGGTGCAGAACTTAGTGATAACTTTTCGAAAGCAATGCTAGGCTACCTGTATGAGTTCGGCTTTGGGTTACCACGAAGTGAATCCATCGCAGCTGAATGGCACGCAAAAATTCCTTCGTCGTTAGTCCAAAAAGCGCAGCTTAAATCTAGCTCGGACTTCAGGCAGCTTGATTTTAATAATTTAGTTGAAGCCGGAATTTTTCAAAGTATATCTCGGCTAACTCAATCGTATCAAATTAATAATAAACATGACCTCGTATCAGCCAGTACGTTGCAAGCACGACAGGCATGGGATGAGTTGAAAACGTTCTTGCGAGAATCAGATAATTTTAGGTTGGCTTTGACTGTGTATGAAAAACCGATATCAATTTCAATTGATGCCGATGTACTTGAACGCGAGCGGGCAGAGATTAAAAGTGCGGCCGCCGTTTTAGTGGAACTGTACAGTAAACCAACTGTAATTTCGCGGCTTTCCCCAGCTGCCCGGGAATGGCTGGACATTGTGAGTGTAACTTTGCGCTCTAAAGCTGACCCTGATATAGCCGATCGTGAAAAATTAGAACTCGGAACGAGGCTTATAAATACATACAGGCAATCAGATATTTTGTATTTGCAAGGCACTCAATTTTTGTGGGAAGTCTGGATTTTAAGATATTACAAATCTAGAGACTCCGAATTCAAACGCGTAGCGATCACCAATTTAAGAAAAATTATTGAAAACTGGGTACAACCGGAGGCCTTATTGAACAAGGCCCATTTTAATAACCATTCGGATTATAAAAATGAATATTGTAATGTTTTATCTAACGTACTTATACTATACAAAACAACACCGCCGCTTTCGGATTTTGAAACTTCATTTTCAAATATCCGATTATACCGAAGTATTCTTGAAGATGCCGCCTATTGTGCAACATCAAATACCGGCGCATCTATTTCAATATTAAGAAATCTTCAGCAGGATCTGAGGGTAACCAATAGGTTAAAAGAGGCATTTCAAATAGGAGAAATCATAAGAAATTTTGAGTCACTAACGGCGGATACCAAATCTTTGATTGCTGGTCATGTTGAACGAGGTTATAGCTTGGCAGGTCTTGGAAAAAATCAAGAGGCATTCGTTGAGATGGTACAGGCCCGTCATATTAGTAAAGAGATTCAAGACGTTGGTTGGTTAGAAGAAGCGAATAGAGCATTGTCTAAAATTTTGGTAAAATTGGGCGACCCTAGCGGTGCGATTTCTTTGTTGACTCCACAACTGCATAACGACTACTTAAATTCCAACGCATACTCCTATTGCCTCAATGCATCAGCTATGAATTTTGCAATGAAAGCGTCTGAATTTCCGGCCGCAGGCATCCCACTGCTAAAGGGCTGCATTGATTTATTTTTCAGCAAAGAAAATATAAAAAGTCCGAGTAATTCCTACGTTAGCTGGCTATTTTTTGAGGACTTTTTCAAGGAGTTGGAAGAGAGTCTTATAAATGCTGAGCGCCTTGCGGAAGCCCAGTTAGTAACGGATATGTTCAGTGAACAGGAATACCTCGACTTCACCCGCCGTAGCAATAGCGGTGAGTCTCGCCGAACCCGCATCGGCTACACCCCCACTGAAGAGCGTTGGATGGGCCGTTACCGCGAGATTGCCGACCGACTCGCCACCCTTGGCCGGGAGGAACAGGCCCTGCAGAAGCAAGCCAAGCTCGGCC
>Ga0214921_10009749_pt1 | contig 12059 bp, 8 predicted proteins | sample LL1505_MetaG_FD_177992 | JGI IMG/M metagenome (GOLD analysis project Ga0214921, IMG submission 177992) | Freshwater microbial communities from Lake Lanier, Atlanta, Georgia, United States - LL-1505 | ecosystem: Environmental > Aquatic > Freshwater > Lake | place: USA: Georgia | collected 2015-05-28 | reverse complement strand
CTTTAGTCTGTCAGAACTTATGGATTTGGTGAATTCCGCCTGTTAGACAGGGCGATCTGCGCTGCGATTGGCCCGGTCACCAATAGAGCGGGGGCCGCGAGCCAGGGCTACTACCCCAGACTGCACAATTTCCTTTACTCCATAGGGTTGTAGCCCATCACAAAGCGCTTCAAGTTTCTCGCGCGAGCCGGTTGCCTCGATGGTTACGGCATCACCGCTTACATCAACAACCTTTGCGCGGAACAATTCAACTAATTGCAAAACAGCAGTGCGATTTTGGTCATCAGCTTTTACCTTGATTAACATCAATTCGCGTTCGACAGCTGCTAAATCTTCAAGTTCCACGATTTTTAGCACGTTGATTAGCTTGTTCAGCTGCTTCGTGATTTGCTCGAGCGAGTTATCGTCCACCTCAGTAACGATGGTCATTCGAGAAATTCCTGGTGTTTCAGTCGGCCCAACAGCAAGTGATTCGATGTTGTAGCCACGGCGGGAAAACAGCGCAGAGATACGCGCAAGTACGCCAGGCTGATCTTGGACTAATACAGACAGAGTATGACGACCCATGATTACGCCTCCTCTCGTTCCCAAGTTGGCGCCAGATCGCGAGCGAATTGAATTTCGTCATTGCTCTTGCCAGCGGCAACCATTGGCCAAACCATTGCATCGCGATGTACTTGGAAATCGATAACAACTGGCACATCATTTGTGCTCATTGCTTTCTCGATTGTCTTATCAACATCTTCTGCATTGTCACACCGCAAGCCCAGACAACCATACGCGTCGGCTAACTTCACGAAATCTGGGAATGAATGTGAGTGCAAGTCAGTATTGCTGTAACGCTCGTTATAGAACAAGGTTTGCCACTGACGAACCATGCCAAGTGAAGAGTTGTTAATCAAGGCAACCTTGATTGGAATTTCATTGATTGTGCATGTTGCTAATTCCTGATTAGTCATCTGGAAACAGCCATCGCCATCAATTGCCCAAACTGTTTTATCTGGGCAACCAACCTTGGCGCCCATAGCAGCTGGAACTGAGTAGCCCATGGTGCCAAGTCCGCCACTATTGAGCCAGGTGTTTGGATTTTCGTAACCAACAAACTGCGCAGCCCACATCTGATGCTGACCAACGCCAGCCGCATAAATAGCTTCCGGACCTACGATTTTGCCAAGTCGCTCAATAACGAGTTGTGGCGAGAGCGTTCCATCATTGGGCAAGTCGTAACCGAGTGGATAGGTTTCGCGCAAGTGATTCAGCGTCTTCCACCAACCGGTTAAGTCTGCGCGGTTGCCAGCATCAAACTCAGCAGTAATTGCAGGCACTAGTTGAATAATTGCGGCGCGTACATCAGCAACGATTGGGATATCCGCAAATCGGTTCTTGCCAATTTCGGCCGGATCAATATCGATGTGTATAACTTGTGCTTTAGGCGCGAATGACGACAACTTTCCAGTAACACGGTCATCGAAACGAGCGCCCAATGTAATTAGCAAATCACTTTGTTGCAGAGCGCCAACTGCACTAACAGTTCCGTGCATTCCTGGCATACCCATATGTTGTGGGTGACTATCAGGGAAAGCACCTCGTGCCATCAAAGTTGTCACAACTGGGATACCAGTAAGTTCCGCCAACTGACGCAACTCTGCGGATGCACCAGAGCGAATAACGCCACCGCCAACATAAAGTACTGGTCGTTTGGCTTCAACAATCATGCGAGCCGCTTCTTTAATCTGGCGACCATGTGGTTTGGTAGTTGGTTTGTAACCAGGAAGATCTAGAACTTTTAGCCAATCAAAAGTGGTCATGGCTTGAAGTGCATCTTTTGTGATGTCCACAAGAACTGGGCCAGGTCGTCCAGTTGATGCGATGTGGAATGCCTCGGCAATTGCGCGTGGAATTTCTGCAGCGTCGCGAACTAGATAGTTGTGTTTAGTAATTGGCATCGTGATGCCGCGAATATCCGCTTCTTGAAAAGCATCAGTACCAATTGCTGGGCCAGGAACCTGACCAGTAATTGCAACTAATGGAACCGAGTCCATGTGTGCATCAGCAATTGGGGTAACTAAGTTTGTGGCGCCAGGACCACTTGTGGCCATACAAACGCCTACGCGACCAGTTGCTGCGGCGTAGCCTTCAGCAGCATGACCAGCGCCCTGTTCGTGGCGCACCAAAATGTGCCGAACAGACTTGGAATCCATTAGGGGGTCATAGGCGGGAAGAATCGCACCGCCTGGGATGCCGAAAACTACTTCGACATCGGCATGCTCAAGAGAGCGAACCAGACTTTCAGCGCCAGTTATTTTGTCAGACATGTGTCTACTCCATTTCTTCGAAGGATCGCTTCGACGTCTTGCGCAATGCTGGCTGGCTGGATAGTAATCTCTGCGCCGACTTTTCGACTTGTAACAGAAACCTGCCTGTAGTTCGCTCTTGGCTTGCTACCTGCGTACTATCCCCACCATTGCGGTGTTGATCGTGAGTATGAGTTTATGGGAAAAGGCGAAGTTGCGCCAGATATTAATTTTTTGTCGCAACCGGCCAATAAATCCAACAAAAATTGGAATTTAGTCGCAGACAGCGCCTTTAGATGCTGAACCGACAAGCTTTGAATACTTGGCCAATACCCCGCGACGGTATTTGTGCGGAACTGGCTGCCAGGTTGCTTTGCGAGCTTCAAGAACAGCTGCATCAACCTGCAAATCAAGAGTTTGATTTGGAATGTCAATACGGATGATGTCGCCGTTTTTAACTAGACCGATAGGTCCGCCAGCCAAAGCTTCTGGAGCTACGTGACCCACGCACAGGCCGGTAGTGCCGCCACTGAAACGACCATCAGTAATCAAGAGGACATCTTTACCAAGACCTGCGCCTTTGATAGCCGCCGTGATCATTAACATTTCCCTCATGCCTGGACCACCTTGTGGACCTTCGTAACGAATGATCACAACATCGCCAGCTTTAATTTCGCCATTTTCAAGTGCGTCCATTGCTGCGCGTTCGCGTTCAAATACTTTTGCTGGACCTTCAAAAACATCCACCGGAATTCCGGCTGCTTTACAAACTGCGCCATCAGGAGCAAGTGAGCCCTTAAGAATGCGAATTCCACCAACACCACCAAGTGGTTCCTTGATTGCATGCAAGATTGCGCCATCAGGATCTGGTGAATCAAGTTTCTCTAAATTTTCTGCAACTGTCTTGCCAGTAACCGTCATGCAATCGCCATTGATAAGGCCCGCATCGAGGAGTGCCTTCATAATCACTGGTACACCGCCAACAGTGTCAACATCACTCATTACATAACGGCCGAATGGTTTTACATCTGCAAGCAGCGGAACTTTGGCACTGATTCGCTTAAAGTCATCAAGGTCTAAATCAACTTCTGCTTCATGCGCGATTGCGAGTAAGTGAAGCACTGCATTTGTTGAGCCGCCGAAAGCCATAACGATTGCAATTGCATTCAGCAGAGATTCGCGAGTGATGATGTCGCGAGTAGTAATTCCTTGGCGGATAAGTTCAATAACTGCCTGGCCTGAAGCATTAGCGAAACCATCGCGGCGGCGATCAACCGAAGGTGGCGACGCTGAACCTGGCAAAGACATACCCATTGCTTCCGCAGCTGATGCCATGGTGTTTGCGGTGTACATGCCGCCACAAGCACCTTCGCCCGGACAAATTGCGCGTTCAATTCGATCAACATCTTCTTCGCTCATCAAGCCACGAGCACATGCGCCAACCGCTTCGAATGCATCGATGATTGTGACATCACGATTACTACCATCGCTCAGGGTTACATTGCCTGGCAGAATCGAGCCAGCGTAAACAAAAACATTTGCCACATCAATTCGCGCAGCCGCCATCAACATACCCGGTAGTGATTTATCGCAACCGGCAAAAGTAACCATGCCATCAAGGCGCTCGGCTTGCATAACGGCTTCAACAGAGTCGGCAATAATTTCGCGACTAACTAGCGAAAAGTGCATTCCTTCGTGGCCCATTGAAATTCCGTCTGACACAGAAATAGTGCCGAACTGAAGTGGGTAACCCCCACCTTCAAAGACTCCTTCGCGAGCAGCCTTTGCAAGACGATCCAGTGACATGTTGCAGGGAGTTATGTCATTCCAAGAGGATGCAATTCCGATTTGAGGTTTAACCCAGTCTTCATCGCCCATACCGACTGCGCGCAACATGCCTCGAGCCGCAGTGCGCTCGAGTCCGTCGGTTACTTCCCAGCTTCTTGGTTTCATTCCACTCATGAAGTCCAATTTACACGCTTAACCGTGGTGCTGATGTTACTGCTGTTACTACCTGCAGATTTCATTATTAATTACGGGTGACAGCGCCTTGGTTATCTGCCACGCTAGGCAAATGAGCGATCCAAGTAGCGAGACAGCAGAGTATGGTTTCGCCACTGCCAGCGATTTAGTAAACGACATAAAATCTGGCGAACTTTCCAGTGTCGAGCTGACCGAAGCCTTACTTACTCGGATTCATGAAATTGACGATTGCGCAGACGGGCTCAAATCATTACTCGCTATTAATGCCAATGCTCTCGAACATGCAGCGAATGCTGATGCCAATCCAACTGATTTACCGCTGCATGGTTTGCCAGTTTTAATCAAAGACAACATCGAAGCAATTGGCTTGCCCGCTACTTCCGGCTCGTTGGCTCTTGCTGGTCGCACCGTTGTCGCAGACGCCCCGCTAGTACAGCGTTTGCGTGAAGCTGGCGCAATTATTTTGGGCGCAACCAATCTTTCAGAATGGGCCAACATTCGCTCAAGTTCATCAACCAGTGGCTGGTCTGGAGTTAATGGCCTAACTGCCAACCCCTGGAAATATGCGCACAGCGCAGGTGGATCTTCATCAGGATCAGGTGCAGCAATTGCAGCCGGACTAGCCCCACTTGCAGTTGGCTCGGAAACAGACGGCTCGATTGTGTGTCCTGCATCGCTCAATGGTGTAGTTGGCATCAAACCAACCGTGGGACTTGTATCAAAATATGGCATTGCACCAATCTCGAATTCGATGGATTCCCCTGGTCCGATGGGACGCAATGTTCCAGACATTGCCTTGATGCTCGAAGTACTTGCGGGTGTTCGTAACTTGGTCGAACTTTGCGATGACGAATCACCACTTCGCATCGGTGTCGTAAACCAATGGCATACCGGTGATGATAAAACGAATTCAGTTTTTGATAACGCAGTTACACAACTAGCTAATGCCGGGGTTCAAATAACAAAAGTCGATGTTGGTGAACACACTGAAGAAATTGGCGATGCAGAACTAACCATTTTGCTTAGTGAGCTTAAGGAAGATCTTTCAAACTACTTAGCCAACAGAGCTGGCGATGGCGTTAAGTCACTCGCAGATGTTGTGCAATTCAATATTGATAATGCTGAATTGGAACTTGCACATTTCGATCAGGCACTTCTTGTCCAAGCACTAGAAATGAACGGGCGAGACGACAAATATCGCGCGGCCAAGGAACTTGCCCTTGATTGGGCCGTAAATAAAGTGCTCGCGCCTGGGATTGCCGATTTCGATGTGCTAATCGGGGCTACTTACGGTCCAGCATGGGTTAGTTCACTAGTAAACGGTGACGATTACGAAGATGCCAGCATAATTACGTGCGCGCCAGCGTTGGCAGGCTGGCCAATTGGGTGCTTGCCAATGGGATTTGTCGACGGCCTGCCTGTTGGCATGGGCGTAGTCGCACGGCCGCGCAATGAAGCCGGGCTAGTACGCGCAATGGGTCAATTGGAACGCGTCTTTGGTCTGAACGACTTACGCCCTAGCTTTATTCGCTAACACCTAGTCGCTCGAACAATAATTCACGCACACGCGCTGCATCTGCTTGCCCGCGAGTGGCTTTCATAACTGCGCCAACTACTGCGCCAGCAGCTTGTAGTTTGCCGCTTTGAATTTTTTCGGCAATCGACGGATCTGCAGCGAGCGCTTCATCAATGGCAGCTAGTAACGGACCATCATCTGAAACAACAGCAAGGCCGCGCTTTGCAACTACTTCAGCAATCGAACCTTCGCCAGCCAAAACACCTTCAATAGCCTGGCGAGCCAGTTTGTCATTGAGAGCGCCAGTTGAAATTAACTGTTCAATATCAACTAAATGTTGATGAGTGATGGCTAACTGGTCAAGCTCAACTTCTTGTTCGTTAGCTAAGCGCGCCAACTCGCCAGTCCACCACTTACGAGCTGCGGCCGAATCAACACCGGCTGCGATGCTGGCTTCCACCAAATCAAGCGCGTCGGAATTAACCAAAGTCTGCATGTCGAAATCGCTAATTCCCCACTCGGCGGCTAGGCGCGAACGACGTACTGCTGGGTTCTCTGGCAATTCACTGCGAAGTTTCTCGACCCAGGCAGAATCTGGCGCGATTGGCAACAAGTCTGGTTCTGGGAAGTAACGGTAATCTTCAGCATCTGATTTAGAACGACCAGAAGTTGTCACACCCGTGTCTTCATGCCAGTGCCGGGTTTCTTGCACAACACGTTGGCCATCAGTTAATCGAGCCGCTTGGCGGGTGATCTCGTAACGCACTGCGCGTTCTACCGAGCGAAGTGAGTTCACATTTTTGGTTTCGGAGCGAGTACCAAGTTCAGACTCTGGAGTATGGCGCAGCGACAAGTTCACATCGCAACGCAGTGATCCTTGTTCCATCTTCACATCGCTAACACCAAGATTGCGCAAGATATCCCGCAATGCGCCAACATAAGCCTTGGCAACTTCAGGTGCATACTTACCAACACCTTCAATTGGCTTGGTCACAATTTCAATTAGTGGAATCCCAGCGCGGTTGTAATCAACTAGCGAGTAGTCAGCGCCATGGATACGACCAGTTGCCCCACCCATGTGTGAGTTTTTGCCAGTGTCTTCTTCCATATGTGCGCGCTCGATTTCGATGCGGAATGTTTTGCGACCTTCGTCGGTTTCCACTTCAACATCAAGGAACCCTTCAAAACAGATTGGCTCGTCGTACTGCGAAGTTTGAAAGTTTTTAGGCATGTCTGGGTAGAAATAGTTTTTGCGAGCAAATCGGCACCAAGAGGCAATCTGGCAATTAAGTGCCAAGCCGATGCGAATTGCTGACTCAACTCCGATTTCATTAAGTGCAGGAAGAGCACCTGGCAAACCTAAGCAAACTGGGCAAACGTGTGTGTTCGGCGCAGCGCCGAATTCGGTACTACAACCACAGAACATTTTGGTTTTGGTACCGAGCTCCACGTGAACTTCAAGACCAATTACGGGATCAAACTTTGAAATTGCCTGCTCGAATGGCATTACTTTTTCAGTCATTATGCACCTGCCAATTCTGGAGCGCTATTAAGTAGTGGTGCTCCCCATTGTGAGAGCAGAGCGCGCTCTAGGGCAGCGCCAACGTTGTACAACCGATCATCAGCCATTGCTGGTGCCATGATCTGCAATCCAACTGGCAAACCGTCTTCAGGTGCCAAGCCAATCGGCAAACTCATACCCGGTAATCCCGCAAGATTCAGCGGAATTGTTGCCACATCGTTTAGGTACATAGCAAGTGGATCATCTAGCTTTTCGCCAATCTTGAACGCAGTGGTTGGCGCAGTTGGCGAAATCAAAACATCAACTTGGGCAAATGCTTTTGCGAAATCTTGGGCAATCAGCGTGCGCACTTTTTGGGCCTGACCGTAATAAGCATCGTAGTAACCAGCTGAAAGTGCGTAAGTACCAAGAATGATTCGGCGTATTACTTCATCGCCAAATCCAGCAGCGCGAGTGAGGCTCATTACCTGTTCCACCGAATGATTACCATCGTCGCCAGTGCGCATACCAAATCGGATGCCGTCGAACTTGGCAAGGTTACTTGAACATTCGCTCGGCAAAATCAAGTAATAAGCGGCAAGTGCATATGGGAAGTTCGGACAACTAACCTCAACAACATTTGCGCCAAGACCTTCAAGCAGTGCAACAGCTTCGTCAAAGCGCTGTTTAACTCCTGCTTGGAAACCGTCTCCACTAATTTCTTTAACGACACCGATGGTCATGCCTTTAATGTCGCCAAGTTTTGCGGCTGCAATTACATCAGGAACTGGTGCATTAATTGAAGTTGAATCCATCGGATCGTGACCAGCAATAACACTGTGAAGAAGTGCAGTATCTAAAACGGTTCGGGCACAAGGGCCAATTTGATCAAGTGATGAAGCAAGTGCAACAGCGCCGTAGCGGCTTACGCCACCATAGGTTGGCTTTACGCCTACTGTTCCTGTTACTGATGCTGGCTGGCGAATAGAACCGCCGGTATCTGTACCGATTGCTAGTGGAGCCTCAAAAGCTGCCAAACATGCTGAAGAACCGCCACCCGAACCACCGGGAATTCGCGATAGATCCCATGGGTTTCGCGTTGGACCATAAGCCGAATGTTCGGTAGACGATCCCATGGCGAATTCATCCATGTTGGTTTTACCCAAAATAATAATTCCGGCATTGCGCAACTTTGTTACAACAGTTGCATCGTATGGTGGCTTCCAACCTTCAAGAATTTTTGACCCGCAAGTTGTTGGCAAGCCTTTGGTAGCAAGAATGTCTTTGAGCCCAAGCGGAACTCCAGCAAGAACTGGAAGTGTCTGGCCATTGGCCCGCTGATCATCAATGGCTTTTGCACTAGCTAACGCACCATCTCGATCAACATGCAAAAACGCGTGGACATCAGGATCAACCTGATCAATGCGAGCCAGGTGAGCCTCGGTGACTTCAACTGCTGAAACTTCTTTTTCCGCCAACTTATGCGCTAAATCAGCCGCGGATAATATAATCAGGTCAGACATTTTCTACTCCTCATCCAAAATACGAGGAACTCTGAAGCGATCGTCCTCAACTGCAGGAGCACCTTCAAGTGCTTCTGGGGCAGTTAGAGACTGGGCCGGCACATCTGCGCGGAAAACGTTGGTCATTGGCACTGGGTGGCTCATCGCTGGCACACCTTCAGTCGGCGCGGCTGAAACTTGGGCCACTGCATCCAAAATTGCATCTAACTGCTGCGCGTAGTGCTCGAGCTGTGTTTCTGGAATTTCAATTCGAGCCAGTTTTGCCAAATGTGAGACATCATCACGGGAGATTGCGGACATGTGCCAATTCTATTGACATGTGGGGGCGGGCTAAACCGCAGTGGTAACTCGGGCTTTGATCCAGTGCGCCTAATTTGCGAGATTGGCGGCGTACGCCAAAGCAGCCTCAGGTCCTTGTTCTAGTAAGACCACAAATCCAGTTTCATCCAGAATTGGGCGACCGAGCTCTTGGGCTTTGGTGGCTTTAGACCCAGCGCCTGGACCAATGACCACAAAATCGGTCTTGGCCGAAACTGAACTCGCTGATTTTGCGCCCCGACTAGTTATTGCCTCGCTAGCACCTTCGCGACTGAAACCTTCAAGAGTTCCAGTGACAACAACCGATAAGCCAGCCAGAGTTTGCGGGCCAGATTCAGTTTGTGTGCTTTCCAAAACTAAACCGCCAGCGCGCCACTTCTCGATTATTTCCAAGTGCCAAGGCTCGCTGAACCATTCCACAATTGCCTGCGCAATTACTGCGCCAACGCCTTCGACCTGCGCAAAGTCTTGTACCTTTGCACTTGCTAGCGCATCGATACTTGGAAATGCTCGAGCAAGCGCTTGTGCAGTTGGTGGTCCAACATGACGTATCGACATCGCTGCAAAGATTCGCCACAACGGTTTGGTGCGGGCAACTTCAAGTTGAGCGAGTAATAGTTTGGCGTTTTCTGCAAGTTCGCGCTCGGTGCCTTTCACGAAGAAATCACTGGCCTGCAACTTGTCTTCGGTTAACAAAAATAGATCGCCTTCGTCTTCAATAACCCCATCTTCTAGTAATGCGCGGGCAGCCTTTTCACCAAGACCTTCGATGTCTAACACTGCGCGAGAACCTAGGTGCTCTAATCGACCGCGCAATTGTGCCGGACAACTGCGCGAGTTCGGGCAACGAATATCAGCATCGTCTTCTTTTTCGGGTGCGAGATTGCTACCACATTCGGGACACTTAGTCGGCATAACAAATGCCTTTTCATCGCCAGTGCGCAGTTCGACAACTGGTCCGAGGATTTCTGGAATTACATCGCCAGCTTTGCGAATGAAAACCATGTCACCAATCAGAACGCCTTTGCGTTGTACTTCAAAACCATTGTGCAAAGTTGCAAATGAGACTGTTGAGCCAGCAACTAAAACTGGATCTACCTGCGCACGTGGAGTTACCCGACCAGTGCGACCAACTTGCACCCCAATGCCCAGCAGTTTTGTGCGCACAACAGTTGGTGGATACTTGTAGGCCACGGCCCAACGCGGAGCGCGCGCGGTGAAGCCCAATTCATCTTGTTCATTCAGATCATCGACTTTAATTACCACACCATCGATGTCGTGCTCGAGCTCATGACGATGCTCGCCAAAGTAGGAAATGTAGTCGGCAACTTCTTGGGCCGATTTTACAACTTTTACGCGCTCTGATGTAGGCAAACCCCACTGTTTGAGCAATTGATAGGCGTGGGATTGTGCCTTGATTTCCAAACCCTCATGAATTCCGATGCCATGAACAATGAGGCCCAGGCGGCCCAAAGATCGCACAGCCTCGTCGAATTCTTGCTGTTTGCGAGCAAGGGTTGTAGATGACCTTGAATCATCTTCTTTGCCGGCCGCTTTTTGTTTTGCAGTAGTGAGCGACTCAACGCGCTTGTCGATCCGCAAACGCAAAGCTCCCGCAGCTGCGTTACGCGGGTTTGCAAACGCGGTACGACCAGCAGCAGTTACCTCAAGATTCAAAGCATCAAAGTCGGCAAGTGAGTAGTAAACCTCTCCCCTGACTTCAATCAATTCAGGAGCAGAGTTGCCAGGAGCAATGTCTAATTTGCTTGGAATGCAATTCATGTATTCCACGTTCGCAGTTACATTCTCACCAACACTGCCACTGCCTCGCGTGGCAACAGATTCGAGTTCGCCATTTCGATAAACAGCGTTAATTGCTAACCCATCAATTTTTAATTCACAGAGAAAATTGTGATCGCCAACCCGCTTAAACCACGCGTCTAATTCATCAAGATCAAAAACGTTGTCCAGACTCCACATTTTTGACGGATGCTCGAACTCGCCAAAATCTTTAGCGACTTCGCCACCTACCGACTGCGTTGGCGAATCTGCAGTGACAATTTCGGGATACTGGTTTTCAATCTCAGTTAATTCTTGAAATGCCACATCGTATTCAGCATCTGAAATTGTTGGTTTATCGTGCTGGTAATAATTTGTTCGTGCCTGCTCGATAAGCGTGACTAACTCGTCGCGCCGTTCACGAACTGCCTTCGGGATACTCACGCATTCTCCATGCGACGCGATCTTGAAATTGTGGCTGACCCGATAACGCGAGTGTCGTCGTACAGTACTGCTGCCTGACCAGCAGCGACTCCACGAAGGAAATCATCAAGAACTACTCGAATGCCAGCTTCGGTAAGTTCAACGCGAGCAGGTAACGCCTCGCCATGCGCTCGCACCTGCACATGAATGCGCTGACCGTTGGACGGCAATGGCCCAGACCAGCGCGGATTAATTGCTTCAATCACATTGATATCAAGCAACATCGGTGGGCCAACCAAAACCTGGTTCTTCTTCACATCAACATCAACGACATAACGACGTTCGCCATCGCCTGTTGGGTTACCTAAAGCTAAACCACGCCGTTGCCCCACAGTAAACGCTTGGGCACCTGGGTGCGTGCCAACCTTGTTGCCTGTTTCAGCATCAATAACATCGCCTGGCACAGTTTCAATCTGGCGTGAAAGCCAACCTGCAGTGTCCCCATCTGGAATAAAGCAAATGTCGTGACTATCTGGCTTTTGTGCCACCAAGATTCCACGAGCTTCGGCCTCAGCACGCACTTCAACTTTGGTGCTGTTGCCAAGCGGGAACATGGAATGCGAAATTTGTTCAGCTGTGAGCACGCCTAATACATACGACTGATCTTTTGTTGGGTCGATAGCCCGATGAAGTTCGCGGCCATTTGGGCCCTCAAAAACTTG
>Ga0214921_10009748_pt1 | contig 12060 bp, 19 predicted proteins | sample LL1505_MetaG_FD_177992 | JGI IMG/M metagenome (GOLD analysis project Ga0214921, IMG submission 177992) | Freshwater microbial communities from Lake Lanier, Atlanta, Georgia, United States - LL-1505 | ecosystem: Environmental > Aquatic > Freshwater > Lake | place: USA: Georgia | collected... | reverse complement strand
AAGCCCAATGCTTGCTGCTGCGCGTTCACCTGAAACATCAAGGAACACACATGGCTACCAAACAAAAAATCCGTATCCGTCTTAAGGCGTTTGATTACAAATTGATCGATCAATCCGCAGCTGAAATTGTGGATACCGCCAAACGCACGGGCGCTATCGTGAAGGGTCCCGTGCCCTTGCCGACCCGTATGAAGCGTTTTGATATCTTGCGCTCGCCCCACGTGAACAAGGCCAGCCGGGATCAGTTCGAAATCCGCACGCACCAGCGTCTGATGGACATCGTGGATCCCACCGACAAGACGGTTGACGCGCTGATGAAGCTCGACTTGCCTGCGGGCGTGGACGTCGAGATCAAGCTGCAATAAAAATTGTGTGAATAAACCGGCCGTCGCGCTATGCGAATGCCGGTTTAGCGCATATACTCGCTGGCTCTGCCCAAAATGGGTTGAGCTTTACCAACAGTCTTTCGCACAAAGACGCCGCGGCCAATTGAAGTCGCGTCGGCGAAAGTAACGGAGAAAACAATGAGTCTTAGCAATCATTTAGGGTTGCTGGGTCGCAAGGTTGGCATGATGCGGCTATTCACGGAAGACGGGGACGCAGTTCCCGTGACCGTGGTAGATGTGTCCAACAACCGCGTGACGCAGGTCAAATCCCATGTCCATGACGGCTATGTCGCCTTGCAGGTGACTTTCGGTGCGCGCCGTGCGTCCCGTGTGACCAAGCCAATGGCAGGTCATTTGGCCAAGGCCGGTGTCGAAGCCGGTGAAATCATCCAAGAATTCCGCGTGAGCGCCGATGTGGCGGCCCAGTTCCAGCCAGGCTCTGTGGTGTCTGCGTCGGGCTTGTTTGCCGCCGGCCAAAAGGTGGATGTGCAGGGCACGAGCATTGGCAAGGGCTTTGCGGGCACGATCAAGCGCCACAACATGTCTTCGCAGCGTGCGTCGCACGGTAACAGCCGTTCGCACAACGTTCCCGGCTCCATCGGTATGGCGCAAGACCCGGGCCGCGTGTTCCCGGGCAAGCGCATGACCGGCCACCTCGGTGACGTGACTGTGACCACCCAGAATTTGGATGTGGTGCGCGTCGACGAAGCCCGTCAATTGTTGATGATCAAAGGTGCGATTCCCGGTTCCGCAGGTGGTTTTGTCACCGTGCGTCCGGCCGTCAAGGCCAAATCGGCAGACAAGGGAGCGAATTGATGCAACTCGAACTCCTGAACGACCAAGGCCAGGCAACGGCTAAATTTGATGCGCCTGAAACCGTTTTCGGTCGCGAATACAACGAAGATCTGGTGCACCAGGTTGTGGTGGCTTATCAGGCCAACGCGCGCCAAGGCACCCGTGCCCAGAAAGACCGCCAGCAGGTCAAGCACTCGACCAAAAAGCCTTTTAAACAAAAAGGTACTGGTCGCGCACGTGCCGGTATGACGTCTTCGCCCATCTGGCGCGGAGGCGGCCGCATATTCCCGAATATGCCGGACGAGAATTTCAGCCACAAGATCAACAAGAAGATGTACCGCGCCGGTATGGCTTCTATCCTGTCGCAGCTGGCTCGCGAAGGCCGGCTGGCAGTGGTGGATTCCATGCGTGTGGATTCGCCCAAGACCAAGCCCCTGGCGGCCCGCTTCAAGGCGATGAACCTGGAGTCGGTGCTGGTGATTGCCGATGAAGTCGACGAAAACCTGTACCTTGCCTCGCGCAACCTGGTCAACATTCTGGTGGTCGAGCCCCGTTATGCCGATCCGTTGTCTTTGGTGCATTACCGCAAGGTCCTGGTGACCAAGGCGGCTATGGACACACTCAAGGAGATGTTCGCATGAGCCACGGACCCAAACCGGCACATTTTGACGAAGGCCGTTTGATGCAGGTGCTGGTTGCACCCATCGTCTCGGAAAAGGCCACCATGGTCGCGGAAAAAGGCAATGTCTTTACCGTGAAGGTCTTGCAAGATGCGACCAAATACGAAATCAAGGCGGCTGTCGAACTGATGTTCAAAGTGAGCGTCAAAGGCGTGTCCGTCATGAACACCAAGGGCAAGTCCAAGCGCTTCGGGCGCTCCATGGGCCGCCGCGACAATGTCCGTAAAGCCTACGTGACGCTGGTCGCTGGCCAAGAGATCAACCTCGGCGGGGAGACAGCGTAATCATGGCCGTCATCAAGATGAAACCCACTTCGCCCGGTCGGCGCGGTGTTGTCAAAATTTCCCGTGACCACCTGTACAAAGGTGCGCCCCACGCGCCTTTGCTGGAGCCGCAGTTCCAGCACGCAGGCCGTAACAACAATGGTCACATCACGACCCGCCACAAAGGCGGTGGTCACAAGCACCACTACCGCGTGGTCGATTTCCGTCGCATCAAAGACGGTATTCCGGCCAAAGTCGAACGCATTGAGTACGACCCCAACCGCTCCGCGCACATTGCCCTGATTTGCTACGCTGACGGCGAGCGCGCTTACATCATTGCCCCGCGTGGGCTGGATGTGGGTGCCAGCATCGTCAGTGGTTCTGAGGCGCCGATCCGCGTGGGTAACACGCTGCCTATTCGCAACATCCCTGTGGGTTCCATCATCCATTGCATCGAGTTGCAAGTGGGTCGTGGCGCGCAGGTGGTCCGTTCAGCCGGTGCGTCTGCAACCCTGCTGGCGCGTGAGGGTACGTATGCGCAGGTGCGCATGCGCTCCGGTGAGGTTCGCAAGATCCACATCGACTGCCGCGCCACCATCGGCCAGGTCGCCAATGAAGAGCACAGCCTGCGCCAACTGGGCAAGGCCGGTGTCAAGCGTTGGATGGGCATCCGCCCGACCGTTCGCGGCACCGTCATGAACCCGATCGACCATCCGCACGGCGGTGGCGAGGGCAAGACCGGCGAGGGCCGTCATCCTGTCGATCCATGGGGCAATCTGACCAAGGGCTACCGGACCCGTAACAACAAGCGCACGCAGGTCATGATCGTGTCGCGTCGCAAGAAGTAAAGGGACTGGATAAATGACTCGTTCTCTCAAAAAAGGTCCCTTCGTGGACCACCACCTGATCGCTAAGACCGAAAAGGCCGTGGCGACCAAGGACAAAAAGCCGATCAAAACCTGGTCACGCCGCTCCATGATCCTGCCCGATTTCATCGGGCTGACAATTGCGGTGCACAACGGCAAGCAGCATGTGCCGGTGTACATCACCGACCAGATGGTGGGCCATAAATTGGGTGAGTTCGCGCTGACGCGAACTTTCAAAGGCCACCCTGCGGACAAAAAAGTCCAGAAGAAATGAGGATGTGACCATGGAAACTCGTGCAACTCTTCGTGGCGTGCGCCTCTCGGTCGACAAAGGCCGTTTGGTAGCCGATCTCATCCGCGGCAAAAAAGTCGATCAGGCGCTCAACATTCTGCAATTCACGCAGAAAAAGGCGGCTGGCATCATCAAGAAAGTTCTGGAGTCGGCAATTGCCAACGCCGAGCACAACGACGGTGCCGACATCGACGAATTGAAGGTGAAGACCATTTATGTCGAGCAGGGTGCTTCGCTGCGCCGCTTTACCGCCCGCGCCAAAGGCCGTGGTAACCAAATTCGCAAACCTACCTGCCACGTGTACGTGACAGTCGGCAACTGATAGAGGCTAGCAAACTATGGGTCAAAAAATCCACCCCACAGGCTTTCGTCTGTCGATTAGCCGCAACTGGTCTTCGCGCTGGTATGCCAGCAACCGTGATTTTGCCGGCATGTTGGCCGAAGACATCAAGGTGCGCGAGTACCTGAAGGAAAAGCTCAAAAGCGCCTCGGTGTCGCGTATCCTGATCGAGCGTCCTGCCAAGAACGCCCGTGTCACCATTTACTCGGCCCGCCCTGGCGTGGTGATCGGTAAAAAGGGCGAGGACATCGAAAACCTCAAACGCGACCTGAGCAAGCAGCTCGGCGTACCGGTCGCGGTCAATATCGAAGAAGTGCGCAAGCCCGAAATCGATGCGAAATTGATCGCCGACAGCATCACCCAGCAGCTGGAAAAGCGGATCATGTTCCGCCGTGCCATGAAGCGTGCAATGCAAAACGCCATGCGTCTGGGTGCCCTGGGCATCAAGATCATGTCGGCTGGCCGTTTGAACGGTATCGAGATCGCCCGCACCGAGTGGTACCGCGAAGGCCGTGTGCCACTGCACACGCTGCGCGCGGACATCGACTACGGCACATCGGAAGCCAAAACCACCTACGGCATCATTGGCGTGAAAGTGTGGGTCTACAAGGGTGACACCTTGGGTCGCAATGATCTGCCCGCTGCCACCGATGTCAAGGGTGATGACGAGCGCCGCGCCCGTGCACCCCGCCGCGACGGCCGTCCTGCGGGTGACCGTCCTCCCGCAGCCCGCACCGCGCGCCGTGTGGAAGGTGCCGCCGGAGCTCCGAGCGATGGCAGCGACAAGGCTGTGGCCGGTGTCGATACCGATAAACCCGTGGTGAAGCGCGTCCGTAAAGTCGCCGCACCTGCTGACGCGGCAACCGCGTCAGCCAAAGGAGAATAAGCATGCTACAACCCGCTCGCCGCAAATACCGCAAAGAGCAAAAAGGCCGCAACACCGGTATTGCCACCCGTGGCAGTTCGGTCGCCTTTGGAGACTTCGGTCTCAAGTGCACGGACCGCGGTCGCCTAACTGCGCGCCAGATTGAATCCGCCCGCCGGGCGATTTCGCGCCACGTCAAGCGTGGTGGCCGTATCTGGATTCGTGTGTTTCCTGACAAGCCGATCTCTCAAAAGCCTGCTGAAGTGCGTATGGGTAACGGTAAAGGAAACCCCGAGTACTACGTGGCTGAAATCCAGCCCGGAAAAATCGTGTTTGAGATTGTCGGCGTCCCGGAAGAGCTGGCGCGTGAGGCATTCCGTTTGGCTGCTGCCAAACTGCCTTTGCGTACCACCTTCGTGGCCCGCATGATCGGCCAGTAACCGCCAGGAGACTCTTATGAACGCTGCTGAACTCCGCCAAAAAGACGTCCCTGCGCTGCAGGAAGAAATCAAGGCTTTGCAACGCGCCCATTTCGGGCTGCGTATGCAAAAGGCCACCCAACAAATCACCAACACCACTTCGCTGCGCCTGGCGCGGCGTGCGGTTGCCCGCGCCAAGACCATTCTTGTGCAAAAGCAGCATGGTGCAAACCCCTCGAAATAAGGAGCGACCGTGACGGAAGCCAAGAAATCACTCAAGCGCACCTTGATCGGCAAGGTGGTCAGCGACAAGCGCTCCAAGACAGTCACCGTACTGATTGAGCGCCGCGTCAAGCACGAGCTCTACGGCAAGATTGTCGGCAAATCGAGCAAGTACCACGCCCACGATGAAGCGGGCCAGTACAAAGCGGGTGACGTGATCGAGATCACCGAAAGCCGTCCGATCTCCAAGACCAAAAACTGGGTTGCAACTCGTTTGGTGGAGAAGGCCAGCGCGGTGTAAGTGTATTGCGGGTGCTTTGCGCCTGTTTTGAAAAAGCGGCTCACCATGTGGGCCGTTTTCCGTTTATCCATTCCATTCACAACGTCTTAGAGGAGCCAGCATGATTCAAGTCGGTGACACCATTCCCCATTGCACTTTGTACGAATATTCGGAAGTTGAGGGTGAGGGCTGCAGCATCGGTCCGAATGCCGTTGACGTGGCCAAGGCTGCGGCCGGCAAGACCATCGCTATTTTTGCGCTGCCCGGCGCATTCACACCGACGTGCTCGGCCAAACATGTCCCCGGCTATGTGGAACATGCCAGCGCCTTTACTGCCGCTGGTGTCGATGAAATCTGGTGCCTGAGCGTGAACGACGCCTTCGTCATGGGTGCTTGGGCGCGTGACCAAAAAACCGGCGGCAAGGTTCGTATGCTGGCCGACGGCAGCGCTGATTTCGCCCAGGCCACCGGCCTGACCCTGGATCTGACTGCACGCGGAATGGGTTTGCGCAGCAACCGCTATTCCATGCTAGTCAAAGACGGCAAGGTCACCAGCTTGAATGTGGAAGGCCCCGGCAAGTTCGAGGTGAGCGACGCCGCCACCCTGTTGGCGCAAGCAAGGGCCTGATTCGACCGCCTGCCGCTGAGCTGCTACAAGGTCGCCATCAGGTAATGGGCGCCGGCGATGGGGTTGAAGTAATACGGCGGAATTTCCTTGAAGCCCAGGCCTTGGTACAGGGCCCGGGCCGCTTCCATATCACTCAGGGTGTCCAGTAGCACGTGCTTGTAGCCATGTACGCGCGCTCTGTCTAGGGCGCGTTCGGTCAGCATCAAACCCAGATTCTGTTGCCGCATGGCCGGTCGCACATACAGGCGGCGCAGTTCGCAGGCGTTGGCGTAATCGGTGCCATCCAAGGGTGCGAGCGCACAGCAGCCTGCCCAATCGTCCGCTATCCGCGCCATCCAGAAGCCTCCCCGCGTCGCGGCATATTCGCCCGGCAAAGATGCCACTTCTTCCCGTATGTTCAGAAAGCCGGCCTCTATCGACAAGCTATCCAGGTATTCCTGCAGCAGGGCGCGGGCCTGATCCCATTCAGCCCTATTGCTGGGCTCCACAATGTCGCGCGCGTCCGGCGCATGCAGCACGCGGCGATTCACGATGCGCCGGCCCCCGAACTCGCCGACGCAGCCGCCGTGTCGCGCAGCAAGGCCTCTATTTTTCGGGACAGGGCGTCAAAGTCCGGCGCACCGACAAAGCGATCAACGATTTGCCCCTGGCGGTTGACCAGGTAGCTGGTGGGCGTGGCTTGCACGTCGCCCCAGGCCTGCGCCAGCGCGCCCGTGTTGTCAATCACAACATCAAAGGGCAACTGGCGGCTCTCGCTAAAGCGGATCACCGAAGCCGGCGGGTCGTAGGCCATGGCGACAGCGACCGTTGAGAAGCCCTGGGCATGGTGGGTCTGAAACAGGCGCACCATCTGCGGCATCTCCGCTACACACACGCTGCAAGTCGTGGCCCAGAAATTCACCAGCGTGACCTGCCCGGGCACTGCCGCGCCCGCGCGGGTGCTGCCGTCGAGCAGCACCACGGCGGTCGCAGGTGCTTGCGCAGGACGAGTTCCCAACCAAACGCCTGCAGCGAGCGCAAGCGCGAGAAGAAAAACCAGAGCGCGTGGAACGGATGGCATCGAATACAGTGCGGGGGTGAAATCCCAGATTGACCCTACCGTGCCATTGTGCGCCAAACCGCGCCCGAAGCAGCGGGTCAGCGCAGTGGCGCTGCTGATCACGGCAGTGCTTTCGGCAGCCTGCAGTCCCGCACTGGACTGGCGCAATGTGGAGATCGAGGGCTTGCGTACCGTGTTGCCCTGCAAGCCCGACCGGGCTGCGCGCGCAATTAGCTTGGGCGAATGGCCGGTTACGGTGTCGATGGCGGGTTGCGAGGCCGGGGGTGCTTTGTTTGCCATGAGCCGGGCGGCAGTGCCCGCTGGCGTGGACGCTGCCGCCCTGGAACAGGCATGGCGCAGCGCGGCACTGGCCCAGATGCATGCCAGCGCTAGCGAAGCATTGGCCATGGAACCGGCCAGACCGCAGTCCCCGCAACTCCGCGTTTATCGCGCCAGTGGTCAACGCCCGGATGGAACGCCGGTGCAAGCCCAGTTGGTGTGGACGCAGGACAAGGGCGTGGTATTCCATCTCGCCGTCTATGCCCGCACCGTGGATGCCGCCCTGACCGAGCCGCTGCTGCGCGACCTGCAATGGCGGTAAGGGCAGCAGATTCCCCCGGCCCTCAGGGACTGGTTGAAACGCCGCTTACAGGGTCGCAGGCGGTCTCGCCCATACCCTTGTTCCTGGCCTTTGCGTCGGCCTACTTCTTTTCCGCCCTGATCCGCGCCATCACGGCCACCCTGGCTCCGACATTGGTGGACGAGTTTGCGCTGAGCGCTGCTGATCTGGGCCTGCTCTCAGGCGGGTACTTTTTCGGCTTTTCCATCACCCAGCTTCCCTTGGGTGCGTGGCTGGACCGTTTCGGCCCCAAGCGGGTGTTACTGGCATTTCTACTGGTCGCCGTCAGCGGGTGCTTGTGTTTCGCCGCAGCCGATTCGTTTTGGACTTTGTGTGCCGCCAGGGTGGCCTGTGGCGTGGGTTTGAGCGCTTGCCTGATGGCACCGCTGACCGCTTACCGTCGCTGGTACCAGCCGGACAATCAGCAGCGCGCGAGTTCCTGGATGCTGATGGCTGGGTCCTTCGGATTTGTAGCCTCTACGCTGCCGGTGCAATGGTTGATGCCGCTGCTGGGCTGGCGCGGCATTTTTGTTGTCCTGGCGCTGCTGCTCTTGCTGTCCATGGCGGCGGTTGCGCGGGTGGTGCCGCGTTGGACCGTCGCGGTTCACGCGGACCCGTCAGCCGCCGATGGCGATGCGACCCCCCCTTCGCTGTGGAGCACCTACGCGGCCGTTTTCCGCAACCCTTACTTTCGCAGCCTGACGCCCTTCGGCTTCTTCGCCTATGGCGGCATGGTCGCTATGCAAACCTTATGGGCTGCGCGCTGGCTGACGGCGGTGGCCGGTTACAGCCCGGCGCAAGCCGCCACCGGTATGTTCTGGTTGAACATCGGCATGATGGCCGCCTTTCTGGCCTGGGGCGCGGCCATACCCTGGCTGGCCCGCCGGGGCTGGACCAGCCAGGTCCTGATGCAGCGCTTGATGCCCATCAGCCTGCTTGTGTTGCTGGCAATCGTGCTGGGCGGCCCCGTGTACGGCGCTTCTGCTGCCTGGATGTGGACCGGCTACTGCGTGTGTGCATCGGTGGTCACTTTGTCCCAACCCGCCGTGGGACTTGCCTTTCCGGCCCATGTGGCGGGACGCGCTTTGTCGGCTTTCAATCTGGTGATTTTCTCGGGTGTTTTCACCGTGCAATGGGGCCTGGGTTTGGTTATTGACGCACTGCTGCACGCCGGTTGGTCGCTGCCCGCTGCCTACCAGGGCGCAGTGGCGGTTTCAGGAATATGCAGCCTCGGGGCCTATGCCTATTTTCTGCTGGCGAAGAAGTCATAATTCCACTTCATTCGAGGAGCAAAGGTCATGAATGTCGCTATTTTGCTGGTGGCCCACGCGCCGCTGGCCAGCGCTTTGCGCAGTTGCGCCTTGCACGTCTTTCCGGATGCGGCGATGGACATCGCGGCCATGGACGTGGCCTCCGATGATCCAGCAGCTGCCACTTGCCAGGCCATTGCAGAATTGCGCGCGCGGTGGCCTGATCAGGAATGCCTGGTCTTGGTCGATGTTGCCGGTGCCACCCCATGCAACCTGGCCCGCCAGGCCCCGATGTCCGGCCCGGATGCGATCCTGCCGCCCACTGAGCTGCTGGCGGGTGTGAACCTGCCCATGCTGCTGCGGGTGGTCAACTACCGCCACGAACCGCTGGGCACGCTGGTCGCGCGGGCCCTGGCCGGTGGCACCCAGGGCATGCTGCAACTCGCACCGGCCGATCACGCCCAGCCCACTACCTGACCCATTCCATGCCCACCGCTACCACCACCGTTATCAACAAACTCGGCTTGCATGCCCGTGCATCGGCCAAATTAACCAAGCTTGCGGGCAGCTTTAGCAGCGAGGTGTGGCTCAGCCGTGGCGAGCGCCGGGTTAATGGCAAGAGCATCATGGGAGTCATGATGCTGGCCGCAGGCATCGGCTCGGAGCTGGTGTTGGAGACCCAGGGGGCGGATGAAGATGCCGCCTTGGCCGCGCTGCTGGCCCTGATTGCCGACAAGTTCGGCGAAGGCGAATAGCGCCGCAAGCGCTCTCGGGACTCCGCAGCATGGCTTTCACAGTGCATGGTTTATCGGTATCGCGCGGCGTCGTGATGGGCCGTGCTGTGCTGGTCGGGTCCAGCCGGCGTGATGTGGCGCACTATTTCATCGAGCCGGACCAGGTTGCCGCCGAAATTGACCGGGTGCGCAAGGGTCGCAACACGGTGATTGAGGAAATCATGCGGCTGCAGACCAGCGTGCAGCAGCTGGCGCCCAAAGATGCCCCGCAGGAGCTGCGCGCCCTGCTCGATGTGCACCTGATGCTGCTCAAAGACGAGGTGCTGGTGCAGGGTGTCAAAGAGTGGGTGAGCGAACGGCTCTACAACGCCGAGTGGGCCTTGACGGCGCAGCTCGAAGTGTTGTCACGCAGTTTTGATGAAATGGAAGATCCCTATTTGCGCGAACGCAAGGCGGACCTGGAGCAAATCGTCGAGCGGGTGTTGCGTGCAATGCAAGGGGTGCGCAATCCGGTGCTGCCCGGCGCACAGGACCGGCGCCGCAAGCCGCGCAAGAGCGACGCCGATCCGGTTGCCACCAAGGACGAGGCCCTGATCCTGGTCGCCCATGACTTGTCACCGGCGGACATGCTGCATTTCAAGCAGAGTGCGTTTTCCGGCTTTGTGACCGATGTGGGCGGAAAAACCTCGCACACCGCCATCGTCGCCCGCAGTCTGGATATCCCGGCGGTGGTGGGTGCCCGCAGCGCCAGCCAGTTGGTGCGCCAGGATGACTGGGTCATCATCGATGGCGACGCGGGACTGGTCATCGTGGATCCCTCGCCCGCGATCCGCGAGGAATACGCCCGTAAGCAGGCACAAGGCTTGGCCGAGCGCGCCCGTCTTTCGCGTCTGTTGCACACGCCGGCGGTCACCCTGGATGGCGAAGTGATCGAGCTGATGGCTAACATTGAAGTCCCCGACGACGTGCCAGCGGCGCTGGCCAGCGGCGCGGTCGGGGTGGGCTTGTTCCGCAGCGAATTTCTCTTCATGGGCCGCCACGGGGATTTGCCTGATGAAGAGGAGCAATTTGTGGCGTACCGCCGCGCCGTTGAAGACATGCACGGCCTGCCGGTCACGATCCGCACCATCGACATCGGCGCCGACAAGCCGCTGGATGGAAGCCAGCGCGATGACGCCCACCTCAACCCGGCGCTGGGTTTGCGCGCCATCCGCTGGAGCCTGGCCGAGCCGGCCATGTTTATCACCCAGTTGCGCGCGATCTTGCGAGCCGCCGCTTTCGGTCAGGTGCATTTGCTGGTGCCCATGCTGGCACACGAATCCCAGATCCAACAGACCTTGGCCCATGTGGAACGCGCCCGCGCGCATCTGGACCGGCGGGGCCTGGCCTACGGGCCGGTGCAACTCGGAGCGATGATCGAAATCCCCGCTGCCGCACTGAACTTGCGCCCTTTTCTAGCGCACTTTGATTTTCTCTCGCTGGGTACCAACGACTTGATTCAATACACCCTGGCGGTTGACCGTACCGACGAGTCGGTGGCGCATTTGTACGAACCCTTGCACCCGGCGGTGCTGCGTCTGGTGGCCGACACGATTGCCCAGGCCCGCGCCAAGGGCAAGGGTGTTGCGGTCTGCGGCGAGATGGCAGGCGATGTGGCGCTCACCGACCTGCTGCTGGGCCTGGGTTTGCGCAGTTTTTCCATGCATCCCTCGCGCATTCTGGCCGTCAAAGAAGCGGTGCTGCGCGCCGATACACGGTTGCTTGCGCCCTGGGCTGCAGGTGTGATCGCAGCCGACCATCCCGACCAGGCGATTCTGTTGCGCTAGCGCCGCTTCTGCCCGCTTCCGAAATAGCGGTTGCGCCAGAAAAACCAGGCCAGGCCACCGGCGATCAGCAGCATGAAAAGGCTGGCCCACACCAGGCTGTGCTCGCCATGCAACACGCTGAACACTTCGAAATTCATGCCGAAGTAACCGGTAATCAGATTCAAGGGCAAAAAGATGGCGGTCACCGCGGTCAGTGTCTTCATGACATCGTTGGCGCGGTTGCTTTGCAGGTTGAAGTGCATTTGCACGGCCGTCTCCGCACTGCGCTCCAGCCGGTCCACATGGTGGACCACACGCTCAATGTGCTCCAGCAGATCGCGGCTGCGCACCCGCAGCATTTCCAGGTCTTTGGGTCGCAGTGTGTCATCGGCTTGCCAGGTATCCAAAGCCTCTAGCCAATCCTGGATGGTGGCACGCTGGTCTTCGCACACCTCATCCAGGTAGTGCAGGGTCAGCCGGGAATCGAGCAGCGCGCTCCAGTTGTTGAAACGCGTGCGCGGATTGAGCAATTCGCTTTGCCAGTGGTCCAGCTGGCGGGTCAATTCGCGGCGCAGGT
>Ga0214921_10009747_pt1 | contig 12064 bp, 17 predicted proteins | sample LL1505_MetaG_FD_177992 | JGI IMG/M metagenome (GOLD analysis project Ga0214921, IMG submission 177992) | Freshwater microbial communities from Lake Lanier, Atlanta, Georgia, United States - LL-1505 | ecosystem: Environmental > Aquatic > Freshwater > Lake | place: USA: Georgia | collected... | reverse complement strand
AGCGGAATGAATTCTGATAAGTTTATCTTGCATTTAAAGGAAGCTTAGTTTAAGTTTTGACATAACAATAAGGATAAAAATCTCTACCAAATTTTGTTAAAATTGGTAAGGAAGAATCCTATTGACTAGTTGGGGCCATAAAATTTTAACTCTATCTCCAATGTTCACAAAAAGCCCCCAAGACCATTGACTTAAATGAAAATCACGGAAGAGTGAAACATCCCAGAAGAAACTTTTAACATTTATAATGCCATCTGGCATGGGTTGTAAGGTGAGCTTGCTGTAAGATATTGCAGATATGTAATAAAGTACAACAGCCACAAAGAGCACTGGATATATGCGGAAAAATCTATTTATTAGAAATTCATTGCGAATGTATTTTTTTAAAGATAAATACATAGTAAAGCCAGATATTACAAAAAAGACATTAACAGCAATTGCCCCTTTGGAAAAATTTGTTAGGAAATCAAAAAGATTTTTATTGCCATCAAGAGAGGCTGGTAGTTTGAGATTGTAAAGGGTCGACTGCCATCCGTCAGATAGTGTTATTGCTAAATAACGACCCCAGTAAACAACAATACAGGAAGCGACACGGAGCCAAGACTATAAAATCAAGTCTTTTAGGCTTTTGCTTAAAGGATGTTGACAAACGAAGCTAATGATTAAAACACCGGCAGGTCAAATGTTTTTAGTAATTGCACAACTTCCTCCTTGTTTTTTGCATTTTCAATTGAAAATGAAATACCTATGCCCACCTGTTTTGAAAGAGATGTGTTGTAGGATACTTCTGGGAATACTGTTGAGTCCCTAAGTCCAAAGGAATAGTTAAGTGTTTTGTCAACAGAGGATGCCTTTAAGCCCTTAAAGTCCCTAACTCTAGGTAGAGCTATGTAGACTAGGCGGTCCATAAATTCGTAGACTTTTTTCTTTCTTAGGGTAACACTTGCACCAACTGCCATGCCCTCCCTTAGCTTAAAGGATGCAACTGATTTTTTTGCAAGAGTGACCAAAGCTTTTTGACCAGCAAGGTTTGTTAGGTCTTCCTGAATTTTAGCAACCTCTTTTTTGTCCAAGGCGCCAAGAGATATTGTAAGGCATACCTTAGTTATCTTAGGGCATTGCATTGGGTTACCTTTGTAAGCAGCAAGAAAATCTTGGTACTTTTCAGCCGAATTTTTAACTACAGAACTTGACATAAAACAAACTTAACTAACCTAATATAATATATACTTATTTTACTATTACAAATTATTAAGAGGCAACATTGCCACTTTTTTTGAAAACTCTAACTTTTTTATCACCTTCAATCTTGTAGGTAATTTTGTCAGCCTTGCCAGCTTTTTCGTCAAAAGCAGCAATGTTAGATATGTGAACAAGCACGGTTTTTTCAATCGTGTTTTTCATATCATTTTCCTGCGTAGGTTTTACAAATTTTTTAATTTTTTTAAATGTATCATCAAGCAATACCTTATCGTCTTTTATAGCAAGCACGGTAAAAGTTTTACCTCTGTGCTCTCTGTAGCCCGATGTAAGAACAACTCTCATTCCAACTTTTATTCTATTTTTAACCTTAGACATAATCTATATATAATAATATTACCGGATACTAGATAATTTCGGAAGCTAAAGAAGCAATCTTCAAAAAGCCCTTGGTTCTAATCTCCCTAGCAACAGGACCCAAAACACGGGTGCCAATAAGCTCACCTTTTTTGTCAAGCAGCACAGCTGCGTTGTCGTCAAAGGATACATATGAGCCGTCAGCCCTTCTTATTCTGGACTTAGTTCTTACAATAATTGCTTTAACAACCTGACCTTTTTTAACCTTCATGTTTGGCATTGCGTCCTTAACAGAGCATACAATTGTTGAGCCAACATCGCCTCTTTGAGTGCCTGTACTGCCATCTACATGAAAACATTCAACAATCTTTGCACCAGAGTTGTCTGCAACTATAAGTTGTGAACCTAAGTAAATCATAAAAAATTTTAAAAATCCATCAATTAACACTAAAGCATTAAGCAGACTTTGCAACAATTGCAAAAGACTTGTTTTTAGAAACAGGCTTGCACTGCTTTATAAAAACTTTATCACCCTCAGCAAGTTCAATACCTTGCTCATTGTGACACAAAAGTTTAGTAACTCTTTTAACTCTTTTTTTGTAAAGAGGGTGCTCTATTAGGGTTTCAACGGCCACTCTAACAGTTTTTTGATCCTTAACAAAGGCAACAGTTGCTACAATTTGAGACATAAATTAAATAAATATTAAATCTTTTTCTTTTTAAATAAAGCGGTAAGAGCAGTGTTTAGTCTTGCAATATCTTTTTTGATATTTTTAATCTCGTGACTTTTAACACTACCGCCACTTTTAGCCGCAGATCTTTTAACAACTAAAGACTTAACGAGGGCTGTGATGTCCTGTTTTATCTGAGGTATGTTTTTGGATTTTATTTCTTCAAACTTCATAACAACTATTACAAATTACGCAACAATATTAGTAAATCTTCTTTTAACAAAAGTTACAGAGATAGGCAGTTTATATGACACTCTTTGAAAAAGCTCCTTAGCTTCGTCTTCAGATATACCGTCAATTTCAAACAATATCATACCAGCCTTAACAGCAGATACATAAAATTCAATACCACCTTTACCACCACCCATTCTCATGTCGGCTGGTCTTTTAGAAACCGGCAAGTGAGGAAAGCATCTTATCCAAATTCTACCTGTTTTTTTGGTAACTCTAGCAATCATCTTACGGCACGCCTCAATTTGCTTACTTGTAACTCTACCAGGCTCAGTAGCCTTAAGACCAAATAAACCAAAAGATATATCAGCACCAGAGGCAGCTATACCGTGAGGTCTTACCTTTCTAAACTTACGGATTTGTCCTTGTGGCATCAACATAGTTTAACTTAAAAATAGATCATCAAATAATATTACTTTTTAGCAACCCAAACCTTTATACCTATGATTCCGTAAGTGGTTTTTGCCAAAGCTGTTGCGTAGGCTATTCTGGTTCTTATAGTCTGTAAAGATACAGAGCCATGAGATATTGTTTCGTGCCTTGCAATGTCCGCACCGGCAAGACGCCCAGCACAGCAAATTTTAACACCGGACACTCCAGATTTTGCAGCAAGCTCCAGAGCTTTTTTCATAGCTTTTAAGTAAGGAACACGCTTTTCAATTTGCAAAGCAATTGAGTTTGCAATTGCATCAGCATCAGAGTCAGCAGATTTAATTTCTTTAACATCAATTGACACTTCCTCACCAAGTAGTTTTTTAAGTCCCTCAGATATTTCAACAATACCAGTGCCGCCTTTTTTAATAACAAGGCTTGGTCTTGAGGAATATATAATAACAACTATCTTTTTTTGATTTCTTTCAATTTTGATTCGAGAAATCATCAAATCTTTTTTGATTTTGTTGAAGTAAGACCTAATCAGCAAGTCCTTTTGTAGGCTTTCGCCATATGTATTAGTGTTTGCAAACCAAGATGCACCCCAGTTTTTACTAACCGGCAATCTAAAGCCTATAGGATTGGTCTTTTGTCCCATATCAATAAAAAATTATAAATTACAAATACTAATAATTAGCCCACAATCAGCCATTTTAGCTATTAAGTGGTGCCCAAAGGCGGAATCGAACCACCGACACAGGGATTTTCAGTCCCTTGCTCTACCGACTGAGCTATTTGGGCACAAACCAGCAAAATGCCAGCAATTAAACCAATAGACAAAATATATTAACATTGTTTTTACTATTTTCAAGAAGTTTTTTAATTTTTTATAAAATACTTGTTTTGTGGCAAAAAAAATCTAAACTTAAAATAACGCTAGCAATTTATTTATAGGCTTTAAATGCAAGAAATGCTTGAGGAATTTTTACTTTTTATCAGCAGCGAAAGGGGCATGGCAAAAAACACAATTCTTGCTTACAAATCTGATTTATTGCAATTTTTTGAATTTGCAAAGCTTAACAAATTAACCATTACCTGCCTTACCGAGCAAAAAATTACACTTTATATATCAGCTATATACAAAAAAAAATTATCCATAGCCACAACAAACCGCAAACTTGCATGTCTTAAGAGCTTTTTTAAATTTTTGTATGCAAATGGATTTACCGCTTCAAACCCTTGTGACAATTTAGAGTTAATTAAAAAACAACGCTCTTTACCTGTGTTTTTAAGCAAGGAGGAAATACTACTTATCACAAACCAAGCCGCAAATGATAACACTCCAAAGGGAATTAGAGTGCATGCTGTTTTAGAGCTTTTGTATTCAACTGGCATGCGTATTAGCGAATGTCTAAGCCTTTGCATGGACGATATTATCTTAGATGCTAAAGAAATTATAATCAATGGCAAAGGTGAAAAGCAAAGAAGCGTTTTTGTAACTGAGCCAGCAAGACTGGCAATAAACAAATATTTATCGGTGCGTGCAAATTTTACATCGCTTTTAAGTACTAAAAATTTTAAAAATAATAAATATTTATTTTGCGCCGAGGGCTCGCTTGGTTATTACTCAAGGCAAAACTTTTTTATTGCCCTTAAAAAACTTGCCTATAAATGCAAAATAAGCGACGATAAGCTCTCGCCACACAAAATTCGCCACTCTTTTGCAACTCACATTTATCAAGGCGGCGCCAATTTAAGAGTTTTGCAACAAATGCTGGGTCATAGCGATATATCCACAACGCAAATTTACACTCATACAGATGCAATGGGGCTTAAAACGGCGGTTAAAGCTTTTCACCCCCTCGCAAAAAAACAAGGATATAATCTAAGCAAGTAAAAGTAGTTAGGCATTAAAGGCAATGAATGCAGATACCTATTTTGCGGAATCTTTGGATTGAATTACCAACTCAGCACTCAATCCTAAAGCCTGCAACACTACCTTTAGGCTTTCAATACTTATTTTACTTTTATTATCCTCATACTTTTTAATTTGTTGATAAGATATGCCTGTAATATTTTGTATATCAATCAGGGTCATTGATTTAATAAGCCTGATTGACTTTAACAGGCTACCAATCTTTTTGTTATCAAGTATTGTCACAAGATGTATATCTTGGTGCTCTTGATATCCTTCCTCAGACTGACAAACATCACTTTGACCATCTTTAATCTTTGACATACTAAAAAAAATAATAAATAAAGTGTAACAAAAATAATACACTTAAATAATAACAGAGAAAATTCTTCTTTGCTAAATAATAATTTTACATAGTAAATAACATTTTTTTATAACTAGGCAAAATTTTGCAAATACAAAGTTAAACGATTTTATTTTAATTGCAATTTAGATAATATAATGTTATAATACAAACAATAAGTAATTTAACAAATATGCAAAATTATGCAAAATATTTTTTACAAAAACAACAGATTGCAACAGCTTAGGGGTTTTGTAAATGTTGTGCAGGAGGGCGGCGTTAGCAAGGCAGCACATAAAATGTGCATAACGCAACCGGCAATATCAAAATACATAAAATCGCTTGAAGATGCCTTGGGTGTGGAGCTGTTTAAAAAGCATTCATCCAATTTTAACGCAATGGAAATCACAAAAGAAGGGCAAATATTTTACGATTTAGCAATAAAGCACCTGCAAGGCCTTGAATCTGTGTTTAGCAAGTTTCACAAAATAATATCCAACGATGTAAACTTAACAATTAAAATTGCAGCTCACGATGTTGTAAGAAAATTCATGTTACCATCCGAAATTCAACAACTTATTGATAAAATGCCAAATTGCTTAGTGATAGTTAAAAATACCAACCTAGCACATTCCGTAGACCTTTTGATACAAGATGAGATAGATGTGGCAATTTTTCCATGCGAGGACACAACAATTTTAAAACCGGAAATTGAAGCTATGAGGATTTCAAAATACGAAATACAAGCCGTTTGCGTTAAAAATCATCCCATTACAAAATTGCCAATTGATTCACTTAGTATTGCGTCTTTTTTGCAATACAATCTTTTGTTTGAATGCAAAAAATTAATGTCTTCAAATGTTTTGTCAAATGCTTTTTATAATGACAAAAACGATATTGCCGCCAAAAGCAATATTTTGTTTGATTTTGCAACATGGGACGACATTTACCAATTTACTAAACAAGGCTTAGGTATAGCTGGCTTTGACAGCCTTTATCTTAAACAAAAAAACTTAGAAGAGGATGGACTAGTGTCAATACCAATAGGGCACCTCTTGCCAGATATGAGTTATTACGCACTTTACAAAAGCAAAACTGTTAAAAAGAAAAGTTTGGATTTGTTTCTGGAGTACTTACAAAATGAAATACACATTGAGGAATGATGTCAAATTAATCTTTACTTTTTTAAACCGCTAATCACAAACTTCACCAGCCGGCGATGGAATCTTTTTGCAGTTTTTTAAACGCTTTGATGCACTATATCTACAATCCTTGCGGCCGATGCAAAAGATAGGGTTAGACCCAGATTTGTATGCCCAGTGCTAATGATAACATTGCTAAACTTATCTGACCTTTGAACAATTGGTAAGGAGCCTGCGGTGCAAGGTCTGATGCCAATCCATTTATTTAAAATTTTACTTTTTTTTAATGCAGGAAAAGTTTGTAAAAAAATTCTATACATATCATCAATCCTTTTGCTATCCTGTGGTTTTGCGGCAATTTTTTGTGCTTTTTCAAGAGGCATAAAATCTGCAAATCCTGCAACACGCAAAAGCTTGCCATCGTTATGCAGTGAGTAGACAATTCTGTTTGCACTGTCCGTCATTGCCATTTGCGGGGCATGGGCTGAGTGTTCTACTTCTATATCAAAAGAGTATCCAAGCATTTGATAAAAAGCATTATAGCTACTAAGACCTACAAGGTTCAAATCCTTGTTAAACTTGTCAAAATCTGTGCCGTTTGCCAGTAGAATAATGTCGCAGTTAAATTTTACATCAATGGGTTTTAAGCTTTGCGTTAGGTTGCTTTGGTTTTGCAAGGTAAAGTCACGCAAGGGATTAAGGCTTGCGTTAAAGCAAAACTTTACTCCCATGTCCTCAAGCTTTTTGCGTAAAACAAGACTAAGTTTTTTGCAGTTAATGCTGGCATCTGCCTCAAACAAAATGCCGCCGCATATATTTTTTGCAAAACACAATGCCTGCTCAAGCTCTAGGCTGTCATTTTTTGCAAGCGGCTTAAAAGCTATATTTTTAAGTTCTTTGTAGTGTTTAATTTTGCTATTTAGATATTTTGGATTGCTAAAAAAGTGCAATATTCCGCCTTGTTTGTAGCTTGCAAAGCTAAGCTCATCTTGGTTAAGCGATGGTAAAAAATCATTACAAAAACTATCTTTACTAAAAGAAGCAAAGGCAGCAAGGTTTGCTAAGTTTGCCGCCCTGTTTTGCCTTGCGGAGCTTAGGGCAACGCCCTTGGCAAATTTGTAAAATGCTGGGTCGGTAAAGCATGATGGACTAATTTTTATTGCCCCGCCAAAGCCTGCAATACTTTTAAATCCTTGCAAAATGTTTTTATAAGAGGCTATACTATCAACATGCCCAAAGCTAAGCTGCCCCCCGTTTTGATAGCTTGCAAGCATTGCTTCCTCGCTTTTACTCTCGGCAAAAACAATATCATGCCCCTGCCTTGCAAGGTAGTATCCGCTCACTAAGCCATTTATGCCGGCACCAATAATTAAGACTTTTTTTTTACTTAGCATGTTACACAAAATTACATTTTGCCAAAGAGGGTAAATCTACCATTGTTAAACAAAGGATTTAAACTCAACCCGCTTTTAATAATCATTCTGCAACTTTTGCCATTTGCAAGTTTTGTTTTAAGGGCAATTTTTGCCGCTTTAATTTTAGTTACCATTCCGCCTGTGCCAACTTTTGAAGTTGGCGGCGACGCCATTCGCTCAATATCTTTGGTAAGTTTTTCAACATGATGCAAAAAGCTTGCATTTGGGTCATTTTTTGGATTTGATGTATAAAGCCCGTCAATATCCGATAGCAAAACCAAAAGGTCAGCATCCGTAATACTTGCAACAATTGCCGAGAGTGTGTCGTTGTCGCCAATTTTTATCTCGTTAAAATTTACGGCATCGTTTTCATTGATAATTGGTATAGCCTTAAAACTTTGCCAAAGGGACTCCGTTGTATTTTTAATATTTTGCCTTCTGTCCTTGTATTTAGCATCGTCTTTGTTGACAAGTATTTGCCCTACTTTAATACCAAACTTAGCAAAAATCTTATCGTATATACCCATAAGCTTGTATTGCCCAACTGATGATAAGGCCTGCTTTTGAACAAGGCTATAATTCTCATCAAAAGAGTATTCAAGCTTTGCAGTTGCAATTGCCCCAGAGGAAACAATAATTACTTGCTTACCCATTTTAAGCAGCCTGTCAACATCCTCGGCAAGGCTTTTAAGCCAGTCGTTTGCAATATCAAATGCTCCATTTTCTTGTTGCCTTACAATGTTTGACGAGCCAATTTTAATGACAATCTTTTGGCAATTTGCTAGTATTTCACTAAAATCAAAGCTTTTGCCAAGGTCAGGTTGCAACATATCTTTTTTACCAATATCAATAATTTCTTAGTCGCCAAGATATATCATTTCGCAGTCTATTTCTAAGTGCCCGTGCAATATGCTATCAACTAAGAATATTGGATAAAGCATTCTATCGCTATGTTTTATGGTAATGGTGCCTTTAAACTCCTGAGAGTAGCGATTTTTAATTACAACAAAGCCTTTTGAGCCCTCGTCTTGAGTTTCGGCAATCTCTCTTGCCGATGCCCTGCGGCTACCAACAAGCCATTTGCGACCCGTAATAACTAAGTCGCTTCCCGAGTTGTTGGTGAGGTTTGCAATATATGTTAACGACACATTTGCCGATGCCTCGTGATGCCTAAGGGTAATAAGGTTTAGAGATACTATTACCTTACCATCAAGATGGCGACGAACATGACCCCCGCTAAAGATGTTGTTTTTAAAAAAATCCTCAATTTGTGATTGTCTTAATTTATGTAAAGCCCCATTTTCATCGCCTTCTATCATGTTATTTACATTTTCATTTTTGATGCAATCCACAAAATCAGCCTCGCTACGCATAACAGTCAAATAATAAAATATTGTATAAGATAAATATATTGCATTTTATTTTGTTTTCAAGCTTTGTTGTGTTTTTTCAAATGTAAGTCAACATTTTCAGCGTATAACAAAAATAATATAAAGCGTTTCAAGAGTGAGCTTTTGCTATATCCTAAATTTATATCATAAAATTTGAAAAAATTATTCAAAAACAAACGACCCTCAATAAGATTAACGATTGCAGAAAATAGACAAACATTAGATTTAATACTTTTTAAAACGGACTTAACACTTAAAAAATAAATAATTGTTGACTTTATAACATCTTGCAAATACATATATTTGTTTGTATCCTTTTGTTTAAAATAAAACGGGGGATAGGTGTTTTAATATGGCTTGTTTAGCTTACCGCAGATGCAGGTTTTTGCTATGTCAAAGGCTTGTGCCTAGGGTTTGCTCTTGCAACCTATTAAACTACAGGAATTGTGTTTTTGATGGCTTAATAAAAAACACGCTAGGGGTTGGGTTTTTAATCTCTATCAAGTTCTTGTTGGGATTTTTGTGTTTTTTTATTTTGTGTTTTTATTTATTAATTTAGTTTTATGGCTGAGTTTGTAAGAAGTAAACCACACGTAAATGTTGGTACCATCGGTCACGTAGACCACGGTAAAACAACTCTTACCGCTGGTATTGCAAGTTACTGTGCAAAAAAATTTGGTGGTCAAGCAAAAAAGTTTGACGATATTGATAACGCTCCTGAGGAAAAAGCTCGTGGTATTACAATCAACACAGCTCATGTAGAGTACGAAAGTGCTAACAGACACTACGCCCATGTTGACTGCCCGGGACACGCCGATTATGTAAAAAACATGATTACAGGTGCTGCGCAAATGGATGCTGCAATACTTGTTGTTAGTGCTGCTGATGGTCCTATGCCACAAACTCGTGAACACATTCTACTTGCTCGTCAGGTTGGTGTGCCTAACATTATTGTGTTTTTGAACAAAATTGACATGGTTGACGACCTAGAGCTTGTTGACTTAGTTGAAATGGAGGTTAGAGAGCTTCTTTCAAAATACGGTTTTGATGGCGACAATGTTCCTTTTGTTAAAGGTTCTGGTCTTGGCTGTCTTAACGGCGAAGCTCAATGGGAAGAAAGAGTTCAAGAACTTCTTAACGCTCTTGACAACCTACCTCTACCACAAAGAGAAATTGACAAACCTTTCCTATTGTCTGTTGAAGATGTATTTTCAATCTCTGGCCGTGGTACAGTTGCTACTGGTAGAATTGAAAAGGGTCAAGTTAAAATCGGTGATGTTGTTGACCTTGTGGGCCTAGGTAGAGACAAAAAAGGCATAACAGTAACAGGTGTTGAGATGTTTAGAAAACAACTTAACGACGCTCAAGCTGGTGATAATGTTGGATTGTTGCTTCGTGGTGTTGACAAGGAAGAGATTGAAAGAGGTCAAGTTCTTGTTAAACCAGGCACAATTACCCCTCACACTGAGTTTGAATGTGAAGTTGTTGTTCTTACAAAGGAAGAAGGTGGTAGACACACTCCTTTCTTTAAGGATTACAGACCTCAATTTTACTTTAGAACCACAGATGTTACAGGTTCCGTTGAAATTGTTGGCAAGGAAATGGTAATGCCAGGTGACACAGCTCAGCTTAAAGTTACCCTTATTTCTCAAGTTGCTATGGATGTAGGTCTTAGATTTGCTATCCGTGAAGGTGGTAGAACCATCGGTGCTGGTGTTGTTACTAAAATTGTAAAGTAATAACCTAGCATTGTAAGCCTTGGCTTACTAAAAATTTGGCTTACCTAAATCTACCTTAAGGTAAAACTTATTTTTAATAAGCCCTGTCAATAAAGTTTGTATAAAATTTTAATGTTTGGGTTTTGCGTGCTACATACTAATTAATGGATGTACAAATGCATGTCTGCCTGTTTAGTTATTGATAAAAAAGCAAATGTCAAAAGCTGCTAAAAAATTGGAGGTAAATTTAATTACCATTCAGGACTTTAACAATCTCCCTAAAAACTACAACCCAGAAAATGACAATCCTTATATGAACCTAAGGCATAGAGCTTATTTTTATGGAATTTTAAGCGAAATGAGAGATTCATCATTGCTTGAAATTGAGAGAATTAACAAAAATATAGAGGAGCTCCGCAATACATCGGACTCCGATGAAATAGACCTTGCATCTCGCTATAGCGATGTTTCGGATTTAATGACTCAGGTTGAAAGACTTACAAATGTAATCAAAAAAATTGACAAACTATTGCAAAAAATTCAAGATGATGACTATGGCTATTGCGACGAAACTGGTGAAGAAATAGGCATTAAAAGACTAATGGCACGCCCAATTGCAACTCTGTCTGTATCGGTGCAACGCAAAAAAGAAATTGATGATGTTATAATCAAAAACTCTCGCAGACAAATGGATGACGAGGATGTTGTTGACTAAACCTAATTTAACTTGCAAACCTTCCCCGTCCCAATTTACATGCTGCAGGCTATAGGGTAAAGTAAAAAGAAATACATATCATATTGAGGTAGTATCCACGGACAAAGTTTCAAATAAAGCCATTTTCAATGGCAACATTAAACTATACAAACATCCCACATCAGCATCCAAAGGATGATGAGAAAGGATGGTAAGGTAATAAATATTTTACCCAAATTATAATTTACAATTAGAGATTATGCCCTCTGCAAGCTGACAATATTTTGTAATTTACAAACAAAACGAAGGTTATCCCCGTCTAGTGCGAGCCTGCAAAGAATGTATAGATAGACATCCGTTATTCCCTAGCAAACATTGTTGTAAAGTAGGCTTTTTAAATGGTGGGTTAAGCTTTGATACTTCATTTTTGACATATAGGTTGGCAATGGTCATTTGTTTATCAGGACCCATTACACTTGCTTGCCAATGTGCTATTTTTGGATGCAGAGGTGGTTTTTGGTGGCTTAAAACATTAGCCTCCTTTTTGCCACGCGG
>Ga0214921_10009746_pt1 | contig 12064 bp, 13 predicted proteins | sample LL1505_MetaG_FD_177992 | JGI IMG/M metagenome (GOLD analysis project Ga0214921, IMG submission 177992) | Freshwater microbial communities from Lake Lanier, Atlanta, Georgia, United States - LL-1505 | ecosystem: Environmental > Aquatic > Freshwater > Lake | place: USA: Georgia | collected... | reverse complement strand
AAACCCCGCCCAAAATGGGGCCATTTAGTAAAAAGGCAAATAAAGCTCCGGCAATCGGAATACTGTTGAGCAAAAACTGGGCAACGAAAACAATCACGATAATTCCTGTAATTCTCCAAGGGTCTTGGCGATACACCTGCCATCCCTGCCTCAGACAATCCCCAATGTGAACCGAGCCCTCTGTTGGGACAGTATTTAAACCAGCTCGGCCACTGATTTTAGGAGGAACATTTACCAACGCCGGAAAAAAGGCCGAAATAGTCCCCAATTCACGCCACTCCGTAGATCCCTCCTCTTTCACCTTAGTACGTTCATCCGCACGACCCTCCCGAATCCAGCGGTGCACCTCGTCTGCAGTCACCGGGCCGTAGGTTTTGCTATCACCGCCAATGATTGAATACATGTCCCATCATTGAAACGATTGCCTCTTCCCACAAGTTCCTTTTTCTTATCCACATCTTAATCTCAAGTAAGAGAAGAGTTTCATTGGCCTATAACTCTTCCCCTTTCATAACAAACTTGTGCCCTGTTCCCTACCCATCCTCATAATCCTGCTTTTTACCACGATCCATGTCTATCCAGCGCCGTCGATGGAGACCCCTTCGCAACCCTTCGACTTTGATACCTACCGAAGAAATCCAATCGAGGCCAAGAGGAAAGCCTCGTACGCCGCCGAGGGCCGAGATTTACAATCGAATCTCTTAGCTGGGCCGAAAGGAGGTAAGTCGGATATTTCGAAGCAAGCGTCCGATCTCTTCCCCCCAATGGAGAGCATACCATTAAAGCAAGAACCTGAGCCCCTTCCCACCCCTAGCGCGCTGACCGACAGGATCACTGCCAAGCGTTCTGGAGAAGACACCAAGGGCCGCATCGACTTGCTTGCACGAGGGAAGGTCGCCAAAGAGCTCAATCTCTCCTCCATGTCGGAAAGTGAGTATGAAATTTATGCCTCACAAAGTAGGGCCGACAACCTTGAGACACCTGACAAACCCAACCTTCTCAACCCGATGCCCACTGTAACGAATCTAAAAACTGATGGGCCTGCCCATGCTTACTCCGTGACTCAAGCGGGAGTAGGAGTTCGCGCCAAGAAAGGGTCGAATCAAAATCCTTTCGAGGATGTAATCAAGCTGCTCCGCCTCGACCAGCCGATCACTCATGGGGGCGATGCACTCCCATCAGCATCTCAAAAAGCACCCGCTCCCACCCCGGCACCCACTGCGGGTGTTGAACAAGCCAGCCCGTCGGCTGGCGCTTACTAGAAATCGTCGGCGGGCAATAAAAAGCGGGTTGGCTCCCGCGCCTAAATTATCTTATGGTTCTTACTCCAGGTGCGGTGGCAGAGCGGTCGAATGCGGCGGTTTGCTAAACCGTTGTACGGGTAAAACCGTACCGGGGGTTCGAATCCCCCCCGCACCGGTTTTACTTAATACCGAATGTTGCCTTAATGAAGCTAGACCCTGCATTCGTAAAATTAAAGACGTGCAAGCCCATCTCCTCAGCCAAATCCGTGCAAAGTCGAATCCCTCGAACACTATTTCCCATCGCGTCTAAACGGGGCGAATACGTGCCGATCCCGAGTTGCCGATTGATCACCGCCAAAATACCTCCCCCCACACCGCTCTTGGCCGGAATCCCAACGCGGAACGCCCACTCCCCAGCAAAGTCGTACATTCCACAGGTAAACATCACGCTCAACACATCTCGTACCGAATCAAAGCTCAACACCTCTTTCCCAGTCACAGGATTGGTGCCCAAATTTGCCAATGTCGCCCCCATGGTGGCCAAATCGCGCGCATTCAAAAGAACGGAACATTGCTGAAAATATAAATCCAAAACCTCCTCAACGTCTCCATCGATAAGATCGACGTTTTTCAAAAGATGCCCAATCGCTCGGTTACGGTGGCCCGTCTCCTTTTCTGATCGATAAACGCCCTCGTCAACACGCAATTCCCTGCCGGCTGCATCGCTTAATAGGCGCAAGATCTTATTCATCCGCTCTTTCACAGAAGCACCAATGATCATCCCTGTATCGGTAATCGCCCCCGCATTAATCATCGGATTGAACGGCTTTCGGCTTGAACGAAGCTCAAGCGAGTTGAATGCATCTCCACTTGGCTCAACCCCGACTCTCTTTAGCACAGCATCACGCCCATGTGTCTCGACCGCTAAGCCAAAAACGAATGCCTTGGAAATCGATTGGATGGTGAATTCGGCAGAGGTTTCACCTGCTTCATAGACATCCCCATCGACATCTACAACAGCAACGCCAAAGTGATCCGGATTCGCCTTCCCCAATTCGGGAATATAGGTAGCAACATTTCCTTCATGACATTCCCTGTATTTTTTGTGAAGCCGATCCAAGGTCTTTCTTAAATGCGCATGCCCAGGGAGCTCTTCGAGATTCTGCATCTTGTTATGATTCATGCCGTTTCAAACGATTCAAGTCGACCTCTTTTTGAGTCTTTCGTTCAGATAGGATTACTTCAAAGTGGGTATGTGAATTCCAAGGCATACCGAGCAGTCTCCTCTGCCCAATCGAAGCGGTATTTCGCTCGAAATAAAAACTGGTCAGGTTGTGCTCCTTCGAAATCGGCATTCCTTCCTGCGCAGCCAAAACCCCCAACGACCGGTGTTCCCATAAAAAAAGGTGTTCACTCCAAACCCAACACATCCAGCGCTTAAAAGACTATTCCAAGCTTACCCACAATCAGCTTGAACGCTGGTTGACTTGGCACGACGAATTCACCAATCATACATCTATGCAGAAAATCATTCTTTGGAGCTTAAGTGGACTGGTGAGCGCCCTTCTACTCGTTAACCTCCTTCTTGGTTTAAGTACTCGTGGTGCCATATCCAAGATTCAAGCAGTACAGGCGCAAGTCGCAAACGGTCCGCAAATGGAAACTGTGCTGCGTAATCTCAGTATTCGCATTGCGATGGCAGGTGAAAAAGACGCCGCATTCCGTGATATTCTGAAAAAACATGAACTCAATGTGAAACTTGAGGACAAGCAAAACCCATGAACGACGAAAATCAATCCTACGAATCCCCGACATCTTGCGTTTGGCCTTTTGTCACGCTCTTGGCCGCGCTTCTCATTGTGAATCTAGTTCAATTGATCTCTATTGTGAAAGAAAGACAAGCAGTCGCCCAAACCACTACTTCGGCAGCTCAAGCGATCGGCAGATATAAAACAGTCTCTGATAAGTTGGAAAATCTGGCGAAAGATCTCATGCGTCTTAGTTTAACGAACAACGAAGCGAAAGAGATCGTCACCCAATTTAATATTCAGATGAATCAACCGGGCGCACCTGCTGCGGCTCCAAAAAAATAGCTGCTCCGTTAAGCTGGAATTAGGTCGAGGCTAAAATCGATCGACCTCGCACTGTGGGTCAATTTGCCCACGCTGATAAAATCCACCCCTGCTTGAGATAGGGCTTGGGCTCTTTCAAGAGTTACCCCGCCAGAGGCCTCAATCTCTATGCTTAGGGAACGCGACCTCTTCACGTTGACAATTTCTCTTACCTGATCAGCAGTCAGATTATCGACAAGGATTCGATCAACTGGCAGGAGGAGCAACCTCATGGCTAATTCGAGCGAATCGGCTTCTACAACCAAAGCAAGATTGGGATGCGAGGCGCGTGCCTGTTGGATTAGTTCGGGCAATCTTTCGGGGTCCACTAAAGATAAGTGGTTCTCCTTGACCAAGTAACCGTCATAAAGCCCAGCCCGATGATTCACTCCCCCGCCCAATCTCACCGCCTGCCTTTCAAGAGCCCGCAACCCAGGAGTCGTTTTTCGAGTATCTAAGATCTTTGTCCGCGTCCCAGCTATGGCCTGGGCATACTCTGCAGTCAAAGATGCCACTCCCGAAAGACGCTGTAAAAAATTAAGAGCACACCGCTCCCCGGTTAAAATGCTTCGTGCTGAACCCCTAACCTTCGCAACGCTCTGATTCGGCCCAACTTTTTGGCCATCCTGAATCAGCGTTTCCCAAACAAGCCGACCATCCACTTCTCGAAAAACGGCCTCAGCCACATCCATACCCGCAAGGACACAATCCTCCCGCGCGACAAGAGCGCCCGTCGCCAGCGCTTCTTCCCCAATAAAAGCACGGCTCGTTACATCATCGGGCCCAACATCCTCACCCACCGCTCGTGCGGCAGCCTCCCGCACAATCGCCTGCCATTCTTTGACCGAGTGTTTCATATCCACAGCGTGCAATCCCCGGTGGGGACAAGTCGAGATAAACGTCCTTCTCTTTCCTCCCAGCACCCTTTCTCATACCCTCAGCTTATGAGGACACGTGTTTTGCCTATCTCGGAGGCTTCGATTGACGAGGCGTGCAAGGTTCTCCTTGCGGGCGATCTTGTGGCGTTTCCGACAGAAACCGTTTACGGGTTAGGTGGCTTAGGTTTAAACCCTGACTCCGTCAGCAAGATCTTTGCAACCAAGGGTAGACCCACTACCGATCCCCTTATCCTTCACGTAAGCTCCGCTGATTTAACTTCTCTTGCCAACGAAGAGATTATTGCAAAGCCAATTCCCGCCTTGGCAGTGGCTCTTGTTAGCCAGTTCTGGCCTGGGCCACTTACATTGACCTTGCCCAAGGGTCCCCGTGTGCCCCTTGGTGTCACAGCAGGCCTCCCCACTGTGGCCATTCGATACCCAGCCCATCCCGCTGCCCAAATGCTTCTACAAAAGCTGGGGCAGCCTATTGCTGCGCCCAGCGCAAATCGGTTTGGACGAATCAGCCCAACCGACGCCGCCGCTGTTCTGCAGGAGTTGGAAGGCAAGATCCCCCTCATCCTTGACGGTGGCCAATGCACCCAAGGCATCGAATCCACTGTTCTGTCATTATCAGGCCCAAATCCCACAATCTTACGATCGGGTGCCATTACCGCTGAAATGATCTCATCGATAACTGAAAGGCAAACCCTCAGGGATGCCCGTAACCTTCAGCAGTCCGTCCCTTCACCTTCACCTGGAATGTTGCACAGCCACTATGCACCGCAAACACCGCTCTATCTTGTCCCCACACCGATCGAACACTTTGTTCCTCCCTATCAGTATATTCTTTATGAAAATAGAAATTCAAAACTACCCCCAGGAGCTTATCTTCTCGCACCTAATCAGGACCCGGCGACTGCTGCGCAAAACCTTTATCGGTTACTTCGCCAAGCCGATTCAGTTGGCAGTACAGCCATTCTGATTGATCCAATACCCGACTCCAATTGGGCTCCTGCAATTCGTGATCGATTACAAAGGGCAAGCTCTGGAACCGCCCTTTGGCAGAATGATGGCTGGAAACTTCTCCCCCGAGCTGGGGCCTAGATTTGCCCACCCGGGCCTGCTGCACCCTCTTGATCCCCATCTTTTAAGCGGACGAGGCTTAAAACGTGGCCTAAAAGTCGCGCAGCGGATTGCTCCACTTTTTCTTTGCCTGTTTCGAGGATCAGATCCGGTTTTTCAGGCGCCTCATAAGGAGAGTCGATACCCGTAAACCCCTGAATTTCTCCTTTGCGGGCTTTTTGATAAAGGCCGCGAGGGTCGCGCTTTTCGCAATCCGCGATCGAGGCGCTAATATAAACTTCGGAGAAGTTCAGGCCTGCATTGTGACAAGAGGCGCGAACCGATTCGCGCTCTTTTCTCAAGGGAGAAATTAGAGAGCCAATGACCACCAATCCCGACTCTGCCATCAGTTTTGCCACCTCCCCTGCTCGCCGGATATTTTCGGCACGATCTGGCATGCTAAAGCCCAAGTCCGCACACAATCCGTGCCTCAAATTATCCCCGTCCAGTATCATGGTTCCGATTCCCCGTCGAAAGAGCAGACTCTCAAGAGCCACAGCGAGAGTTGACTTGCCCGAGCCAGATAATCCAGTCAGCCAGATGACCGCCCCCTCATGGCCAAAGTGACCTGCACGCGCCTCTTGGGAAACTCTTCCCTCTGTCCAAGTCAAATGTTCTCCTGTAACCGCCTTGGCTAAAGAGGATGGATACTCGGCGAAGGTAATAATGCCGCCCCCACCGATTCTGGGCCCCCTCTGCAAAGCAAACCTACCAGTCGCGGAAACTTTCTCGTGAGCATCATAAACCAAGGGTCGACGGCACCGGATCCTCACTTCCGCAACCTCAAAGCGCCCCACCTCCTCGCGAGCATCATTGACCGCCTCTAATTTTTCCGCATCCACCACACGGTCGATCGATACGATCCTTGCCTCAACCGTTTGCGTTCCTAATCGAAGTGTGACCGGCGCTTGCAAACGCAGAGGCTCGATATCCAGCCAAAAGATCCTCGCACGTACCTCTCTGGACTCGACAGGGGGATTGTCCTGTAAAGCGCCCACATGACCCCTTTCGACAAAAATCTGCTCCTCCAATGTTACTGCGACACTATGACCAGGCCCGACATCCCGCAGGGGTGTCTCCTCGCCCCACGACTCGATTGATTTAATTTTGCTCGTTTTTCGGTCCGGAAAGAAAACAACAGGGTCTCCCACACGAATTCTTCCGCTTTCTAGCTTCCCGGCAATCACCCTGCGTGAATCAAAGCGATATACATCCTGAATGCTGAAGCGTAGGGGGCCCTCACTCTTGGCCTGCACTTTACCCGCACCCGCTAAAAGGGCTTCCAGGAGTGTCGGCCCTTTCCACCAGGACAAGTTTTTTTCATCCCGTCGCATCACTGTAGCCCCTTCACGAGCTGAGATCGGGATAACCTCGCGGGGGGTTATCTTCAGCCCTCCTAAATAGTCGCGAATCTCTTTTTCCAGCGTGCGAAAACGATCCTCTTTCCACCCCACTAGATCCATTTTGTTTACGGCAACGATGACACGGGAGACCCCCAAAAGAGACAAGAGAAGACCATGTCTTCGGGTTTGCTCCTTCAAACCCTCCTGCGCATCGATCAGCAAAATGGCCTCTTCTGCCGCCGCTGCGCCCGTCACCATGTTTTTAATAAATTCGCGATGACCTGGGGCATCGATAATTTCAAAGGACTGACCTTGGTAACGAAAACCGATCCGCGTTGTATCGATGGTAATATTTTGTGCCTGCTCCTCCAGAAATGCGTCCAGCAGAAAGGCGTACTCCAGCGGCATTCCCTCCTCCCGTGAGGCCTTCTCCGCCGCTTCTAGCTTCCCCTCAGGCAGTGATCCCGTGTCCGCCAAAAGCCGACCAATCAGAGTCGACTTCCCGTGATCCACATGTCCCACAACCACAATACTTGTGCGGGGTTCTTCTGGACCGCCTGCGGCACGAGCTCCCCCTTGCCTCTTCGGAAAAAAGGCTGCGACATAATCCGCAGGTACCGGCTTAGGAGCCGGAGGCATGACAACACCTTGGCTCACATGAAACCTTTCGCCCGCAATTTTTGCATGGCATTGCGTTCATGATGATCCTGTGCCCGACCAGCCCTTTCCGAGGTCTTGGTGACCTTTAACTCCTCCACAATGCCCTCCAAGGTGTCGACCGAACTTTCGATCGATTTGGTAATCGGCCAGCATCCCAGCGACCGATATCGCCTACCCCCTTGGGCAAAATACATTTTCGGAATGGGAATGCCCTCCCGTCTGACATACTCCCAAATATCTAATTCGGTCCAATCGAGCAGCGGCTGGACACGCACATGCTCACCCGGCTTTACCGAGGTGGTGAACTGCCCCCAGAACTCGGGCGGTTGATCTCGATACTCCCACTCATTCTCGACCGTTCGGGGGGAAAAGTATCTCTCTTTAGCCCGTGTGGAATCCTCATCCCTACGAATTCCAGTAACCAACGCATCCCAGCGATACTTGGCTAAGGCTTGCTGCAAAGCAGCTGACTTCAATTCATGAGTGACGGTGACTGGATCATGCGTTTCATACCCCACACCTCTTTTTCTTGCCTCCTCATTGACCATGACAATCAGGTCGATCTCATAATGCTTTCGTGCCCACTCACGAAAGGCCAACATTTCAGGAAATTCATACGTTGTGTCAATGTGGAGAAGCGGAAATGGGATCTTTCCCGCAAACGCTTTTTTGGCCAACCAGATAAGTGTGTTTGAATCCTTGCCCATAGACCAAGGCATAGCCATATTCTTAAAATTCGCGAAGGCCTCGCGAAGGATATAAATGCTCTGATCCTCAAGGTGTTGCAAATATGACATAAAAGATAGACTTTGTATGGTTTGCAGGTATATTGCAAGCATGATTCTTGAAAAAATAAGCGGGGTCAATCTGGGCAAGGCCCGGCTTCCAGACCTGGAAAAGGAATCTCCCCAAGACCGATTCGCCTGGGCGGTTCGCACTTATCCCAAAAAACTGGTGCTAACCACCTCCTTCGGGGCTCAGTCCGCCGCCTTCTTGCACTTGGCGATACAAGCAGAGCCCGATTTGCCCATCATTTTCATCGATACCGGATACCACTTTCCGGAAACATTAGAATTTGCCCAACAGTTGACCAAAAGATTTGGCCTAAAGGTTCAAACCTATCGACCCCTGCAAACTCCTGCGGACATCGAGAAAAAACACGGGCGTCTCTGGGAAATGGGCGCAGACGGAATGGAAAAGTTTCATGAAATCATACGGGTTGAGCCCCTTCGCCGAGCCATGAAAGAGCTAAACCCGCTCCTTTGGATTGCAGGTCTACGTCGTACCACAGCAGCCTCTCGAAAAGAGTTGTCCATTCTCTCCCATGGCAATTCTCGTATCAAAATGCTGCCCATCCTCGATTGGACCGATCGACAGGTCGGTGAATACCTGCAACAGCACTCCCTCCCCTATCATCCTCTCTGGGCCAAAGGCTATGTCTCCATCGGCGACCGAGTGACAACGAAGCGTTTAGACGAAGTCACAGATCCTGCAGAGTTGAGACATTTTGGCGGCAAGCGGGAGTGCGGAATTCACGAGAAGGTCTAAGAAACGGAAAAAGATTTCAATCCCTGCCCTACTCACCTAAGGTTTCAGGTTATGGCAGGCGAAGTTGTTGAGGTTGAGGGAGTCGTAAAGTCGGTGCTGAAGGGCACTCTCTTTCGTGTCGAACTGGTCAATGGTCACACCGTCCTAGCGCACATCTCAGGCAAAATGCGCAAGAACTACATTCGTCTGAATATCGGCAACAAGGTGAAGATGGAAATGTCTCCTTACGACCTAAGTAAAGGGAGAATCACCTACCGCATTCCTCCACCGTCCGCAGATGGCCACCCTGTCGTTCCTGTTCCTCTCTAAACAACATTCCCTTTCGCAATCATCTCCGCATACGCTTCCCAAGGCACATCCCCGCCCTCATCCCGAGCAATTCGGGCTAAATCTTTCGAGCCAAATTCAATCCCAAAGAGCCCAAACCTAGGGTCGTAAGTTCCCCATTCGTAATTGTCGGTAAGCGACCAGTGAAAGTATCCAATCAAGGGTAGCCCCTCCGCGGCTAGCTTTTGCACTTCACCCACGTGCTGCCGGATAAAATAACTTCGGCTCTGCTGGTCAGTCCTCAGCGTGCACAGCTCCCCCGGGTGGCATCTTCGCTCCGCCATCCCATTTTCTGCGATTAAAATAGGTAAGTTCGGATACTCAGTGGCATAACGCTCGACAAAGAAACGCAATCCTCGCGGTAACGCTTTCCAGTCCCACCACTTTGTCGTCAAACTTTGTGTCAGCCATTCCCGAAGTCCTACCCGACCTAAACGCAAATCGGAAAAACTAGGCAGGCGGACCGCATTTCCGACAAAGGGGTCATAGTAATCGAATGAGATATAATCGACCACCGGTTCATCTCTTCTTTCCCTGACCAGCGCTACCAGTCGCGAAAAAGTGCTTTCGTTAAGGAATTTCCGGCTCAGCCCATGCTGAATCTGCTTAATCAATTCGCCGACCGCTTCTGAAAAAAGCCCGTGATGCGGGAAATCCATCGCCCGGTAGGCCCGAGTAAATTCACGATAGCGGTCGGTCAAAAAAGCCAAGATAGGCTCGTTTCCCTCCGTGACCCTCGCCCCCTCCAAGACATCCAACAACATCTTATCCATCCAATACAAATCACTGGCAAAGTTATTAAAAGTAAGCTTCGGCTTTCCCCATTCGGGATGCTCCGCATACAACGCGTGCATTTCGCGACGGACACGAACGTGGGCCTCTAACATCGTCTGGATGGCACAAAGAGCCGCAGCCCACCATGCGCGACGGCCTGCTGGAAAAGCGCCCACATTATAAGTACACGCCGCCAACATATTGGGCTCATTGATCGTAATAAACCATGTGGGTGGAGCAACACCTCGTGCGGTTAACTTTCGATTCATCACCTCCCAAAGTTTTCTCTCAAAGGCACTAAAAATATGGGGCGTGCTTTCCTCTAACCATGGATCGGCTCCCAACCACTGCGGGGTCGTAAAATGGCAAAGGGTAATGAGCGGCTCGAGTTTGCGAGCACGCAGAGCGCAAATCATATCGACATATCTTTCAATTGCCGCCTCCTGAAACTCAGCGGGCGGAGCTTCCGGTTGAATTCTCGTCCAGTCTACCCCTAAGCGATATCCCGTCAGCCCCATCATCTCGGCGCGGTCAAAATCCTCCTCATATCGATTCCAGAAATCGACCGATCGCCCTGAACGCGCGACTTTTCCCGACCTCTCCCAAGCAGCCCAATTATTTTGCGGCTCTCCATCCCCATTGTATCCCCCTTCATGCTGGTAAGGGCAGGAGGATACTCCCCACAAAAACTTCTCACCAAAACGGCCTGCCCTCATCGCTTGCGCACCTGCTCGGCCATCTCCTCCTGCTGATCGCTATTCACTTCCACCGCGGTGTTATCGGACTCTGCTAGCAACGTTTTCACCACCGTTTCCGCAGCCTTCGGTCGACCCATCTCCCGCGCCGCCACCTTCATCCGATGAAGGCGATCCGGGTCGCCTAAAAGCCGTCCCACCTTGTACCCCAAGGTCGTAATCTCATTACACTTAATCGCCACTCCCTTTTCTAAAAGCTGATCACTGTTTCGCTCCTCTTGCCCTGGAATTGGATCATAAATCGCCATTGGAAGGTGAGAGGCCATAGCCTCAGCAGAGGTCATCCCCCCCGGCTTGCTGATCAATAAATCTGCTGCCGCCATCCATTCCGGCATATCTTCTACATAACCGTGCACTAAAAACTCAACCCCTCCGGTGGCAGCTCGATTCACCTCTTGCTCAACTCTCGCTTTCGCCTCTGGATTCTTTCCACAAATCACCACCACTTGAACCTTTTGATTCAATTGCCGAAGCGATTTCACCACCTGCTCGGCAGGATTTACCCCCAAAGCACCCGCCGTTACTAAAATGACCAGCCGCTCGGGATGTAGTCCCAACTTCTTTCGTAAACTCGGGCGGTCTGTCATGCGCCCAAACTTGGGATCAACTGGAATCCCGCTTACTGTGACCCGCTCAGCTGGAAGCCCGAGCTGCGTCAAATAGGCTTTCGTTTCATCGAGCGCGACAAAATATCTGTGAAAAGCACGAGAAAGCCACATCGCGTGAAAGTCGTAGTCGGTCACCACGATCGATAGCTTCGCTTGAATCACTTTCTGGGTGATCAAATGCGAAATGATCTCCGCAGGCATAAAGTGAGTGCAGACCGTGATGTCGGGTTGGAGCTTCGAGATTAAGCGCACGAGTGGACGCGTATTCAGCCGATCCAAAAGTAAACGCATCTTGTCGGTTTTCCATGGCTCATCGCTTTTGTCATACCACCAGCCCAAGAGAGTCGGAGCGTCCTGCACTAACGTGAGGTAAAGCTTTGAGTAGAAGTCTCGAAATAGTTTATTGGTGAATGAGAGCGCATCAACGTTCACCACCTCACCGACCCCAGGGGTATTTCTGCAGACCGTCTCAATCGCCGCCGCCGCTCGCACGTGCCCAGTTCCCGCACTGGCAGAAAGAATCAGAACCTTTTTCGCCTGTTTCACTTGTCTGAATTGTAGCTTTTTGTCGGCCCCGCGAAACCTCTAAAACACCGTCTTTTTCTCAGAAAACAAGTCCAGCTGATCTTTTGCATTTTGTGATGATGGTACAGCCCCTTTGGGATGAATCCGCGCTGGCTTGCCAGAGGCATCC
>Ga0214921_10009745_pt1 | contig 12065 bp, 10 predicted proteins | sample LL1505_MetaG_FD_177992 | JGI IMG/M metagenome (GOLD analysis project Ga0214921, IMG submission 177992) | Freshwater microbial communities from Lake Lanier, Atlanta, Georgia, United States - LL-1505 | ecosystem: Environmental > Aquatic > Freshwater > Lake | place: USA: Georgia | collected... | reverse complement strand
CTGACCATGATTTTTGCGGCGACAACTTTGGTTGCGTTGTTGGGAATTATTGTTTCTTTGTTTATCAGCGCTTGGCCTGCACTTAAAGAATTTGGCATTCCTTTTTTCTACACCGTAGAGTGGGACATCATCAACTCCCAATTTGGTGGGCTGATCGCTATTTTCGGCACTGTGGTGACTGCCACTATCGCCATCTTGATCGCTGTTCCTTTGAGTTTTGGCATTGCTGTTTTCTTGACCGAAACCTGTCCTATGCGTTTGCGCAGACCGCTGGGAACGGCTATTGAATTATTGGCCGCCGTGCCATCCATCATTTATGGCATGTTCGGTCTGTTCATTTTTGCGCCTATTTTTGCCGACTATGTTCAGCCCGCCATTGCTTCCACCTTGGGACAACTGCCTATTATTGGGCAACTGTTCACAGGTGCATTCAATGGTATTGGTATTTTGGCGGCAGGCTTGATTTTGGCGATGATGATTCTTCCCTTCATCGCCTCCGTGATGCGGGACGTGTTTGAAATCGTCCCCCCGATTTTGAAAGAGTCAGCTTACGGTTTGGGTTGCACCACATGGGAAGTCGTCACCCATATTGTTCTGCCTTACACCAAGGGTGGTGTGGTGGGCGGTGTGATGCTTGGCCTAGGCCGTGCTTTGGGCGAAACCATGGCAGTCACTTTTGTCATTGGCAATGCCCACAAAATTTCCGGCTCGCTTTTCTCTCCAGGCAATTCCATCGCATCAACTTTGGCCAATGAGTTTGGCGAAGCTGAGCCTGGCCTGCACTACTCCTCTCTGTTTGCTCTTGGTTTGGCTTTATTTTTGATTACCTTTGTTGTTTTGTCTCTGGCTAAATGGATGCTTATCCGAGCTGAAAACAAAAAGGGTTTTAAAACATGAGCAACCCCAACGCCATTACATCTGCTACTGACTACCCATCACAACTCAATTCAACCAATATGCAAGCACAAGAAACCATCAATATGTCTTTGTATGCCAGTCGCAAACGAACAAACTTGATTGGTTTGTTCCTGTCGATGAGTGCGATGACCATTGGCCTTGTGTTTTTGCTTTGGATTTTGGTAATTCTCTTCTTCAAGGGGTTCTCTGCCTTCAGTTTAGATTTGTTTTTAAATAAAACTCCAGGCCCAGATTCCGAAAATGGAGGCCTTGGCAACGCCATCATTGGCAGCTTGATGATCGTGGTCTCTTGCACCTTGATCAGCACCCCCATTGGTGTGATGGCAGGTATTTATTTGTCTGAGTATGGACAAAAAAGCAAGTTCTCTGAAATCACCCGATTCCTCAATGACATCATGCTCTCGGCCCCATCAATTGTGATTGGCTTGTTTGTTTATGCATTGGTGGTTGTGAATGCAAAGCATTTCTCTGGCTGGGCTGGAACTTTGGCCTTGACGCTGATTGCCATACCCGTTGTGGTTCGAACCACAGAAAACATGTTGAGCTTGGTGCCGGTCAGCTTGCGAGAAGCTGCATTTGCCTTGGGAGCACCAAAGTGGAAAGTTTCGCTTTCAATTGTTTTGAAAGCGGCCAGAAGCGGTGTCATGACTGGTGTGCTTTTGGCTTTGGCTCGAGTCAGTGGTGAAACAGCGCCTTTGTTGTTCACGGCATTGAATAACCCGTTTTTCTCTTTCGATATGAATGCGCCCATGGCCAACTTGCCCGTGGTGATTTTCCAATTTGCCATGAGCCCTTACCAAAATTGGGTCGACTTGGCCTGGGGTGGTGCTTTGTTGATCACCTTGTCTGTATTAGGTTTGAATATTTTTGCAAGAACTTTTTTCCGAGAAAAAGTTTCAGTCTAATTTCATGTCCTCTTTTAAACCAATTTAAAAATCAATTATGCAAACAACTGCCACTCCAGAGGTTCTGTCGCAAAATGTTTTGGAAATTCGAAATTTGAATTTTTATTACGGTTCATTTCACAGCCTTAAAAATATCAATTTGGATATCAAAGAGAACTCTGTCACTGCTTTCATTGGACCATCAGGGTGTGGCAAGTCCACCTTGTTGCGTACGTTGAACCGTATGTATGACCTGTACCCTGGCCAACGCGCTGAAGGTCAAATCATGTTCAAAGGTAAAAATATTCTTGACTCTAAGCAAGATTTAAATTTGCTGCGTGCCCGCATTGGCATGGTTTTTCAAAAACCAACACCATTCCCTATGTCCATTTATGACAACATCGCTTTTGGTGTTCGCCTCTATGAAGATTTATCCCGAGCTGAAATGGATGATCGGGTTGAATGGGCTTTGCAAAAGGCAGCTATTTGGACAGAGGTCAAGGACAAATTAGGCCAAAGCGGTTTGTCTCTTTCAGGCGGACAACAGCAAAGACTGTGTATCGCCAGAGGTATTGCTGTGAAACCTGCAATTTTGTTGCTCGATGAGCCGACATCGGCACTCGACCCCATATCCACTGGCAAGGTTGAGGAACTTGTGTCCACCCTTAAATCCGAATACACCGTTGTGATCGTGACCCACAATATGCAGCAGGCCGCTCGGGTTTCAGACTACACAGCTTATATGTATCTGGGCGATTTGGTTGAATTTGGAGATACCGAACAAGTTTTCTTCAAGCCCAAGCGCAAAGAAACTGAGGATTACATTACCGGTCGTTTTGGTTGATTTCATTGAAAGTAAATATGCCTGATAAACATTTATCCTCACAATTTGACAACGAACTCAACAGTGTTTCCTCTCGCTTGATGGAAATGGGCGGTCTTGTTGAGTCCCAAATTCAGCAAGCGGTTTATGCACTGTCCCTCTTTGTAGAAAATGTTGCAGATGGTGTGATCGAAAACGAGAACAAGGTCAACACCATGGAAGTTGAAATTGACCGTGAACTCTCTATGATCATTGCCAAACGCCAGCCAACCGCCAATGATTTGCGCCTTCTAATGGCCATCTCTAAGGCGACTGCCAATTTAGAGCGAGCCGGTGACGAAGCAGCAAAAATTGCCCGTATGGTCAAGTCGATGATGACGCACGGCGGTTTCCGTGCTTTGCCCTCTTCTGAATTAAGACTTGCTACCGAAATGGCCAGTAATTTATTGAGAAAGTCCTTAGACGCTTTTGCCCGCCTCGATACCGCAACTGCAGTCACGATCTTGAAAGAGGATGACCTGATTGACAAAGAGTTTGATGGCTTTGTGCGCAAACTTATCACCTATATGATGGAAGATCCTAGAACCATCAGTTCAAGCCTTGATTTGCTCTTTGTTGCTAAAGCCCTGGAGCGAATCGGTGACCATGCAAAAAATATTGCTGAATTGATCATCTACATCGTTAAAGGTGAAGATGTTCGACATGCGTCGATTGAGCACATTGAGTCCGCCGTCAAATAATTGTGAGCATGCGTCATTTACCCAAAGTTTTAATTGTTGAGGATGAGTCATCTATTGCAGAGTTGATCTCAGTCAACTTGCGTCACAATGGAATGACACCCATTTGGGCGGAAGATGGTGAGAGTGCGCAAAGAGAAATCGATGCAGTTTTGCCAGATGTCATTTTGTTGGATTGGATGTTGCCAGGCCAAAGTGGTGTGACTTGGGCTCGTAAGTGGCGTAATGACGTTCGGACAAAGTCGATTCCTATTTTGATGCTTACAGCAAAAAGCGCTGAAAATGACAAAGTAGCTGGCTTGGATGCGGGTGCTGATGATTACATCACCAAACCTTTTTCAACCCAAGAATTGCTTGCCCGTATTCGTGCTGTTTTGAGACGAAGAACGCCAGAGCAAGCCACTGACAGCGTCACCATTGGTTGTTTACGCCTTGATGGCGCCACACATCGTGTCACCGTGATGGATGCCCCCATCAAGATTGGCCCTACCGAATTCAAGCTGCTTAATTTTTTGATGCACCATTCGGAACGTGTGCATACCCGATCACAATTATTGGACAAAGTTTGGGGCGACCACGTCTTTATTGAAGAGCGAACCGTTGATGTCCATGTCAAACGCCTACGCGAAGCCTTAGGCGCTGCAGGAATGATGGTGGAAACTGTGCGCGGAACAGGCTACAGACTCACAGGCCAAGTTCAACTAGAAGCAGCAACCCAGCAAAGTAAGACTTAGAGGGTCTGGATCTGCCTGTTGGGTGTGCAGTGCTAGCATCGGCAGACATGATTTCACGCCTATTTCTTTTTTTGTTTTTAAACCTTCTGGGTTTTCTCTTCGGCTTTTTAATTCCCCATGGACTAGGCGCTTGGCAGGGGGCTTGTCTAGGTATTGTTACCGTTTCATTGGCCCTCTATCTCATTGATACATGGCGTTCGCTTTTCTTTCTCAGCTGGGTTCGGTCTAACGATCTTCTTAATCCGCCAGATCAATCGGGCATCTGGGGTGAATCAGCAGACCGTGTGAGGCGTTTGTTCCGGCAAAAGAATCTTGATTTACGTGCAAGCGAGGAAAATTTACGTCAATTTTTATCTGCGATACAAGCCTCGCCCAATGGGGTTGTTTTACTTGACACTGAATGGCATATTGTTTGGTCTAACCGGACTGCATCTCAACATTTTGGGATTGATCCAGAAAAAGATGCCTATCAATTAATTGGCTATTTACTTCGTAACCCTGCTTTCAGCGCTTATGTCCGTTCTGGTCTTTACGAAAAGGAAATTGTGATTGAAGGGCGTGAGAATCGATCTGATCATCCACAAAAAATTGCAGTACAAGTGTTTCCCTACGGTGATGGTCGTAAATTACTCTTGTCAAGGGATATCACAGCCCTTGAGCAAGCCGAGGTGATGCGTCGTGATTTTGTGGCCAATGTGTCTCACGAAATTCGAACACCTTTGACTGTTTTGATGGGTTTTGTTGAAACCATGCAAAACTTAAAACTGAGTGAAATTGAAATACAAGATTTCTTGAAGTTAATGTCGCAGCAAGCACTGCGGATGCAGACCTTGGTTCAAGATTTATTGACTTTGTCCCAACTCGAAGGCAGCCCATTGCCCAGTGAGACTGAGTGGCATGATTTTGATTCGCTCTGGCAAAGTTGCTATGACGAGGCTATGGGTTTAATGCATGTCCTCAATCAAAAGGATGGTTCGAGTCACACACTCCTATTTGATCTACCTGAAGAGTTGCAAGAGCATCAGATCTCAGGTTCCTTGGATGAAATAAAAAGTGCTTTTACAAACCTTGTGAGTAACGCGCTTCGCTACACACCAAGTGGTGGGGCAGTAACGGTCTCTTGTTCGCGTAAGAATGAACATTTTGAGTTCAGCGTTAAAGATACAGGTTTTGGTATTTCACCTGAGCATTTGCCCAGACTTACCGAGCGGTTTTACAGAATTGATCGAAGCAGATCTCGCGATACAGGCGGTACAGGTTTAGGCTTGGCCATTGTGAAGCATGTGATTCAACGACATGGAGGACACTTGCGTATTGAGAGCAAATTGAATTTCGGTTCGTGCTTTACCTTGGAGTTTCCAAATTCAAGGGTTAGGGGCAAATCGATTTAAATTCATCCTTAACAAAAGCAATAAAGATAGGCTGACAAAAATCAATGCGGTGCTGCTGGACAGCCAAAATGCTGAAGGTGATTGGGAAAAAATAACGTCATATTTATAAGCCAGCATAAAGCCACCGCCTAGCCCCAATCCCCACAGCATGCAACTGTAAATAATGAAGGGGATAAATACAACTTTCAAGCTTCTCAGAACAAAGAAGCACATAGTCTGTATGGCATCAAAAAAATGGTAAAGCGCGACGAGGCCAATCAACTCAGAGGTTAGTTGGATCAAACTTGTGTCATTGACATAAATGGAGGCTATTACCGTCTGCCCAAACCACCCAACACCTGCCAATACAAAAGTAATGAACAACACGAGTTCAAAACCCGAGCGAACACTTTGTTTCATCATTGCAACATTTTGTGCGCCTATCCAATAACTGGCTCTGGCACTTGTCGCAATCGAGAACGACAAAGGCACCATGTAGAGTAGCGCTGCTAAATTGGCCGCGACCTGATGGCTTGCTGAAGCTGAGGTCCCCAATCTGGCAATAAACAAGGCCATCATGGTGAAGGAAGTAACTTCAACGGTCACAGACAATCCGTTGGGGATACCCAATCTTGTGATGTGGCCAATGTCTTTCAGGCTAGGTGGGTGGAGTTTTTTCCAAATTTCATAGGGCTGAAACACTGCACTGTTTTTCAGCAGCCAAAGACTGACAAACAACATTGCGAAGTTGACAATGACGGTCGCTATTGCACATCCTTGCAAACCTCTGGGCTCCAGTGCGTCAAAACCAAAAGTTAAAAGTATGGACAAAGGAATTTTCACTGCCAAACCTGCGACTTGGATGAAAGCTACTGTCTTTGGTTTGCCCAGACTTTGACTCAAGCTGCTGAACATTCGGAAAAATAAAGCGGGTGGAAGCGCAACGGCCAAAAGAAAAAGATAGTCAAAAATTATTCCGTGCAAATTTTCGGGTACTTTGGTCCAGTGCAATATCAAACCTGGTGACAGCAGAACTGCAATTCCAATGAGACTTAAAAATCCCAAGAGATAGATGCCTTGATGGAATAATTCCCCCACTTTTCGATGCGATTTCGCTCCATGTAACTCTGCAAGCATTGGCAGCAGTGCCTGCAATACGCCCATCAGCGCAACGTAAACGGATATGTAAATTGCAGAACTGATGGAAAGGGCAGCTAGGGCATGAGGGTCATATCTTCCTGCGACGATGGTGTCTGTGACGCCAAAGGAGATAACTGCGAGTTGGCCAACCAATACTGTAAGAGCATGTTTGAGTACAGATTGTCTCTCACTCATTTGTGTTGGAGGCGGTTCGTTGGTACATCACAATGTCTTCACGTTTGTCGGCGGGTCTGCGAATGACGCGAAACTTCAGCCATGATGGGTCTAGGGCCGCAGGGTTAATGAGCAGTGTGGCTGGGTTTGCAATAAGCCATTCGCAAGGTGTTGCTGATTTATGTTTTTCAAAATCCACCATCTTTAAATTTGCGTGGAAACTCAAGCCGGCAATTTGAGCGCGGTTGAGTCCCAGAGAATAAACACATTGCGGTTCATGTACCCATGATTTAACTTGCATCGCTAATGGTTGATAACTCCGAGCGTAATTGAGCAAAGGCATCCACAACGTCATCAACAGTACCCAGCACAACAAAGCGCCACTGGCCGGAAGCACCAAGCTCTTCCAAATAAACCTTGGATTTCTGCCAAGTCGCCACAGGATCAATTTGCACCATATGGCCGTCATGATCAGTGCTATAGCTGTATGAAACACATTGAATTCAGAGACATAACCTGGCACTAACCTGCTGACATTGATGGCAGGTTGCGCTGGCCAACCCGTTTGTAGCGAGATCCAAACCACCCAAATAATGACCGCACCGCCAGTGAAAAATAGCAAAGTGAACCAATCAATCAATGCAGCAACGCTTCTTTTCAAGGTGGGTAAAGCGAAAGCAGCCAAGCACGCCAACGCAGGAAGAGACAGAAGCAAGGTACGTTCCGGATTTTTTGTGGTGATGCTGGCAATCAAGACCACAAAATAGATGAATACTGGCAGAACCAAGTGCTGTTGCCAGATATGTTCTCTCCAATGATTTCTCCACGTCCAAAGCGTCCAAGCAGCCAAGGGCCAAGCTGGCCAAGTGAACCAGAGTAGAAGTCTCAGCAAGCCTTTCCACTGGGTGCTTGCCTCACTCAGGGTGATCAGTTTCCATTGCCATATTTCCCCCCATGTGGCTAACGCAATGACGCTGAGGCAACCTATGACCAAGAGAACAATGTGTTCAAGACGAACTTGCGTTTGTTTCAAAACCAAATATGCGATTCCTATGCCAAGCATCATGGCCAGAAAAGGTGCGCCGCTCAAAGTCAGCAATACCAAAGAAAGGTCAAGAAGCAAAATAGCCGCTAAAAGATGTGTTCTCACCATCGCAGCGGCACAAAAGAGCAGAGCTGTCATACAGAGCTGCATGGACAGCGGCGTCGTTTCATGGCTAGGTAGTGCCATGCCTAAACAAGCAATCAGTGCTAGAAGTCCGGTATCTGCGATGGCTTTTGCGTAGTCCTCTGGTTTAGCTTCACCACCAAATGCAAAAACAACAGGTTGTGCATGGGGATTTTTGGCCAAAAAATAAATCGCGTACCAAGTTGCAATAAGCGTGAAGAGTAAGCCTGCGATGAAAGGAAACCTTGCGGCCGCTTCAGGTGCGATCCAAGGACTGAATAGGGTAATGGCCGCAGCACCAATGGCATAGGCTAGTGGTCCTGAAAGCTCGGGCGGGCTGGCTGCTATTTCAGGTTGCAATACAGCCGAAAATCCTTGAGAGATTTCCCACATATATCCAAAAGATGCTACGTCCAGCGATTTCCAAGGGTCGCGGTTGACGAGACCGGTGAAAACATAAACCAAGCATATGCATACCAATGCCCAAAGCGGCAGGCGTTGTGCCGCATTTTGGGTCACGATGGCAGGGTTGGGTGTTTTCACTTCAATAAATTTTAATCATTCAGCGAAGGCAAAAAAAAACAGCCTGCAGTCAGGCTGTTTTTATAACGCAAGCAAGTTTTACTTGGCTGCTGTTTTTCCGTATTTATTTCGGAATCGTTCAACGCGTCCACCCATAGTGTCCACAGATTTTTGTGTTCCTGTGTAGAAAGGGTGCGATTCGCTTGAAGTATCAAGCTTATACAGAGGCAATTCGCGACCATCGTCCATTTTGATAGTTTCTTTGGTGTTCGCACAGGTACGAGTCACAAATTTGAAACCATTGGAAAGATCGATAAAACAAACTTCGCGGTATTGGGGATGTATTCCCTGTTTCATAGGTAATCCTTGTGTCGTCACGACAGCCACACCGGCCATTCCGGTGCACTTTTCGCAAAAAAAGCGATTCTAGCTTAAATTAATCACCCACCTCGACGCATCATGTCAAAGAAATCGACATTGGTCTTGGTTGATTTCATATTTTTGAGCATCAATTCCATTGATTCAATTTCATCTAAGTTGTAGATGAACTGCCTCAAAATTCTTGATTTTTGAAGAATTTCTGGTGACAGCAATAATTCTTCACGGCGTGTTCCGCTTCGGTTGAGTTGAATGGCTGGGAAGACCCGTTTCTCGTACAAGCGTCTGTCTAAGTGAATCTCACAATTGCCCGTTCCTTTGAACTCTTCGAAAATAACCTCATCCATTCGGCTCCCTGTGTCTATCAGGGCCGTGGCAATGATGGTTAAAGAGCCACCTTCTTCAACTTTTCTGGCTGCACCAAAAAAGCGTTTGGGACGTTGAAGGGCATTAGAGTCAACACCACCCGACAAGACTTTTCCAGAGCTCGGCACTACGTTGTTGTAGGCCCTAGCAAGACGAGTGATCGAGTCAAGCAAGATAACCACATCTTTTTTCAATTCAACAAGGCGCTTGGCTCGCTCAATCACCATTTCAGCCACATGAACGTGTCTTGCTGCAGGTTCGTCAAATGTGGATGCAATGACTTCGCCTTTGACACTACGCTGCATTTCTGTGACTTCTTCGGGACGCTCATCAACAAGCAAAACCATGACATGGCTGTCTGGGTAATTGGCGGTAATGGCGTGCGCAATATGCTGCATCATGACCGTTTTGCCACTCTTTGGAGGGGCCACTAACAGCGCTCTTTGACCTTTACCAATGGGAGCAATGATGTCAATGATGCGGCCTGTGATGTTTTCTTCGCCCTTGATATCACGCTCTAAACGCATTTGTTCTTTTGGAAATAGCGGCGTCAAGTTTTCAAACATGACTTTGTGTTTGTTGTTTTCAGGAAGGTCGCCGTTTACCTGATCGAGCTTTGTCAGCGCGAAATAACGTTCACCGTCTTTGGGAATGCGCACCTCGCCTTCAATCATGTCTCCTGTGTGCAGGTTGAACCGTCTAACTTGGCTGGGGCTGATGTAAATGTCGTCAGTACTTGCTGTGTAGCTGGTGTCAGGGCTACGTAAAAAGCCAAATCCATCGGGCAGAATTTCCAGCACCCCGTCGGCAAAAACTTGCTCGCCTGCACGAGCTCTTTTTTTAATGATGGCAAACATCAACTCCTGTTTGCGCATCCGTCCTGTATTTTCAATTTCAAGCTCTTCGGCTTGCTTTAATACTTCCGACACATGCAGTGCCTTGAGTTCATTCAGGTGCATAGGGATACTCCAATAGGGGAGTGTTGATAACTATCGAGGGGGAGGGAACAAGACCAGTCCTGAGGAGAGTCTTGGATTAGTCAGGCAACTGGCTTGTGGCCCATATCGCTGAAGATGCAGTAATTATGACAGGAAAAAGGTTCAAGCTAACTGCTGGTCAATAAATTCAGTTAATTGAGCTTTGCTTAAGGAACCCACCTTGGTGGCTGAGAGCTGTCCATTTTTAAAAATCATGAGAGTTGGAATACCTCTGATGCCAAATTTGGAGGGGATATCTTTGTTCTCATCAACGTTGAGCTTGGTTATTTGAAGCTTACCTTGGTAAGTCGTGGCTGCCTCGTCCAAAGCCGGCGCAATCATTTTGCAAGGACCGCACCATTCAGCCCAAAAGTCAACCAAAACGGGCTGGTCTGATTGGAGAACCACACTTTCGAAGGTGGTGTCAGAAATGTGCTGGATGAGTTCGCTAGCCATGGAAATGTCCTTTGTTTTAATAGATTTTAGAATAAATTGGGTAAGCTTGGTATCTGGGCGGTTTCAAGAGATTTGGTCTCTAGAATAGCTTTACTTATGTTCGTACATCTCCGACTCCACACTGAATACTCTGTCGCAGATGGTACTTGCAGAATTGACGATGTTGTTAAACGTGCAGTTCAATTTTCTCAGCCTGCTTTAGCCATCACTGATATACATAATTTGTTCGGCGCGGTTAAGTTTTACACTGCGACTAGACAATCAGGTGTACATCCGATTATTGGCGCCGAAGTTCATTTGACTTTGGCTGATATCAATTTAAGTTCGGCAAGTTCCAAAATCCTTCTTCTGGCGCAGTCTCATAAGGGTTACTTGAACTTATGTGAATTGCTTACACGTTCATGGATTCAGCAAGATGTCAAATCTCACCAACCTGCGGTCAAATGGACTTGGTTACAAGAGCTATCTGAGGGCTTAATTTTTTTGTCGGGCGGGCAACTCGGCCACATCGGCCAAAATTTATTGCTGGGCAATGAAGCGCAGGCTGAAAAAATTTGTGCTGACTTGGCTGGCATCTTCCCCAACCGTTTTTATTTGGAATTGCAAAGAGCGGGCAGGGTGGATGAAGAGCGTTATATCGCACAGGCTGTAGCCTTGGCTTCGCGATTGAAAATCCCTGTCGTTGCTACCCACCCGATTCAATTTTTAGAGCCACTTGACTATGAGGCCCACGAAGCCAGAGTCTGTATAGCCCAAGGCGAAATTCTCGGTAATGCCAAGCGTACAAGGTTGTTTACGCGTGAGCAATACTATAAAAGTCCGGAGGAAATGGAGGCTTTGTTTGCCGATATTCCCAGTGCAATCTCCAACAGTGTGAATATTGCAAAACGCTGTCACTTGCAACTCACCCTAGGCAAGCCACAACTTCCAGAGTACCCAACTCCCATTGAAGATGGCCAAAGAATGCCTATCGATGTTTATTTCAGGCAAGTTTCTCAGACTGGCCTGTCAGAAAGATTGACCAAACTTTTTCCAGATACTAAGCAGCGGATAGAAGTTCAAGCCGATTACGAGGCCAGGCTTGAGTTTGAGATTCAAACCATCTTAAAGATGGGTTTTCCAGGGTATTTTCTAATTGTCAGTGACTTCATTAATTGGGCCAAGAACAATGGATGCCCAGTCGGGCCTGGAAGGGGATCGGGTGCAGGTTCGCTGGTTGCGTTTGCACTCAAGATCACAGACCTTGACCCTTTGAAGTACGGTTTGCTTTTCGAGCGTTTTCTCAACCCAGAGCGCGTGTCCATGCCCGACTTTGATATTGACTTTTGTCAAACAAACAGGGACCGTGTGATTGACTACGTTAAAGAAAAATACGGCAGAGAGGCTGTCAGTCAAATCGTAACTTTCGGCACGATGGC
>Ga0214921_10009744_pt1 | contig 12066 bp, 13 predicted proteins | sample LL1505_MetaG_FD_177992 | JGI IMG/M metagenome (GOLD analysis project Ga0214921, IMG submission 177992) | Freshwater microbial communities from Lake Lanier, Atlanta, Georgia, United States - LL-1505 | ecosystem: Environmental > Aquatic > Freshwater > Lake | place: USA: Georgia | collected... | reverse complement strand
AATGTTCTCCATTCATTATATAGACTAGGGATTGTATCAAATTCAAAATCTTCGGCTTTGCTTCTTAACATAACCCACGATAGAAACAGTCGGTCATCTGTATTTTTTAGAGCAAATGCAACAGTTCTATTGACTACATGAGACCCCGGTTTATAATATTTATCGGGCAATATTTGTGTATATTCGTGTGTCTCTCTCACATGATACTCCGTAGCAGACAATGAATTAAGCACGCGGTCCATTGCTCTCTGCAATATATCCTTGTTTGTAATACTAGTAATTGGAATATCTCCTGTATCGGCATCATCATCTGCATTTTCAATGTCACACAATAATGTTACTTTTGCTCTACTTTTTTTCACGATTTTGGTTGATTTTTTATTTTTTAAACGCGAATATTCTTCTGTAATAGATGGGCTTATTTCAAAACGAGGATGGTTCGGATATTGTGCTGATAATTGAAACAAATTCTTGGAAATATCAAATTCTGTAACTCGTTTTTCTTCCACCATAAATTCACCGTCGGAAGAATCATATTTTATTATGAAATATTTAGTTAATTGATATGCTTCATTTCCAGGTTTCCTAGAACCAAACATTTGCCAGTTTGTTTTTCCTGTACTAATTCCTTCATCCAACACGGATGCATAATCGTTTGTAAGAGGCAATCCGTCCCAAATTTCAGGTAATTTTTCTAGAATACGGCTTCTCAACATACATTGCATTACATGGTCTATTTGCAAACCAACACACATGTGAATACCATCTTTGGTTTTGCTTTTGTCTTCTAGTCGATTAATCTTGGGTTTTTCAAAAATGAAAACGGGAACTTCGACATTTTCCACAAAAGTAAAGAATGATTTCAACTCTTCCAAATAAAGCAAAACCATGTCTTGAATATGTTCTTGGGTATGCTGACGCTCATCCACATCATAAGAATACCTAAAATCAAAATCCACCAACAATGGACCCGTACCATCTTCTAGCTGTTTTTCTGTCAAATATTCATTAAACTTTTTTACAAAAATGTGTTCATAATACAATACATAAAAGTCTGTCAATTTATCAGGAGGAATACAAAACGAACCCCCAAAAATATTTAATGTTTTATCAGGAATTCTTGTATGAGTTGATTTTGCATCTTTATTGGTCTTAGCATTATGCTTTATTAAGAAATCCGACAAATCTTTATAAGTTGACATAGCGAAGTTGCTTATATTAAACATATAAAAAGTTTTAGTTTTATTTCATTTTTTTAATTATATTATAATCCTTTACTTACCTTTTAACACGATACAAATAAGGTTTTTTTTAATAATTCAAAAAATATGCAGTCATTCCTAAATAAACACGATCCGACAACAACAATCGTTTCTTCTTTAAGTTCTCAAATAATATAACTATTTGGGATATTAAAGACCCAGTTTCGACCAATCAATAATAATTGCAATCAATCATCACTTAAATACATATTATGATATATATATAATTTGTATTTCTTACACAGAAAATGTCTTTACATACTTCTACGCATATTCCTAGCAATAAATCGGATGTTGTAAAACAAGTACATATTAGTAAGGAAACAATTCAAAGATTATTGAAAGATGTGAAAGAGATTATGAAAAATCCTCTTATTGAAAATGGAATATACTACGTACACGATGACGAAGATATGATGAAAGGGTATGCTATGATTGTTGGACCCAGTGACACACCTTACTTTGGAGGATTTTATTTTTTCAAATTGAGTTATCCAAGCGACTATCCACATTCACCGCCGGTTGTTACATATCATACAAACGGTGACAATGTCAGATTCAATCCTAACTTGTATAAATGCGGAAAAGTTTGTGTTAGTATATTGAATACTTGGCGTGGAGAACAATGGACTTCATGCCAAAGTATTTCTACGGTATTACTTACACTGTGTACGCTATTATGCAAAGATCCTATCTTGAATGAACCAGGTATAACGGAAAAACACAAGGATTTTTTAAATTATACAAAAATCATTGAATATAAAAATATAGAACTCGCCTTTTTGAGAATGATACGACAAGAACGAGGTTATTTTCTATCTGAGTTTAACATATTTTATCCTTACATGAAAGAGCATTTTGACAAAAACGTAGAGGCTATTTCACTTTTTATAACAAAAAAAAAGATGGAACAAGACACCGAAGCAATAAATAAAAAAGAAACCGAAGACAAAACAAAAGCCGAAGACAAAACAAAAGCCGAAGACAAAACAAAAACCGAAGACAAAAAAAAAACGGAATATAATCAAGGGACAGCTACTGTTATTTCTACTGAATTATACACGATGACGGTAGCAATAGATTATACGAAACTATTTAACTTACTCGTAACCACAAAAGAACGTCTAGATGAATGGTGGCAAAATAAAAATGAATCAAAATAATCTTGAATAAAAGTAATATAACAAATAAAATCAACATAATATAATCAAAATAATTTAAATAGATTGATATAATATAAAAGAATCATGCATTTTTGTTCTAAATGCAGTAATATGTATTATATTCGCATTGACGCAGATAATCCAAACAAATTGATATATTATTGCAGAAAATGCGGAAATGAAGATAAAATCCTTACTTCTGAAAATATTTGTGTAACAAATACGACCGTCCAAAAAAACGTCCAAACAATGTCGCATATTATTAATAAATACACAAAATTAGACCCAACATTGCCTAGAATTACAACTATTTTATGTCCGAATGCAGACTGTCTCACAAATACAAAAGACGAACCAAGAGAAATTATTTCGGTAAGATATGATGATGTAAATATTAAATATATGTATTTATGTTCTACATGCGATACCACGTGGACGTAAATTTGTTATATATTCTATTCAAAAATGCACTTATTTTTTAGTAAATAAAATTGATTTAGAGTTTATAACTATATATAATATAACATCAATTACAATTAAAATATGAGCGATAACGAAGAAGATATATTCAAAACGTCATCAGACACTGAAAGCGACAGTGACAATGAAAGCGACAGCGACGAATCAACTGTATCTGTTGATGGTGCAAAAATAACCACTTCAAAAGTAAAAGGACAATCTAATATTTTTGACGATGTGGAAGAAGACGAAGATGTTAATTTAGAAAAAAACGAGGATGAAGAAGATTTAGTCGATGATGAGGATGATGTTGATTTAGAAGACGATGACGATGATGATATTAGTATTGAAGAAGAGATGCAGGCGTCGAGTAAATCTAAAAAAAACACTAAAATCAAAACATTGGCAAGTATAGAAAAGCCTGCGTTTGTATTAGATGATGATGGTAGTGATTATTCTGGTACAGATGATGAGAATGAAGATGACGATGAAAATGAAGATTATTTGCAAAAATTTGACGCGGATATAAAGAAAAATTATATAGTAGACATTCATCCCGAATGTGTTATTCAAAATTATGATGAAGTTGCTGCATTATCAAAGGTAGTTCGTGATAAAGATAATAATATAATTGACCCTTTGCATAAAACAATTCCTATATTAACAAAATATGAACGTGCCCGAGTATTAGGACAGCGCGCGAAACAAATCAATTCGGGTGCAAGACCTTTTGTAAGAGTTCCTGAAAATGTTATTGATGGATATTTGATTGCAGAAATGGAACTGAAAGAAAAAAGAATTCCATTTATTATTCGACGGCCTTTACCAGGAATTATCGGAAGCGAATATTGGTGTTTGAAGGATTTGGAGGTTATTTAGGGTTTTAGGGTTGCGCCCCCTATCGAAAAGCTTCGCTTTTCTTGTAGACGCTCTGGATGCTGGGGTCGCATTCGCGACCCGTCATCAAAAACTCCATTCCAGAAGTGTAAGTCTATTTATTTAACTATATAAATGAAAACACAAATAAAAAATAATATACATTTATTTATATTATTTTTCTAATTTATAGAATTCTGGAATGGTGTTTTTGATGACGGGTCGCGAATGCGACCCTGGCATCCAGAGCGTCTACAAGAAAAGCGAAGCTTTTCGATAGGGGGCGCAACCCTAAAACCCTAACATTTCCATCTATTTCCACAATCAATACATGTCACAAATGTTGTCATCGGCTCATCAGCAGACCTTGTCTGCAATTGATAATACGTACATTTATTTGACTGACACTTGCGACATTTAAACGCATCTGTTGCAGCTTCAATATTGGTTTCATATTTATATTTATCTCGTTTTATTTTTGCCTGAATAAGAGGTTCCCATTTGTCCGGACAAATCTCCTGGTGTGTCATAAATGCAATAGATTCTGCCTTTAAGGTTCCCAATTCAAGTTGTTCTGTTATGGTTTGGTAAACAGACGAATTAGATAAATTCATATATACGCTTCTCACACGGTCAACATAAATTTGCACGAAATATGGATTATCCCATTTTTTTACAACCTTTCTATTTTTTGCTTCTTTGATACTATAATTATAAATACCCCTTTCTAAATTTGTACTGTTTTTTTCATTTTTTAAAAATCCGTTCAATTTTGTTTTGATATTTTTTCTGAATTCATCTGGCTTTGCAATTTGACGCATTTATTAAATTGTTGTGAATAAGAATATAAGTGAATAGAATAAGTTGCATTATATTATTGGGAATATTTTTAAATCATTTTTCTTTGATAATGATATATTTTTTCAATATCAGTATAATTATAATTATCTACACGTAAATTTGTATTTTGTTTTTTTTGTTGAGGTTTTACGGCATCATAGTTTACCTCGTTTGATATTTGGTATTCATCTGAGGTGACACACAAATAAATACCATAAACTAAAACCACGCACATATAAATCAGAAAATATGTATCCATAATTTTACTATTGTTTCTACTGCTGTTTCTTATTCTTATTATTTTCCTTTGGAAAGAAAATAATAAAAGGAATCAATTTATTTTTCATAATCTTCTTCTTCCAACTCCGATTCTTCGCTTTCATCATCATCAACACATTCTATTTGTTCACCTGATACATCAGTTTCATCTTCCTCTTCCTCTTCATCCTCAAATTCACTACTACTATCATCTATATCGCAATCATCATCATCATCATCATCACTATCTACAACAAAACCGTCTTTCAAATAACCATTCTTGGTTTTTTTCTCCGCAGGAATATTTGCCAATTCATCTTCTTCTGCTTCATCTTCGATACACGTAAGCGCCAAATCCTCAAACCCACCAAACAATTTTTCATATATTTTTTCCCACAATTCTAACGACAAATCGCAGAGAATAACATCTTTATTTGTCATGCACTCTTTGCAAACAATTACACATGCTCCAAAAAACAATGTAGTGTCAATCGGAGGAGGAAAATCGTATTTATTTTCAGTGTTTGCACGTCCATCGGTTTTAGCATATACACTTACAAAATAACGTTTATCTTTTAATTTTACATTCCACTCTGTTTGTTTTTTAAATCCATCTGGGTTTTTGAATCCTGCTTTTTTAAACAAATCTTCTTCTTTAAAATCTTTTACTCGAACTGATTTCAACGCGCCAGTTTTATCTACTAAAATAACATTTATAGACATTTATTTAATTTATTATTTAATTATTAGTTTATTTATTTTACATCATGCAACATTTTTAAGTTGTTTTTAACATAAACATAAAATAATGAGTTATATTGGCTATGAAGTATTCTTATGAATAATATATAACAAAGTTATCTTTATCTAATCTAATGTCTTCTATTACTTGGACTATACAAGTAGTTGTATGTTCTATTTTATTAATTGCACTAGTCCATCATTTGTTTCACTATTTGAAAAACACGCTCACTACTCCAAAAATCAAATATTTAGACAATATTTCAAATAAATATGAAAATATTTATCGTATCATCCAACCCGAACACACCACAGAAAGAAACAGCGCACAACAAAACCAATACACACCACAACAAAACCAAAACAAACACCACCCCAAACAAAATCAAAATACTGATATTGATATTTCTAAATTGGTTCCTAATTTAGACCTAGAACTAAACATTGACAATACTTCTTCCATATTTGATTTACCCGTCGAATCAATGTCTACGCCTATACAACTTACAGATGTTGGAGAGAACACAAAAGAAAATATGAAAAATGCCTTGAAGGATTTTTTAAAGTCATCCAAAGATGATATAGTCTCATATAACCAATAATTATAAATAAACAACTTAAAGACACCGCACCATATATTATATATGCCAGATTTTAAAGATTTACCACAAATAAAACTTTCTTATGAAACCTATGTTGATAAGAAAGTTTTAGATGCCGATTATGTTTCTGCAATACCCTTTGGAAAAAAAGCACTGGGTTGGTTTGTTGCAGAAGAAGACCAATATGTTTGTTATATAGTTGAAATTAAAAAAGATGTAAATAGAAAAAACTTTTATTTTTTTCAAAAAAGATCAGTGTCATTTGACAACTCATTATGTAGTGGAAAGTTTGGAACTATACTATACGGTTCTATTGTAAAACAACCGTTTGTAGATAAAACAAATGGAATAAATAAAACACCGACGTTTTTTGTTGTTGAAGATATACTTTATTACAAAGGTACACGTGTAACATTTAATAATATGGATAAATTAAAACTAATGAATCAAATATTCTCAAAAGAAATTAGACAAGTAGCGAACAACTCTTCCTATATTTTATTTGGATTGCCTGTAATGACGAGTATTCATGAGAATGAGGCGTATACCGAGTATCTTGACAAGAACTTGAATATACATCATTATCAATACAAGTATTTTGATAAAAATGATGTTTACAATATAATGCCGCATTGTTTAGAAAAATCGACAGTTCCTTCGTCTTCGCCTTCATCTTCGTATTCGCCTTCTACCCAAACCAAAATCATGAAACCAAGACAATTCTCAATTAAAGACATGGAACCGGGCATGGGTATGGGAACAAAAACAAAACCAATAAATTCAGCACAAGAAAAGAAACACGAACCTATAAAACAAAAACAAATTCAAAAAATATTCCAAGTCATGGAAAAAGTATTCAAGGTTACACCCGATATTCAAAATGACATTTATTATTTACATGATATTGAAACACCAGCCTGCACCGGTTTTGAAAAGGCATACATTCCAGACTACTCAACCAGTGTTATGATGAACAGGTTGTTTAGGAATATCAAAGAAAATGAAAATTTAGATGCATTAGAAGAAAGTGATGACGAAGAAGAATTTGAGGATCAAAACATTGATAAATTTGTCGATTTAAAGAAAAGTTACAACATGTTATGCAAATATAGTCATAAATTTAAAAAATGGATTCCTATAACAATTGTATAAATAATTTCAGATTCTTTTTATCTGCGTATTATATAAGAATCGGAAATTATGTCTATTTTACCAAATAATTATGCAAATGTAAATGAAAATGCTACTACTTTTTCCCATGGATTTACTAGCACTGTTATACCCATTACGCGCCATACGTTACCAGAACCATCAAGTAATATTGATGCTGCTGCTGGAAAAGTAACTCCATTTTCCGCCAAAATAATAGGAGGTACAAAAAGAAAAAGAAAAAATAAAATGTCAAGAGTATATAGAAGAATGAAATCTAGAACTAAACGTTTGAGGTCACATAAAAAGTTAAGAAAACATTCATCCACGCATAGAAGACGTCGTCACATGCGAGGAGGACAATATAAACAATTCATGAGTAATGTCGCTTATACACCATCATATAGTTTAGGCGGACAATTAAACCCATCCATGTCTGCTCTCGCAAATCCTCCTCCTTATTCTCTATTGAGTAATTGTTCCAAATAAACCACTTACACAACCAAGTTATAAATAAAAATTATTATTACATGATAGTTATTAAAAAATTGATTTCATTATATTATTTATTTCATCACTAACAATACAAATAATATAATCAAAATGAATAAACCAACACGTAATGTGCTAATACATCAAATTAGTTCCTATTTACCCAAAGAAAAAATACAATTTCAAATAAATAAAGTGACAAAAAACATTGAAATTATTTTTACAGACAAAAAAGCAATAATAACTATATTAGAAGACAATACTTGGGATGAAATTAAACGTCATATTGACGCAAAAATGAGTAAAGATAAAACCGATGAATGTTCTATTTGTTCCACAGAAGAAATACAAAAAAGAAGAGTTACATGTACCAAGTGTGCGAGTGATTGGTGTACTGATTGTTATATAAACATTTTCAGAGTAAACAAAGGAATAATAAAATGCCCGTTTTGTCGTTTTACATATGGTGAAGAGTTTCCTGATTGTATGATTGAAACGGGCGTCAAAGAAATAGTAAATACAATTAGATATTAGTATTATATAGATTTCTCCTGTATTTTAGGAGGCAATTTCAAAAAACATTTCCCTTGAAACAATGTGTCTTTATTTTGTTCGTCATCTACTGATGTTGTTTGTTTTTCTGTTTTGAGTAGTTGAAAAACACTTGGACCATTACCATTACTAGGTTTACTTTTTTTTGTTGTATTTATGTTTGCAGTAAATGTACTTATGGTACTTGTATTGCACGATGATGTATTTATTTCTCTCCAAATATTACTTTCACATGATATAGGTTCTAATCTTGATTGGCTCTCATATTTGATATTCGTAGTTTGAATGATTTTATAGTTTTGTTTTTTATAAAATGTTTTCCTTTTTTTCCATTGATTTTGAAATATATCATGGTCGTCTATAATATCCACAACAATGGGAGAACTATGTCTTTCTCTCAATATACGTCCAACAGACTGTTCTATATCCGTTTTCGGTGTTGCCATAATTAATGTTGTCAATGTTTTAATATCCAAACCTTCTGCTGCCATCGAATATGTAGCAATAATCACCTTTTTATTTTCGCTTTCTTTCAATGCGGCTTCTTTCATTCCTCCAACATAATATCCTACTGTTGCAATTTTTCTGGCTTCAATGGCATCATATAAATATTTCAAGAGAGATTTATTATGCGCCAATATCATTACATGTTGTTCTGGATTCTCTATCAACATATCTGAGAGAACCTTCAATATGAATTCACTGCGTCGATTGTAACCACATAATTTGGTTATCATTGTACTATATTGCGGATTTCCGCGAAAATCATAAACTACTTTGTTAAATTCATCATCGTCTACTTTATATTCTATTCCACGAATTGTCACATTATGTTCTTGTTCTCTCTCGCCCTTGTATACAACCTTTCCTAAAAACATTTTAAACACATGTGTTGTTCCATCCTTTCTATTCATGGTTGCAGAGAGACCCAACATATACTTGGTAACTAATTTGAAGAGAGCGTTCGAAAAGGTTTGACTTGAAATATGATGCACTTCGTCTATAATGGTTAAACCAAAACTGTCAAACAGAGATTCTGGATATTCCTTCATAGAGAGAGATTGTAGCATACAAAGAACCAAATCTTTATTTTCAATATCAATCACCTGACCCTGAATTTTACCGATGCGGGCCGCAGGCAAGAATTGTTGGATTCTCTCTATCCATTGATTCATAAGGAATTCTTTGTGAATAATAATAAGCGTTTTCTTTGCAAGTTGAGAAATAATGTTGAGTGAGAGAATCGTTTTGCCATAAGCACACGGAAGTTCAAGCAGTCCACACCCGCCAACACTATTACCACTAGAACTATTACCATGTACGTGGTTCAAGTAGGCATTCACCACTGGTTTTTGATTTTCTCTCAATTCTCCATTAAAAACGAGAGAAATATTTTCGCCTTCGCTAATCTTATTTTGTTTAGGAGGACCAAAATGTTTCTCTCCAAAGTATCTTGGCATATATATTTTTTGAGATGATTCGCGATAAACTGGAAAACTTATCGCATTTGAATTTCCGGGTGACCCTTGGACGAATGGTTTTACTGTCAATTCAGTTTCAATAAAATTTAATTGTACGTCTGTCAATTCTTTTTTATAAATAGTATAACCTTTATTACCCAAATAAGAATTTATGTTTGCCATTGATGTTGTCATTTTTGTAAATAAAATATAAATAAGTAAGTTCGAGAGAAGTATTTAGACTTGTTTCATATAATATTTAACCAACACCCAAATCAAGAACCCAAGAAACCAATAAAAATAACAAATAGAACAAAAAATAATATCTTATAATAATAATATCTTATAATATAAATATAAATATAAATGAAAGAAATTAGGTCTATCGGACAAACTATTTTAGGATTACTCTTTATTATTTACTTAATTGGAGGATATAAAACTCCCGCGCCTTTGGCTGAAATTATTGATACTACACCAGGAAAATTAATATTAGCAATTGTTTCATTTAGTTTCTTTTTAAGCGTCCACCCTTTGTTGGGAATTTTAGGATTCATTGTTGCGTATGAAATTGTAAGACGTTCTATTGGAAGTAAAACTGCTTCTGTGATATACATGCCTAGTGAGAGAAAAAAGGCCAGACAAATGGCTTCGTTTAATGAAGGAAAATTGGCCGCATTTAATGAAGGAGATTTGAATGAAAATAATCAATTTCCATACACATTAGAACAAGAAGTTGTTAGTAAAATGGCTCCTATGAAACCCACTTCTATTATTGCTAGCCCGCCATCATTTATGCCTAACCCTGAAAATACCCATGATGCCGCCATGGTCCAGGACACTAATTCAGGATGCGGTATGTAAAATAATGCTTAAAATTTTTATTTGTTTGTTTTGAATGGAATAAACAAATAAATAAAAAATAAACAAATAAAATATTCATCAACCTTTGCCTAAACGAGATGTTAAAGGAGATGTTACTTTTACATTTGCCATTTGTAATAAATATTGGACGGCATAATACATGGCTACAATAGATAATACTACTAAAAATATAATAAAATAAATAAATTCTCGAAGCGACATTGTAGCGTCATGCTAGCTGAAAATCTATATAAATTTGGTCGGATAAATCTCCTACAACAGGACCTTTGGGATTATAGCTTAGAGGTGTATTTATATTTATATTTGAAACCTTTACCCAAACGTGATGACAAAGGAGATGTTACTTTTACATCTGCCATTTGTAATAAATATTGGACGGCATAATACATGGCTACAATAGATAATACTACTAAAAATATAATAAAATAAATAAATTCTTCTAATGACATCGTATCATTTACAACTGGTGGTTTTATTTTAGGCGCACTTAAACCCGAGCTAAAATTTCCATCACCGTCTATATCTACCGTTTCATTAGATGAATTGACTGGTTGACAATCTATGTAAATTTGATCGGATAAATCTCCTACAATTGGTCCTTTGGGATTATAGCTTAGAGGTGCATTCAATGTGGCGTCGATAGATACACCTTTACCATTCGCCAACTTTTTGAAAATATCCAATGTTGCAGGAGTAATAGTGATTGCATTATCTATACCAAATGCAATAATATCAACATTTTGTGTTGCTACTGTAAATGAATAAAAAGGTTTATTAGGAACAATATTATTTAAATTATATGCTTTGATAGGTACGGTTGTTGTATTTCCTGTTGCAGGCGCAGTTTTAGAAACATCATTTATTATTTGTGTAATTATATTTGATGCAGTCGTAGAAACACTAGATGATGTTGATATTGGAATAAATATACCTAACATATTCGATGCAGTATCAGACCTATGCGCTATACATATTTCTGCATCTGCTTTGTTTTTATTGTATAAAAACGAAGAAGAATAGGTAATAACTATTTCACTCACGACATATTTGTTACCATTGTAAACAACTGGTGGAATTTTACCCATGTCATAAGTGCAAAATAATCTATTCCCACCATTATTAGTAACAACACAAGAATTGCTTGTATTATAATCAAAAGAGAGAGCACATTTTAATTCACACTCACTAGAAATATTTGTAGCAGAAATATTCATAATTTTTATTATACTTATATTATAGGAATAAAAAAGAATGAATATGACACGAGGAAAATTAAGAAAATTATTATTGAAAATGAAACAAACTATGAAAAAATACAAAAAAGAAG
>Ga0214921_10009743_pt1:0-5000 | contig 12067 bp, 7 predicted proteins | sample LL1505_MetaG_FD_177992 | JGI IMG/M metagenome (GOLD analysis project Ga0214921, IMG submission 177992) | Freshwater microbial communities from Lake Lanier, Atlanta, Georgia, United States - LL-1505 | ecosystem: Environmental > Aquatic > Freshwater > Lake | place: USA: Georgia | collected... | reverse complement strand
AAAGACGCAGCAAATTCTATTGCGGGACGCCGCAAATTCCTGAAGGGCGCCGCGCTCTCAGGCGTCGCCATGGTTGCGGCCCCCAATATCGCCAAGGCCCAGGGTCCGATCAGCATGCGTTGGCAGAGCACCTGGCCGTCCAAAGACATCTTCCATGAATATGCCCTCGACTTCGCCAAGAAGGTCAACGACATGACCGGCGGCGACCTGCGCATTGAAGTGCTGCCAGCCGGCGCTGTCGTGCCCGCTTTTGGCTTGCTCGAAGCGGTGTCCTCCGGCACGCTGGATGGCGGCCATGGCGTGCTCGTCTATCACTACGGCAAGCAGACCGCGTTGGCGCTCTGGGGTTCGGGACCGGCCTATGGCATGGACGCCAACATGCTGCTCTCCTGGCACAAGTACGGCGGCGGCAAGGAGCTGCTGGCCAAGCTCTACGCCTCCATCGGCGCCAATGTGCAGTCCTATCTCTATGGCCCCATGCCCACCCAGCCCCTCGGCTGGTTCAAGAATCCCATCACCAAGGTCGAGGATCTCCGTGGCCTGAAGTTTCGCACAGTCGGCATCTCCATTGACGTGTTCACCGGCATGGGCTCCGCCGTAAATGCGCTGCCGGGCGGCGAAATCGTCTCGGCAATGGATCGCGGCCTGCTCGATGCGGCGGAATTCAACAACGCCTCGTCCGATCGCGTGCTTGGTTTCCCCGACGTTTCGAAGGTCTGCATGTTGCAGTCCTATCATCAGAACGCCGAGCAGTTCGAGATCATGTTCAACAAGGCCAAGTTTGACGCGCTCCCCGCCAAGATGCGCGCCATCATCGACAGTGCCGTGGAGGCCGCCAGCGCCGATATGTCGTGGAAGGCGATTGATCGCTATTCCAAGGATTACATCGAGATGCAGACGGCGGATAAGGTCAGGTTCTTCAAGACCCCTGATACCATCCTGAAGAAGCAGCTGGAAATCTACGACGATGTCGTGGCCAAGAAGTCGGCGGAAAATCCGCTCTTCAAGGAGATCGTCGCCTCCCAGCTCGCCTTCGCCCGCCGGACCACCCAGTGGGAGCAGGACACCGTGGTCAACCGCAAGATGGCCTTTGACCATTACTGGGGCGCCAACGGCGTCGGTCGCAAGATCTGACGCGCGGCTTATCAGCCATCCATCAAAAGGCGTGACCGGGCTTCGCCATGCGAAGTCCTGTAGTTGCTCTTGATGGCCAAGCCCTGGAGGCGCGCGCAAGACCTCGTGACGCGCCCTGTAATCGTTTCGCCGACAACAGCGATGTGACGCCCATGACAGTGCAAAATGTTCTTCACACCATCGATGGCATCAGCACATGGGTGGGCAAGCTGGCCTCCTGGTTGATCATCGGCCTCATGCTGTTGGTCTGCGCCGAGGTCTTCAAACGCTACATCCTGAACATGCCGACCGCGTGGATCTTCGACGCCAGCAATATGTTCTACGGCTCCCTGTTCATGCTCTGCGGCGCCTATACCTTGGCGCAGAACGGTCATGTGAGGGGCGATTTTCTCTATTCCTCCATGCGGCCGCGCACCCAGGCCACGCTGGACCTTTTGCTCTATATCGTTTTCTTCCTGCCGGGCATAGCCGCCCTTGTCTGGGCGGGCTACAAATACGCTGGACAATCCTGGCGCATCCTCGAACATTCCAATGTCACTGCGGATGGCCCGCCGGTCTATCACTTCAAGTCTGTCATCCCCATCGCAGGCGCTCTGGTCATGTTGCAGGGCTTCGCCGAAATCATGCGCTGCGTGGTCTGCCTGAAAACCGGCGACTGGCCCAGCCGCCTCAAGGACGTCAACGAAATCGACGTAGTCGAGCAGCAATTGGCAGGCAGCGAACATGTCGATGCGGACGCGCGCAAGCTCGCCATCGAGCAGGCTGCGCAAATTGATGAAATCGCGCGTCAACGCGGCATGGGTGGAGATCAGAAATGAGCGATCCTGCACTCGGGCTCCTGATGCTGGGGCTCATCGTCGTCGTCATCATGTTGGGCTTTCCGACTGCCTTCACCCTCATGGGGCTTGGCATCGTCTTCGGCTATATCGCCTTCTTTGATCCCACGCGCGCCTTTTACGACAATCGCGTCTTCGACCTCATGGTGCAGCGAACCTACGGCGCCATGACCAATGACGTGCTCATATCCATCCCGTTATTTGTTTTAATGGGTTATGTGATGGAGCGCGGCGCGCTGGTCGACAAAATGTTCTATTCCATCCAGCTCGCCTTTCGTAATGTGCCGGCCTCCCTGGCGGTCGCCACGCTCATCGTCTGCACCTTCTGGGGCATCGCCAGCGGTCTCGTTGGCGCGGTGGTCGTGCTGATGGGCGTGATCGCCTTCAACCCCATGCTGAAAGCCGGATATGACGTGAAGCTGGCCTCGGGCGTGATCACGGCGGGCGGCACCCTGGGCATTCTCATTCCGCCGTCGGTGATGATCATCGTCTATGCCGCCGTCGCCGGTCAGTCCGTGGTCAAACTCTACGCCGCCGCCATGTTCCCGGGTTTCTTTTTGGCCTTGCTCTACCTCGTCTACGTCGTGGGCTGGGCGATGCTGAACCCGAAGATAGCGCCCCCCTTGCCGCAGGATCAGACGCAGGTGCCCATGCCCGCTTGGTCCGCGCATTTCCAGCAAGCCTATTCGCAAAACATGTTTGCGGGGCTACTCAAGGCCATGGCCTCCCCGGCCCGCGCCCGTCAGATCATGGTGGACGGCAAGCCCATGGGCTATGCCATGCTGATCAGCAATTTCATTTATTCGCTGGTTCCCTTGATGATCGTCGTGGGCTCGCTCGCCACGGTCTACTGGTATGTGGTCATCCACCAGCAGGCTGCTGCGGTCATGGCGGCGCCGCCGGAGCTGCAACAATTGGGATCGCCCGATCTTGCGCCAGCTCAGGCCACGCCTGCCGAACTTGGCCCGCCCCAAAGCTTCTATCTCTGGCTGGGCGCGATTTCCGCGCTCTGCGCGGGCATGATGGTGCGCTATTACAAGCGCATGACCGGCGAGCGGCTAGAGGTGATCAAGCTGGTGACGGTCTCCGTCGCGCCGCTGGGCATCCTGACGGTCGTGGTGCTCGCGGTCATTCTCTTTGGCATCACCACCGCCACCGAATCCGCTGCCGTGGGCGCGGCGGGGGCCTTCTTGTTGGCCTTCCAGGCGCGCTCCCTCAACTGGAAGCGCACCAAGGAGGCGGTCTTCCTGACAGCCAAGACCACCTCCATGGTCTGCTGGTTGTTCGTGGGCTCGGCTATCTTTTCAGGCGTCTTCGCCATTCTGGGCGGCCAGGCCCTGCTGGAGCAATGGGTCCTGTCGCTCAACCTCACGCCCATTCAGTTCATGATCCTCTCGCAGGCGATCATTTTTATTCTGGGCTGGCCGCTGGAATGGACTGAGATCATCGTGATCTTCGTGCCGATCTTCCTGCCCATGCTCAAGCACTTCGGAATTGATCCCATTCTCTGGGGCACCCTGGTCTTCGTGAATCTGCAGGCCGCCTTCCTGTCGCCGCCTGTGGCCATGTCGGCCTTCTATCTGAAGGGCGTCGCGCCCTCCCATGTCACGCTCAACCAGATCTTCGCGGGCATGATGCCCTATATGTTCATCGTCATCATCTGCATGGTGATCATGTATGTCTGGCCTGGCATGACGCTCTGGTTGCCCAACTATCTCTATGGAGGTCCGGGGGGGTAGGAGCGCGTCGGGCGAAGCAGCCTCCCTCGCCGCACTGTACAGACCCGCCGCCCCCGCCTATGGATGCGCCCGCGGCGTTGGTCCATGGGCGAGGGATTTGGAATGAGCATTAGCGATCAGGCCGGGACTGATGATCGAGCTGCCTTTCCAGTTCTTCAAATTTTACGGTCTGGGCAAGCGCATTTTCGGGGGGCTCTAAGGCATCTATATTAGATGGTTAGACCATTTCGCATTTAAGTTGATTTGTATCCTGCGTTGGCGCAGTAGTTTGCGCATTCATGTTTTGGGATAGCTTCGAGGATGAGCTTTAGGGCGTCATGCACTGCCTTGATGGTTCGTCCCATGGTTTTTCGCATGGCGTGTTTGATCTTCGAGAAGAGCTGTTCGATAGGGTTGAGATCAGGACTGTAGGGCGGCAGGAAGAAGAGCCTTGCGCCTGCGGCCCGAACCATATTCCTGACGGCCTTGCCCTTATGAGAGCCCAAGTTGTCGAGCACGACGACATCGCCCGGCTGAAGGGTCGGGAGAAGCTCCTTTTCGACATAGGCCCTGAAGGCGTCGCCGTTGATGGGGCCGTCGATCACCCATGGCGCATCGATCCGGTCGATGCGCAGGGCGGCGATAAAGGTCATGGTCTTCCAATGGCCGTGCGGCACATGGGCGATCAGCCGCTTGCTGCGGTCGCCCCAGCCCCTGAGTGGGGCCATGTTGGTTTTGACCCACGTTTCATCGAGGAAAACCAGCCGCGCGGGGTCAATCCTGCCCTGATAGCGCCTCCACTGCTCGCGGCGGCGCGCCAGTCCGGGCCGTGTCAGCTGTTCGGCGGGAAGTAAGGTTTTTTTTGAAGCTCTTGCCTTCTCTGTGCAGAAAGCGACCAACGCTGGCGGGATGAACCTTCAGGCCTCGTGCGCAAAGACCCGCTGTCAGCGCCGCAATCGTCACGTGCGGCAGGCGCTCCACCTCTGACAAGACCCAGTCACGGTGCCCCCCGGTGATCAGCAAAGGTCGATGCCTGCCCATCTTCCCAGGGGCGGCGCTGCCAGTGGCGCGTTTGCGCTGAGCCCATTTGACCACGCTGGAAACGGCGACCTTCAGCGCAACCGAGACCTCGTAGTTCGTCTCCCCGGAAGACAGACGATCCATCGCCCGCTCCCGCAAATCCATCGAATACGCTCTTGTCATCTGCGCCGACCTCCAAAAGGTCAGTGCAGTGAATCATGAGGCTTCTGTGAGGTCCGCGGCTGGGTTCCTCCACGCGCGCGGATGCGGACCTCATTGAAGCCTGATTGAA
>Ga0214921_10009741_pt1 | contig 12072 bp, 26 predicted proteins | sample LL1505_MetaG_FD_177992 | JGI IMG/M metagenome (GOLD analysis project Ga0214921, IMG submission 177992) | Freshwater microbial communities from Lake Lanier, Atlanta, Georgia, United States - LL-1505 | ecosystem: Environmental > Aquatic > Freshwater > Lake | place: USA: Georgia | collected... | reverse complement strand
CTTACACGAAAGGAAACACATGTATATCGAGATAACAGACGGCATAGCGGTTATTATCGCGTTGTCGCTAAGTATCACGCTTATCATCACCACCGCACTACAAAACGCACGCTTAACACGGCAAATCCGTGATATGCGTGAGTGGGAGTAAACGCATGAGCGAATTACTCAAGAAGGTTGATTACAACACTTATACCTTCGGCAATTACCGCATCACACATGAAAACGGGTATTGGTTTGTAGACCCAACCACGCCTGTTGCTCATGGGTGGAAAACTTGGTTAGAAGGCACTATCAGGTGTAATACCCGAGATGATGCTTTCCGCATAGCAAACGTATTCACAGGTGAGGAACTTATCTCAAGTGGTATGCGAGATGTTATGAAGTTTGTCATAGGCGAGAAAGAGGGAGAAAATGCCTAACACACGGATACCCCCTGAGGGTACGTTTACTGGCTACTATCGTGAGGTAGAAACTCACGAGTGGTATCAAGTAATATCACAGGAAGGGCGTGATGCGCTCAACAAGGTAATCATCATACCTAATGGTTGGGGTATGTGCTCATGCGGTAGTGGCGCACCCTTATTCCAACAGGAAATACACGTTGGCGAAGGCGCTTTCACACGTACTCCACAACGTTGTAAGAAGTGTATACGCTCAAAAGCCATTGAGAATACGCTTGTTCAGTCAGACTTTAACGCCTTGTGGAACGCGCTACCACAACACGGCTCAAGTGCGTTATACCAAGAGATAATGCCGTATTCACACTTCCCTACACATGCTACGACACGCGCTACGTGTGAGGTTTGCTCAGGATTTATATTCCTAGCAGATGACCTAAGCGTAAGTGAACGTCAGGTACTCATGGCTGTTGCGCACGACAACAATGGCGATATGTACACAGTTCACGCAACGTGTACGTTTAGGTGTGAGTGCGACAAAATCATGATAGCCACGTTTGGCTACAACAGCGTAAACAGGAATAGGGTATGCGAAACATGCTTTGATAAATACGAAGCAACAGGCGACCTGTCCGAGTGTGGCTGGTGTAATCAGTATTACACAGAAACTATCTTCTCAGATATGCGCAACGTTAGATTATGTGGGCGTTGTTATGATAGTTCGTGGGAGTGTGATGACTGTGGCTACGAGATGTATGAGGATAGTTCGCATGAGTGTTATCGTGAGAGCGATAGTATTATCTACGATTACTCATACAAGCCTGACCCTAAGTTTTTCGGGTCTGACACACACTACTTCGGTATCGAGTTAGAGGTCGAGGACAATGCTCGTTGGGGTTGCGAGAGTGGCGCAGAGTTAGTACAAAATGCGCTTGGCTCACGTGTATATCTCAAGCGAGATGGTTCACTTGATAATGGCTTCGAGATAGTATCTCACCCACACTCGTTTGACGAGTGGAAGTCTATTAACTGGGACGTCTTACGCACACTACGTAGTAAGGGTTTCCGTTCATGGGATACCAATACATGTGGTCTACATGTACACGTATCTCGTACGGCTTTCCGCAAGTATGGTAAGTCTGATGAAGCACACGAGTTGCGCTTCCAAAAACTTATCTACGACAACGGAAAACAAGTTCGTGCGATAGCAGGTAGAAGCAGTTCCTTCGCACGATTTAACGACAAGGGCGCACTCGTACCTAAGGTTAAGTTCGGACACACAGCCGACAGGTATGAAGCGATCAATTCACAAAACGACCACACGTTAGAGGTTCGTGTGTTTCGTGGTTCACTCAAGCCAGCACGGATACTCTCAGCAATAGAGTTCATACACTCTGCCATTGAGTACACACGTGATATGAAAATAGACCCTAAAGGTAATCAGTTATCGTGGGTACGTTTCATGGGCTACGTGCTAGACAACAAAGACAAGTACGAAAACTTTGCGCAAATCGCGCTTAGCACTCTCGGTGATGAGCCAAGAGATTACGAAAGTGAGGAAAACTGATGTGTATGTTATGCGTAGTTCCACCAAACGTATTACCTTCGCGTGATAAGTTGATGTATTCCGCGATAAATAATCCTGACGGGTTCGGCTTTGCTATCGTTATCTCGAGTGAGAAACGTATCCTTGTCGAGCGCACAATGAACGCTGACGAGGCAGTTAATCGCTTCCTTGAGGCACGTGCTAAGTATCCTGATGACTACGCCTTATGGCACGCAAGATACGCAACACACGGCACTACTAACTTAGATAACTGCCACCCGTTCTACGTGCTAGATGACCAAACTGTACTAGCGCACAATGGCGTACTGCCAATAGATATACCTGCTGGTGATACACGTTCAGACACACGCATATTTACGGAAGATGTGCTTGCGAAAATGGGCGGTGTCAAGGCGTTAGATAACCCACACATGTACAACATGATAGAGGAGTACACGTCAGGCTCTAAGTTGTGCGTGCTAACAGTAGACCCAACGGCTGAGTATCAGATGTACTTGATACACGCAAGCAAGGGTCAAGAGGACGAGAGCAAGGTGTGGTGGTCTAACGACAGTTGTAAGGCTGACTACGGATACGCACGCTGGACACCCACTAAATCGTACGACAGTTTTTATGCGTACGATAACGAAGGCTTGTTCCCATGCGTGGCGTGTAATTCGTTAATAGATGAGGACAGGCTCGAGAAGGACGCGGTATGTCCTATGTGTAATGTGTGTCAATGGTGCGATATGATGTCTGATACTTGTATGTGCTACAAGCCAACGACAAAGCAACACACAGATACCGCATACCAAACAGCATGGGGGCTAATATGAAACGCGTAGTAAAGACACCACCACCACGAGCATACGCAAGCATGGCTGATATGTGCTACAAGCACTATGAGTTATCTGTTGCTGAGCGTAAATTGGTAGACGCTAGTAGGTGGCTACTCAAAGCACACGAATATCGTGTGAAGGCTGGACAAATCGGACACGAGAAGGAGTTGGCTAATGCGAACCGCTAAGTGTGTGGACACACGTTGCTACAAGTGTGATGTACCTATATGGGTAGCAGTACACGATTACAACGCGGAACGAAACTACTGCTACACGTGTGGCATGGCAAAGATAGGAGTGCTGAGTGGATACGAATACACTACGCAAGAAGGCTGATGAGTGGGATAACCTTAATTGGAAAACCACGCGTGCTGGTAATCAGACCGCGACTATCATGCTGAACGCTGATGAGTATTTTCACGTAGAGGAAGGCTGGGATATTGATGGTCCGATACGCGTGAAAATAACTTACTCACCACGTACCGATAGGACTACCGCTAGGTACTCTCCCCTGCCTAGCGACAAGTTCGATATGGATAATCCATACGAGTACCCATGTGCTTCGTGTGGTGCTAAACGCCACGCACCCTGCGTGGGAGATAAACCTGAGTGCGCTTTCCGCGTATTCCTAATGAAAGGTGGTATGTTATGACCTTCCCTAAGTTTAACAACGAAGCATCATGCGCAGGTAGCGCTACGCCTGATGATTGGTTTCCTGAGTTCTCTCCGAGTAGCGACCCGAGAGGACGTGTGGGTATTCGGTTCAGATACTCATACACACCCGAAGCCATGCGTGCTAGGAATACTTGCTTGAGTTGTCCTGCGTATGATGAGTGTTTAGAATACTCACTACAATGGACAGACTTAGACGGGATATGGGCAAACATGGACAAGTATGAGCGTAAAGAGGAACAACAGTTGCGCGGTATAAAAACCACAAGCCTAACCTTTACGTATGATAACCCGTTAGATATAGATATAAAACCACGAACACCTATCGAAAGCGAGTGGGATAATGTATGACGATACTGAGTTCACACAAGAAACTGTGTGGGAACAATTACGTTTCATGGGTTGGCTTGCGTTTGCTACACTCGTGATACTAGGCACAATGTTAGGAGTAGTACTATGAGTGATTACGGAACATACCGCGTAAAGGCTAAGTGTATGGTTGTCATGTATCAGGATATAACCTGTGATGATGTGTACCAAGCGTGTGACTTAGCCGTTGATGCCGTCAATGAGTGGCGTGTGTGGTCATTTGACGAGGCTGAGGTTAAGCACGTACTACAAGTGGAAAGGATAGACTAATGAATATCCCACGCGGAGATGTAGTTAATCTCTTACGCAAAGAGGAGATGAGTGGTCTACTTGGGCGAGATATAACTTCGTCTGAGTGGACTAAGACTAAGCGTATGCTTAATCGGGATAAAGATATGTGGGCGTGTATAGATAGCACGCTTATGTGTATACTAGACGAGATACGAAAGGAGAAAATATGAGCGAGCAATATGTATTACGCGTGGTACTCACCACTAATGAAGGCGTACACTTTGAGAGTGTGTGTAATGTACAAAACCTAGTAGACGCTAGGCTGAAAGATTTATTCTCGGTTGACAGTACCGAGATTAAGCAAGTGGTATCCGTCTAATACCACGTAAAGAAACCCCTACGTATCTAGGCGTGGGGGTTTTTTTATTACCCAATTACCTACCTTATGCTGACACGTACAATCCGCGTACTCGCAATCTCTATGCCTAAAGTTGGCTAAATCTTCACGCCCATATTCGTTCATGTTGCCTGCGTGCTGGCATGGTACACATATCACGCGAGGCTCACACTCTCACACGCACACGCACCCTTCACGCGTGAGCACGCGCAAGAAGTTTGTGTCGGGGCATTAGATACCTTGCTGTCACGCGTAGTATCAAATGCTGGCACACGTATTGTTCGCTCTAATAGACTTGCGTATTGCTCAAAGCAATCAATAAATATAAATAACTGCTGTGAGATACCTTCGATTACTTCCTCAGTCACACGTAAAGCATCTAATAAATCTTTGTCCTGTGCTTTAACCCACTCGTCATTCTTCAAGTGTGTCTGTATCGTCTGGAATGTTTTCGTCACTACTTCCGTCGTTATCTGGTTGTCCACTCATTTCCTCCTCTGTGTAGTCCCGTTCCTTACGTGGATAGTTTCCACCTAAGAAGTTTAACATATTTTTTAACGCCCTGTTGATACGCATACGCACAGCATCTTGAGATATAGATAGTTCAGATGCTATCGCACCCAACTCAAGCCCACTAGCATAGCGCAAGATTATCATATCTCGCTGTTCCTTCTGTAATTTACTAATGGCTTTCTCAATGTCAGAACAGATTGCTGGCCAGTTATTACCCTCAGATGCGACCTTCTTCACGTTGGATACGCTAAGATCATTCATCGCTGGCGCTTCCCTATTGCCCGTTAAAACAGCAGGAATCAGTGATTCTAGCATGTTTTTATCGTAGTAATAGTTATCTTCTACACGGAAACCAACAGACCTAGCCTTCTCCTTCTGACAGTAATCCTTAGCGGCATTACGTAAAGAGCGTGCAATTAATTTAGTAGATTGTTTTTTATCATACAGATCATGCCAATGTTTAACTTTATTTGGGTGTGTAAGAAACCATACCCATAACTCTTGGCGTAAGTCATCTACCTCTACCATTCTATACTTACGAGTAAACTCGTATGCAATAGAGGAGACAACTCCATCATAATTTTCGATGTGTCTTTTTACCATCGCCATGTCTTACCCTCAACCGTGAAACTATTCTTGATAATAGGTACGATTTGGGGCGTTACGTTCTTACCATCTACATGCAAGATTCCAAACCCTTGTTGCCAAGTGAATAATCCTGCTTTAATATATTTAGCGTGCTTAATGTTCATGAGATGTCCGACTTCCATACCCCATACAGCACGAGATCCATTAGCCCATGCTTGAGTATAGTGAGACAGTCCCATGCGGTGTGTATGCCCACATACGACAGACATTCCACTTCTCTTTGCGAGTCCAAGAGCAGTAGCCCCTGCTGTCGGTTGAACATTTCCCTCATCACCATGCATCAATAGCCAGTTAGGTGCAATCTCTATAGGTCCATGAGAATACTTGATACCAAGTTCATCTAACTTAAGAAACTTTTCAATCTCTAACTCTGGCAATCCTAAAAAACCAGGAGCAGATGAACGTATCTTATTAAACAATCTATCTGAGTGATTACTACGCACAATAGTATCAATAGTTAATTGCTCTAAAATTTTAACAGTAGTGTCCCTGTCTTTACCTATTGATCTTTCCCACTCAAGTTCAGTCCCCTTTGCCCAACGACTGATACTCTGGAAATCTATTTCATCTCCAACCGATACTACAGAATCAGGTTGATAAGCATAGATAAACTTCTTGACTGCATTGACCGCATCTACATCGTGAAACGGGCTTTGCAAATCTGAGATCACTACTATGGCTTTACTCATTTTTTCTTTGCTCGTCTCTTATTCTCTTTGCCTACGTTTTTAGAGTGAGACATTGCTTGTAAATTTCCAATGCCATCTTTACCTTTGCGACCACCATTATCTTTGTGATCTACATCAGTAGATTTACTTAACTTCTTACCAGTAGCCTTCTTGTAATCAAGACGGGCTTTATTGGTAGATGTAGTTTCGGTAGTGCCATCTTTTTTCTTACGTTTAATAACATAGATTGGGCGACCACCGTTTTGTTTACTGCCTTTGTATGGTCCAAATATTTTCATTTGTCCCACTCTCCTCTCAGTACTAGCAATCCGATGATTGCGTAGTTGGCCATGTCCTTGAATGAATCCTCAAGAGACTCATGTTCAGGAAGCGCATCTGTATCGTATAAGTTATTGATACGTGCTAACTTGTCATGCATACGCACCCTAAGTCCATTCAATGCACCACCAGGAGCATCGGCTATATTTCTTGGGCCGTAATCTTTATGTTTAGATAACAGTAAATCAACAAGTTCCTCTGTTACTTCCAACAGACTTAATTCAAAATCAGTGGGTTCTTCAATGTCATTATTCAGGTTTATTATCTTCGCCATTTTTATTTAGCATCTCCTCTATCCCGTGCATCATTTCTTGTGCTGCTTCCATGGTCATGGCTTCAGTTATAAATTTATGGAATGACTGTTCACCTTCAGAAGCATTTACCATAGCAAGAGTCACAGATTGAACTAAGTCTATAGCACAGTCAATATGTCCACTTTGAATTGTTTGATTGATCTCTTGTAAAATAGCAAATAAATCAAGGGTATATCGATTGCTTAAACGTACTGCCCAAGAAAATTCTATATCACAATGCTCTAAAAATAAGAAAATATCATCAGATACGAAATCGCAATCACCACATTTGTATCCTTTTTCATGTGGAATTAATACTGTCATTGTGAGTTAGCCACCTTTTGCTTAAAGTAATCAGCACCATGTTTTAGGTACATAGAATTAACATCTTCCCCTTCAGGCATTTGAACTGTAACTACGTTACCAAGTTCCCGAGTTAATGACTTGGCAAAATCATGACCAGCCTGATCTCCGTCAGCAAACATGAATACTTTATCAAAGTCTGATAGCAACTTAGTGTAATGCTTCTTCCAGTTGTTCACCCCTGGGACCCCAATCGAAGATAGACCACAAACATAATCCAACGTGATCGTGTCAATCTCACCTTCGCATATACAAATGTATGACGACGCCTTGAAAAATGAGCGCGTATTGAAGAGATGTGTGTTTGCACCAGCCAAGCCCATATACTTCGGTTCTTGGGAATCCATGGCTCTGAACCTGAGGTCAACCACACCCGTACGCGTAATGTACGGAATAGAGAGACGGTTTTCATATTGCTCATGACCCGTTACTGGATCGAGCACGACGCCCAATCCCACTTTCCGTGCTACCTCCAGAGATATTCCCCGTTCTGCGAGGTAGTCCTCCGCTTCGTGAATTGCTGCTGCGTAATACTTTGCTGCTTTGCCCAGTGATTCTCTCTGCGAACTTGACTGCTTCATGAAACTTTAATCCTTCCCTGTCCATAATAATTCTGTAAGTGTCGCCCTTAACTTGACAGGCGAAGCAACAAAAAACATTTTCTCTAGTACTGACTGTTGCTGATCTATGTGTGTCGTCATGGAAGGGGCATCTAATTGATGACCAACCACTTCGTTCAGGGACTCTTGCACCATAATGTTCTAATATATCCTTAATCGGTAACGCATCTACACGTTGTGACTTTCTTGATCCACTGGTCAAAATCTTCCACCACCCATGCTTGATTTATTCCCGCCATTCTACGTTTAATAATAACATATGATGGTGGTACCTCGCTAATTGAGCGAGCCTCTGCATAATGTTTTGCTTCAACAACTGCTTCATTCCAAAACTCAGGCAACTTGAGTGCTTTAGTCGCCTTGAGTTCCAGGATATAAGTCTTACCATTGGCCATAACAACAATGTCGCCTTCGTCTTTAGCCCCTGCCTTAGTTAACCTTTCGGCAACTACGTTTTTAGAACGCAACCATTTTAACACGGTTGTTTCAAATAAAGATCCTTTGCGTCCATTCTTGTTAGCCATTGAGTCTTAGTACCAACCCTTTCGTAAGTGGTGTTGAAGCGCCAAAGTAGGCGTTTTATACCGCTTTTTGATGTATTTTAACCCTAATTCAACTTGTTCAGTTAAGGGTGTGTCTTCAGGCATATTAAGAATTTGGGGTATTCCATACGCTGTAGACTTTGGGTTATTTGCTGTGTAATCCCAGCGGGATTCTTTAGACCAAAGAGTGTATAAAGATTTCCACTCATGGTCAGTCCAACCTATTTGCTTTATTCTCATAAAGGCATATTTCTTAGCGAACTTTTTGCTTTGACTAATAGTCATTTTAAATTCTTTACAGACTGGTTTTATAGGGGTTACGACCAACATAGTCGCAACCGCACTTTGAGGCCAGAAACCCGCAAAGACCACAAAACACATCGCTATGTATTTCAGGTTGTTCTTCATAGTTTCTCCTCTGTTGGGGCTGTTGCCTTTGTCCCACAGACAGCACACTCCATATCGATAAAGTATGAACTTATTGTATCACTATCGTCATCCCATGTGACGAGTAGTTTCCAAATAAAAGAACCACACGGACATATCTTGGTAGGTTCACCACGAATGTCCATTGACTCTTTATAGTCTGGACTTAATTCCCAGATATCCTTAGCACTCATATTCTTTCAGGAATATCGGAAACTTCCATCACTTCTGGATTAAATTGTAGCCAGAACGAAGTATCTCCACTTGGATCTGCTTTGCCGTATCTGTTCTTAACAGGTGCGATAGCAATATATCCAGGAGCATTTGTTCCAACTGTACATATCAAGGCTGGTAATTGTGCAACCATTCCTTGTAATGCTGATCTAGGCTGGCACGGATTGCCAGGATAGGATTCCTTCGTATGATGAAGGACAAGAACTGCAGCATTAGTATCTCTTGCAAGATATTTCAGTTCTTTAATTGTAGAACGCATTCCTGCGAACTCTTCACCACCATCGTTAGCGATATCCATTAGGTTATCAACTACGATTAAGGTTGGTGGACAACCCCATAGTTCCTCAAAGGCAGATACTTCCATATCTAAATCAACCAATGAAGGCGCTGATTCAAATGACCAGAAGATATGTCCTGAGTTTTCATTGATAGTCTTGCGAGACTCTTCAACGTTTTCTATGAGTAACTGTTCAGTCACGGATTGTGATTGACCAGAAATCATTGACAGCAGACGCATAGCCATTGTATGAGCATTAGTATCTGCACTTATATAAAGTGTTGGCACTTTAGATCTTAAGGCAATCGCAAGGGCAAGTGTTGATTTACCTGCCCCTGGAGTGCCTGCAATCATAGATACTTCTGCCCGTCTAATGACAATCTTGTTGACATCAAAGGTACGAAATACTGATGGTAGAGGTTCACCACCAATATCTTTGCTGCCTACGGCGCGGGCTAAAGTTCTCATTTGTTAAAAGGAATTCCATTCGGAATCAGTACGTCGGATCCATACTGGCTCACATTGATCTGGAGTTCCCTTAGGTGAAGGACACATGAATGCTTTCCATGGACCCTTAGCACCTGCACCAGTACGTTTTGTCATCTCACCATGCTTACACGTTTTGCCTGATGGACCTGTACTTGGTGTAAAGGTTTGTGTTGGGCTTGATACTGGTCGAGCACCTAGTCCCTGTGCAAGGTTGGCAACTGCCGACTCTATAGTCGTAGGTGCTCCCTCTACTGATGACGCCATGGTTGAGATTAAATTCTCAGCCCCAATGTCACCCAATATATGAGTCAAGTTCTGCTTGAACTCATCGGCTGTGTCTCCTGCGATCACAAATATGCGACCATCATTTAACTTAGAACTAACTTGGAAGTTAGCATTAGCCATTGTTTTTCTCCTTTTCTGTATATTGTCCGTTCATAAACTTACAGTATGAGAGTACACCACATCGACCACAATTGTTTAAATTAGGTAAATATATTTCAGCCTTACGTGATCGATCAAACTCTGAATAAATTGTTTCTATCTGTTCGGTAGCAAGATGCTCAAGATTCCATGTAGTTACATGACCAGTGCGTGCATCCCAGAAACCTGCTTTGTTCACTTCAAGGCCATCCATTTTGCGCAAAGCCCACGCATAAGTAGCAAGTTGAAGTGGGTGTCTCTGAGATGACGCCCCTGTCTTGATATCTAAAAGGACTATATTGCCATCATAATCCGTCATTACACGGTCAATGGCCATCTTAACAACAGTATCTACCAAAGGAACTTCATACTGTTTTTCTATATAATCCTTATAGATACCCCACCCGTTAGAACGAAACTCGATCCAACGGTCAAGCATCCATAAGCCTTCTCCATACCACCAAGACATGTCTTCACGTTTAATGTACTCCCATGAATTCATATCTCCATGTAATTCTTCATCTTCTTTTACTTGTTTATACCAAGCATCATTCCAAATAAACTCAGCAGCATTTGGATTTAAGTCCCACATTTCAGTAGCCCTGTGGACAGCAGATCCACCTGTAAACCAGACGGCATGTTTCTCAGGTACACCTTGGATTTTAGTTAAGTTATACTTCCATCCACACTCTAGGTAAGTTCCTAAAGATGAATAAGATATATGTTTAGGTAATTCGTTCATGGTGTAACCCTACCACACCCTATTGGCTAGCGCCAATCGAGCCCTGCCTGAACCCTGAAATTAAGAAATGCCCCCCTACCCCCCATAAAAATTATGGTTGGTCAGGGAGGCTGGTTAGGCGTTTGCCGTCACCCGTCAATCGAAGTTTCTGCCCCACGGTTTCCCGTAGCGCAATAGTAACACATATGCTATGATCGTGCTATGCCAACCTACGAATATCGATGTAATCAATGTAACCACACTTTTGAGGTCTCTCGTTCTTACCAAGAGAGGGAGTCAAAGGTTCATTGTCCTAAGTGTAACCTAGATACTAGCAGGGTGTACTCTGTACCTGCAGTACAGTTTAAGGGTACAGGCTTCTATAGTACAGGTGGATAAACAGCAAAAGACCCCCCTTCCTAGTATCTCTACTGGGTTGGGGGGCTTTCGTGTCTCTAAAGGGCCTTTAAAGCCCGATTAGAGGTATATAATTACTTACTACCTACACCAAATTCTGGTGATGCTGGGTCCAATGCCTTTAAAACAGGTCCTGCTACTGCAGCAACACCCGCTAATGCAAGTGTCTTTAGGTCAGTTGTACCAGCAAGGTACAGCGCAAGTACGGCAGCAACGGCTGCACGTAGATAAGTGGCAAGAATTGCTTTTAATTTAGTTGTATTCATATTGTCCTTTAAGGGCGAGCAACGCCCATTACGAGGGAGTAAGCACGTTTCTTTAGAAACACACCATCTCCATTTGATTGACTGCCCTTATTATCCCCTGAGGTATTACCCTCATAGACCATAAGGTATTTTTTTCCATCGTTGCTAGCACAGATACCAACATGGTCAGCCTCTGCATCAGCATCGAATTGGAAGAATACTACATCACCTGGCTGGGCTGCGCCAATCGGGACTATCTTGTTTTTACTTGTAAACCATTTAAGTCCTGCTTGACAGGAAGCAAATCCCTTTTTAGTTTGGGCTGCTACCTTAGGTGCTAGTCCTGCTTGGTCAAAGCACCAAGATACAAACATTGCACACCAAGGGTTATTGTTTAAC
>Ga0214921_10009739_pt1 | contig 12075 bp, 8 predicted proteins | sample LL1505_MetaG_FD_177992 | JGI IMG/M metagenome (GOLD analysis project Ga0214921, IMG submission 177992) | Freshwater microbial communities from Lake Lanier, Atlanta, Georgia, United States - LL-1505 | ecosystem: Environmental > Aquatic > Freshwater > Lake | place: USA: Georgia | collected 2015-05-28 | reverse complement strand
TCTGTGCTCGGCTCTGTCGTTGACTTGATTGGGTCTATTAGTTTTGGAAGCGGTAAGCACGAGGCTTCAGATGTTTTGGGGCAAGTTTATGAATATTTTCTTGGGAAATTTGCCTCAAATGAGGGAAAGTTAGGTGGGCAGTTTTATACAACCCCATCAATCGTGCGTACTCTCGTTGAAGTACTGCAGCCAACAGAGGGCCGTGTCTATGACCCTTGCTGTGGTTCAGGCGGAATGTTTGTTCAGAGTGAGAGATTTGTTGAGGCCCATGGAGGGAAATTGGGCAATATTGCGATTTATGGACAAGAGTCCAATGCAACAACTCGCCGATTGGCTGCGATGAACTTGGCTATCAGAGGTATTGATTTTGATTTAGGCAAATCTAATGGAGATACGTTTACTGAAGACCAACATAAGGATAAAAAGTTTGATTTTATTCTTATGAACCCACCATTTGGTCGAGAGGCAAGTTATCCAAAAAACGAATTGCTGAATGACGTTCGATGGAAAAAATATGGAGTTCCCCGTGAACGACCTGCAAATTATGCATGGATGAGCCATGGTATTCACCACCTGGCACCCAACGCGATGATCTCTAAGTCAGTATTGGGCTGGATTATTGTTCTTGGAACAATGGGCGTGTAGGAGTTCTTAATATGTTCAAGTCTATTTCTTGAAAGTACAATAGCATCTCAACTTGAAATCATATGTCTTAATTAATTTAGACCACATGACATTCGCCTTTGTTGGCTAATCCAGGTTCTTTTACTATCACGACACAAACCATCAACCACGAATTCCAACAGATGCGATTGACTGTATTAAAAACCTTTGCGTAAAAAGAAAAATTAAAAGAAGAGGAATAATCTGCATACTGACACTTGCCATGATTAGAGTCACATTAGTATTACCACCTGTACCAACAAGTGATGCAATACCCACAGGAAGCGTCATTTTATTTGAGGTGGAAATGAAGATATTTGCCCAGAAAAAGTCATTCCAGGAGGCGATGAAAAGCACTACTGCCAATGCAGATAACGCGGGTTTACTCAATGGAAGAATTATCTGGAAAAAGATTCTAAAAGGACCAGCGCCATCAATTTTCGCCGATTCGTCAAGTTCTTTGGGAATCGATCTAAAAAACTGACGTAGAAGAAATATACCTATGGGACTAATCATCGCAGGAAGAAAAAGTGCTGCATGGTTATCAATTAATCCCAGATTCTTAAAAGCTATGAAACTTGGGATAACTGTTAATTGAGGAGGAACCATAAGCCCAGCTAGCAGTATTATAAAAAGGGTCTCTCGTCCAAAAAACTGTAGTCGTGCAAATGCATAAGCAGCGAGTGCTGAAATGATGAGCGCACCAAGGGTCGAGATAACTGCTATTTTCAAACTGTTGGCAAATTGTTCTGCAATCGGAAACAACTCCCAAGCTCTTGTGTATGATGAAAAATCGAGATTTGATGGTATCCATTTTGGAGGGATCCGAAATCGTTCATCAGCGTTAAGTACTGAGGTAAGAACAAGCCATGCAATTGGCATAATCCACAAAACGCAGAAGATTGCAATTGTGACATTAGCTGCTTGCTCACTTGCAATTAATCGATAATTCTTCTTTGCTTTTGTAGCAGGCATATTTTCTCTATCAAGCCTCATGAACCCACCTCTTCGCAAGTCTGAATTGGGCAATTGTGACAACCAAAACAACTAAGAAAATCACTACTGACAGGACAGCTCCGTAGCCAATGTCAAAGTTCCTAAATGCCGTACTGTGTAGATATTGGACCATGGATAAAGTTGAATTATTTGGCCCTCCACGCGTCATGATGTACATCGGTTCGAATATTTGAAATGCCCCGATAAATGCAGTGACTGAGACAAAGAATAATGCCGGCGTACAAAGAGGAAATGTAATATTCCAAAAAAGTCTCCAGCCTCCTGCACCGTCTACTCTCGCGGCCTCATTGATATCACTAGGAATAGTTTGGATTCCTGCAAGAATCACAATAAATGCAAATCCTAAGGTTTTCCAAAGATCGATAATAATTAGCGTTAGTAGAGCCCAGGTGCTCGATAATAGAGTTGCCTGAGGAAATCCTAGTTTTCCGGCATAGTAATCAATAACTCCAAAAGTTGGATCCAGCCCAAAACTCCAGATTAGTGACGCTGCAGCCCATGATAGGAGAAAAGGGAAGAAAATTGTGGTTCTAATAATGTATGCGAAAAATCGAGGTATTTTTCGATTTACAGCTACTGCCAGAAGTAGCCCTAGCCCCACATGCGTAACTATCGATGCAAATGTAAAAATAAAAGTATTTGTTATCGCCTTAAGCGCTACATCATCTTTAAAAAGTTTCTCATAGTTGTCTAGTCCCACAAATTTTGGTTTTGTAAAGAAGTCCCATGTGATGAAGCTGTAGCCGAAGGCGCCAAAGAGTGGGAAGACAATGAATAAAGAGAAAAAAAGTATTGCGGGAGACAAAAACAGGAACGGAGCGAGCCGTCCCTGTTTTTGTCTCATACTACAACCCCATATTCTGTAGCTCTATAGCAGGCTAGTGATCTCAGACTGCATCTTTTTCATTCCTGCAGCTGGTTTGATATTGCCGGCAATTATTTGCCCCCAGATATCTTCGATAGCTCTTTGTGTGAGATTACCCTTTGTTGGTGATGGAATTGCCGTTGCATAATCCAGTGCCTTGAAGAGTTTCTCAGTTCCAACTGGTGAATCTGCAAGATATTCTTCACTTTCAGCAACTGACTTTAGGCATGGAGATGCGGTTCCACCGGCTGCTGCAAAGATAGAAGCTCCTTCGAATGAGCTTATGTACTTTACAAACTCCCATGAAGCATCAATGTTTGGAGAGGTATTCATTATTGGGAACGCTGCCCAACCAACTGGGGATCCTCGGTTTGCTCCCTTGTGTGGGAAATCGAAAATCTCATACTTATCGACAGCATTGGCAGCTCTCACCGCAAGTACTGGCCAACGACCGCCGCCGAATACTGCTAACTCGCCCTTAATTCCAAGGTCAAAGCGATCGTAATTTCCACCTGGAGGAGGACTTAGCTTTTCGACCACGAGCTGACGCGCAAATTCTGCTGCTTCAATGGCTTGAGGTGTATCACAAGTTGCTACAGTCCAATCTTCATTCATCGTGCTGGCGCCGTTTGTGGTCAGCCAAGGCATGATTCCGACAAAGTACTCAGCCGTGACTGGGAACATGAAGGCCCCTGTCTTTGCTTTGATTGTTCTACCCGCGGCCAGGAATTCATCCCATGTCCAGTCATCTGTCGGTAGATCCAATCCTGCCTTGGCGAAGACATCCTTGTTTACCCAAGCCGCCATACAGTTCATTCCACCACTCGGGATGTAATAGGTTTTTCCATCGGGAGGTCCATACTTTTTACCAAACTCAACCAGACGTGGATGAGTATCAGCAAGAGCCTTATCCAACTCTTCCTTGTCACGCTTTATTAGGTCATCAAGCGGTAGTACAATTCCCTTATCTGCAAAGAGCAATGCTCCTTCAGTGGCAAGGTTTAGAACGTCGTACTTAGCTCCACCTGCCAGTTGTACCGCAACTGCATCCGCAAAGGCCGCCCAGTTATCTGACGCAATTGCGTTCGCCTTGAAGTCAATCTTGGGAAATTTGGATTGAAAACCTTCGAAAAGAGAATCCCACGATTTAGCCTGATCTGCGGTTCCATTAAATACAAACGAAACAGTGGCTGCATCGAGTTCCTTAGTTTTGGACCCACCTAACCCGCAAGATGCTAAAAATGAAGCACTAGCAACCCCTGCCACGCCAATACCTGCCGTTTTAAGTAGAGATCTTCGCGAGAGTCCAAACTTTTCTGAAGCAGAACTCTCCTGATTTTCTTCTGCCATCTTTTCTCCTCCAAATCATCATTTGGCTAAATGCCACCTTGATTTCGCAGTTTGGAGTAAGCAATAGAGTGTGTCAAGAGAAAAACATACTCATTTTTGATAACAGAAATGATGATTTTTACAGTACTAGGGACTGCTTTGCTAAGACTAATTTCAGTTCTTTTAAGGAACGCACTTTCAAGTCAGGCATTTGAATGGACTCTAATCGCAATGATCCCTCGTACACTTCAAGGGTGATTTTGTCTCCATCTGAATAAACACATCCATATGCATCACCTGTGAACCAAGGCAAAGGCAAGGTGGAAACTCGAGTGAACTCTAGTTTCCCTGTGCGACCGTCATACTGCTGTCCAGTCCATGCGAGGATTGCTCCCCAGCTCGCCATAGCTCGAGAATAATGGTGACCACATTCAGCTTCGTCAAAGGGGCTTCTCTTAGCTCCATCGTATCTTTGACGGATATTTGTAATGCAGTCAAATCCCTCTTTATCCATTCCCTCATAAATCATTCCTATTGCGGCGCTGTATTCAAAACCTGTCATTACCTCATTGAAATATGGAAATGGTCGCTTTGGTCTATTTCCTCGTGGGTACGAAGCCATCACTAGTGCTTTTTCGTCTCCAAGAACATAATTTCTCATATGATTAAATTCAGAGAAAAAGTTGTCTCGGTAATTGTATTTATAAATGCTTTCTAGTGATTTCTTAATATTCTTCTGATCTGCCAAATATCCAAGACCACAAATATGAGCGAGAAATTGACCCACCAACTGGTCTACCAGACAACCTTCTCCAAGCTGCAGTTCTGGTTCATCCATATTAGCGGCACCCATAGTCGAATGTCGCAAACCTGAAAAAATAGAATTGATATCACGAGGGGGAACTATTTTATGGAAGTAATACTCCCCATTAAACAATTGGGCATCCATATATAAACTTCCGCTTTGAAAAAGCGTCTCACATTTTGAGGCAAACTCTGAGTCATCATTTGCCAGAGCCATCTCTTGTGCCGCCTTTAAGGCTGCTAGATACCAAAATCCCATCTGAGGATTAGGGCCATAATATTCGACGTCCATGGTGTTGTGCTGAGCGCCTTCCATCACTCCATCCTGATCAGCGTCCCAGCCGCCAGCTATCCAACAAAATTCAAGTGTTTTTTTCGCTGCAGGCCACAGTTTCAATAGCCATTCCGTGTCTCCTGATAGACGCCACTCTCTGTAAAGTTTCACGATACATCCCATTTGACCATCAGCTGCAGCCAATTTCCACTCACGAGCAAATTTCTCAAGAGGAAGTCCAATTCGAAAACTCATCAAACCATCAGGACCTGTAGCTACAAGGAACTCCAATTCACGCATATCCCTAGCTATGGAACCGAATAAATGGGAGGTTGCCTGCTCATAGTTCCAAACATGAGTGCAACTACCATGGCAACTTCCTTTCCGATCACCCACACCTTCCCAGCCGTAGTAATGACCGTCTGACGTCTGGAAAAAAGTCTGGCTCCGGAGGGTGCTCAAATTAAACAGAGCTGCCTCCTTGATGCTGCTCGGTAATTCCGATTCAGTAATAGAAGAAATGAAATCGACGCTGCGTTTTTTCAAATCTGGTAATTGATCTACAACATCAATTGCCGTTTGCCATGCGTCGGTAAATCTATTTGCATAGGCATTCCCAACTACATCGTCACTATACAAGGCTTGTGAAATGTCACCGTAGTCGGTACTCATCCAAGCATGACGGTTTGGAAAGTTCCAAGAAATCAAAAATTTGAATGTACTAGATTCACCTGGGGCAATTTTTCGCATATCAGAAATTGAAGCCACTGGTGTCGGTAATTCACCGGGTTTGGCCGTCAAAGCAGAAGTTGACTCTTGGAATAATGAATCAGGACTTGAGAAATTGTTTTCAATCTGACCATCACTAACAAAATCGTCCCAAAATTCCAGAAGTGAGTCACCCCATGAATAGTTTGCCCAAGAAGTTCTGTGTGAGATTTTCTCCCCATTGATTAGAGAGAGTGCCATGGTTCCGTACCTCTCAGAATTCTTTGGAACTCCGTGACTGTCAAAAACAATTCCGGAAATGTCACCAGACGACATAAAAGTATTGAAGTTTTTAAAGTGCTGAAACCCATCACGAAATGGATGATAAGCGTTAGGTATAGTCGTTGATGAGCCATCTTCTCCGATAAAATTCTGTAAGTTGCCGGAGATAGATACATCCAATGTCTCATGCGACGTGTTTTTTATAACGTACTCTAGAATGGCGATGGGTAAGCTGCTATTTTCAGTATCGGTAGGAATTAGCGGGTTGTAGGCGACTATTTCTGCTGTCACCGGGAAGTCAGGATCACTCAAAGAAATCTTTGCAAATGGATATGTGGCAGAGAATTTGCAGTCTCTAAATCGTGGTAGACCATGGTGATTCGCTCTAGTCCCATAAGCCCCCTCATATTCGCTTATATCTATCGGACCTTCAAGAATTTTTGCCAAAGCCGGCTTCGTTCCTTCTGGCCACCCAACCCGAAGACAGAAAAACGAGTATTGTGGTGAAAATCCCTTTCCAGGGCGATTCATAATCTCCCAATCCCTCAGGTCACCCTTACCGCCGATAGATACGGTTCCAGTGCCGATTCCTCCAAGCGGCATAGCAATTCTGCGGAGATTTTCTCCAGAGTATTCTTTTAAGTGTTCTGAAGTCTCATTGTTAGGCATTTATTTCCCCGTAATTCTTTGCTCGTAGGTTGAAAATGAGACCCCACAACTCAGGATGGTATTTGAATATGGAGAAAAGTCTCCTGTTCGTATAACTGCTTTAGCTGTGCGAACTTTATCTTTGATTGAGAGATGATCAATATATGTCATATCTGCTTGTGGGAAAATTTTATCTATCTTCGAGATTAATTCCTTGTTTAGGTGCTGACCCTCGCTAGCAAAAAATATCTGTTCAACTTCAAGCTCCGTAGACAACAACGACAGTATTTGAGAGACCGAGGGTAGATTTTTGTCAATAGAAAGATCTATGCAATCTGCATCTCTGGGAATGGGAAGTCCTGCATCTGCCACAACCAGAAAGTCATAATGACCCATGGTGGCAAGAACTCTCGAAATTTCTCGATTTAGGATTCCACTTTTTTTCACAAAGACCCCGTTTCTCTTGGGACAGTACCCTGCTTGAAATGAAATGAAAAGCCACTTTTTTACTAGCAAAAATATCCAATATGAATCAAACCTGATGGGCGTTTTCTGAAGTAGCATCGCTTCCGTTAGGGTGAATTACGCATGAGAAGAGCAATACCGTTTGCCGAGAAAGACTCAAATGTTTATCGACAGCTCAAAGCATGCAGAGTCATACCCATAGAGACCGAAAGGAGCACGAGTATTAAAGGACAACACTGGCCCACGCTCATAACCTATACGGGCGATGAGTTACGGAAAATTGCAATGCCTGTCGGAGGAATAGGCACGGGCAACATTGGGCTGGCAGGAAACGGCGCGTTGGTTAATTGGGAGATAATGAATAGGCCCGCGCTAAAGAAGAGCCCATCTGTCAGCGCCTTTCTCATCCGAATCGAGCAGGACGATCAACCTCTATTTACTAAGGTTCTTGAGGGCCCCTTAGATTTATCCGACTATGAGGGTCCTTTTGGAGCTGAAGTCAAAAATCACGGGCTACCTCGCTTTCGTAAAGCTACCTTCAAGTCCGCCTATCCGTTTGGCCAGGTTGAGCTTGAGGATAAAAACACACCACTGAAGGTAACCGTACAGGCATTCAATCCGCTCATTCCATCTGATGCACAGGCAAGTAGTTATCCAATCATGACATTTAGGTGTGTAGTTGAAAACACCTCAGATAAGAATGCGACTGTTTCTGTAGCAAGTAACATTTCAAATTTTATTGCACCCTTTAATCCCGAAACTGGTCATATAAATCACAACGAGTACATTAAAAAAACAGACTATTGTGCGATTTACTCGTCGTCGGAAATGACTGATTCCAGAGATGAAAATTATGGTAATTTCTCAATCGCCATAGTCAATCCACACCAGCCAACCTTTCGAACTTCTTGGGCAGATTTAACTTGGAAAGACTCGCTGTTGGATATGTGGGATGACTTCACAAGTGACGGGCACCTCGATGAAAGAAAATCGGTGAATTTCGAACCAACAGGCTCCTTGTGTGATAGCCGTGTGATCTTGCCTGGGAAAACTGAGGAGTTCACTTTTATAATTTCCTGGTATTTTCCCAACCGTAGGGCATGGTCAATTGAGGGAGAAGATGGGACAAGTCCACCCGGAACAAATATAGGAAAGTATTCTGATTTAATAGTAGGAAATTTCTATACTACACATTTTAAAAATTCAATTGATGTATTAGATAAGTTTGTACCCCTGAGTCTAGTACTCGAGGGAAGAAGCCTAAAATTCGTAAATGCAATCCTAGATACTAATTTTCCTGAACCACTGCTTGATTCAGCTCTAAGCAATCTATCGACACTTAAAACTCAGACGATTTTTCAATCAAGTGATGGAAAGTATTTTGGCTGGGAAGGAATTGGCTATAAAGCCGGATCTTGCTTTGGAAATTGCACGCATGTCTGGAATTATGAACAAACAACAGCTTTTCTTTTCAGCAATATTGCAAAAGATTTTCGTGAAACTGAGTTTAAATATGCAACAAATCGTGATGGATTTATGTCCTTCCGGGTGACCTTTCCTTTGGATGGCTTGCAAGCATGGCCAATTGCTGCTGCGGATGGGCAAATGGGTTGCATCGTCAAGCTTTACAGAGAATGGATGTTGAGCGGTGATACCGAATGGCTTCGCAGCCTCTGGCCTGCCGCACGCCGTGCCTTGGAGTTTGCCTGGATACCAGGTGGCTGGGATGGAGATCAAGACGGAGTCATGGAGGGCGTTCAACACAACACCATGGATGTTGAGTATTACGGCCCAAACCCACAGATGGGTTTCTGGTACTTAGCTGCTCTAAGAGCTGCAGAAGAAATTTCACTAGAACTTGAAGACGTGGATTTTGCAAAAAAATGTCGATCCTTGTTTGAGAATGGCAGCAAGTGGATTGATAAAAACCTATTTAACGGGCTCTACTATGAGCATAAGATTTACCCTTTGGTTGATGGCCAGTTTATTGCTGATGGACTTCGACACGGAATTATGGGCGCTCAGAATACATCCGATCCCGAGTTGCAATTAGGGTCAGGATGTTTAGTGGACCAACTAATTGGTCAATTTGTAGCGGATATAGCAGACCTTGGATCTCTTGCAAACCCAGTAAATATAGGAACGGCAGCAACTAGTATTTTAAAGTTTAATGAGAGAGAAGATCTTTTTGACCACTTCAATCATATGAGAAGTTATGCCCTTGGGGACGAAAGAGGTTTGCTAATGGCTACCTACCCTTTGGGCAACCGGCCCAAAAGACCCTTTCCATACTTTACGGAAATGATGACTGCATATGAATATACAACGGCCGGTAATTTGATTTACAGCAGAGAATTTACTGCTGGCATTAAAGTCATTTCTAATGTCAGGGATAGGTTTGCTGGAAAAACACGCAACCCCTTTGATGAAGCTGAATGTGGAAGACATTATTCACGAGCAATGATTGCATGGGGGCTATTTTTAGCCTGGTCAGGACAAAAATATAACGCCAAGAAGGGCACACTTTCTTTCAGAAAAGATTTAGTGAATAACTCTCTGCCATGGTTTACTGGCGCTTCGTGGGGGAGTGTAACCTTGGTTGAAGACGAAGTCCTTGTTGAAGTTGCCGAGGGCTCAGTCCATCTCGAATCCGTTGAGTTTCAAGGTGGTACATACTTAAGAGACAAGATTGAATACAACACTGGCGAGATATGGAGCTTTAAAAGAACGTCAACCTAGCCGTTTAGATGTAATCGATTAATAACTGCTCCAGCTTCAGCTCGATTCTTAGCCCGCAACATGGCGTAAAGTTTGACTGTTTCGTATCTTGTCGCTGATTCAGAGTAGGAGAGCTTTCGGGCAATTTCTGTATTGGTCATTCCGTGAGAAATCATTATCGCAATTTTCATCAACTTTGGGTTCATCTTAAGCTTCTCTATTAACTCTTCGTCATTAGGATGATCATCCGAATCACGTAGCGGAGTGGTTTCGTTTTTAAGAGTATTACCGATTGCTGTACCAACAATCAAAGCCACGCAAGAGAAAAAGTCTTTAATTCCGTCATCGCATTCGATCTCTTTTTCAAAGAATATTTCTAAAGATCCCCAAACCTCATTATCCACTGTGATTGGCATACAGATTAAACTATTAAAATTTTGATTATCGTTACATATCTCTTGTCCAAAAGAGCTGTAATTCTGAACCGATTGACGATTTTCAAAGAAAATAATTACGTTAGTTCTGATTGCTTCAACAGAAGGTATTTTCGTATTATGAGATATTTTAATTTCATTGGGTTGCTTGACTTCTGTATTCGAAACTTGAATGACCGATACTAGATTACTTTCTACGCTCAACTGACGTAAGAAAAATCCACTCACCGCCCAAATGTCCGGGCAGTGAAGAAACAGATTTTGAATAAAATTCTCGACATGGCTAGCTCTTTGAGCACCTAGAAGTGCCTCTTTCAGAAAAATCAGCATTTGCCCTTCTCGGGAAATTTCTGAGGGATTTGCTGGAGAGTAGATGACGCTTTGAATATCAAGGCGCTTGGAATACACGGGGGTAGCCACCGATTTTTCCTTACTCGCAATCAGCATGACACTCTCCTGACATTTAGGGCTCCAAGTGTCTACCTAAAAATTGGCCATGACAATACCCAAGTGATTGGGCGCTCTGGGCCACAGATTTCTAGCATCCACAAAAAGCCAGGCAGGCAGCCACAACTAACTCACCTCAACCCCCAAGTACCCCTTAAACGCTGAGGCTGATCTACTAGTTGCACGAGAACCAGTGAGCTTGAACTTCGCCTCCCATGTATTGAGCGCGATGTAAGACTCATGCTTCCACACAGGAACTGACTCAAATAACTCACGCGCTTGTAACAAACCCCAATCTTCTAAAGTCCCTGCAATATCGAGCGCTCGCCACATATTGTCAATCGCCTCCTCTAACGCAGAACCCTGCAGCGCCATTGGAATTGACACCCCATTCATTGTCGAATGTCGTCCTAATGGAAGAGAAAATCCCTGATTCGCCTTCAAGTATTTGTTGTATTTCAAACACACTTCACATGCATTCCACGAGTACCGCCCCGTACCTCCCGCTACAGATGCAGCGCACAGGTAACACAAGTGAAAACCACTAGGGCAATCAACTCCAGGGTATGGCTTGTAAACCTCGCAGCGACAACGCTGCATTCCTGATCCTGCAGAGGTAAGCCCAAAACAAGTAGTACAGACCAACAATCCAATAGGTGGCATAGCAAATAGTCCTTACTGGACCTCATAGAGAGACCCGCTCTTCCGGCGGTGTCTTTCATCGCCGGCAGGTCTTCCTTTAGAACCACCGTGCGCGAGTTATGCGCGGATTGGTACTAAGCAAGCTAAAGGGCTTAACGCTTAGTTCTTGACCTAGGAAAAGGGTAGCAGGGGGGAGTGACAATGCACTTTGCCCGGCCCTGAATCACGCTAACGCAATGCCATCTTCTGGGTCTCAACCAATAACATCTCCGATTCCATTCCGGTCTATGCACAATTCGGCTTCCTTCTCACCTTCATCTTCTTCAATACCTTCGCCATCAACATGTTCTTGCAATATAAGAAGAATGGCAAATGGAAGGTCTACGCATACGGCAAGAAGGCCTACATAGTCCTCAGCCTTGTATCTAAGTCAGCATTGGGCTGGATCATTGTTCTGGGAACGATGGGTGTGTAGGAAGATTCCAGTTGTTCTGCCCCACGTAGACTGACAAACAGCTCGATGCTGATCATTTTCAATCCAGCGACATCAGGAGTGAAGACTTTTCTCAAATAATCCAATATGTCGAAGGTTACAGTTATTCACACCCAAGACTCTTTTGAGACAAACGGCTAGGCGTTCAGGCTCGACAGTATCCGGCTTATAGGGCGACTCTTCTCCTTTAATGTTGCATTAATGCTACATAGCATATATGCTACTTCCTATGAGTCGCAATCCTGAAGAACCGGTCTATAACCGTATTGAAGAAGTCCGTGCTGCC